>Ga0066793_10001376_pt1 | contig 10987 bp, 7 predicted proteins | sample PersoiDNA2013189_FD_83876 | JGI IMG/M metagenome (GOLD analysis project Ga0066793, IMG submission 83876) | Permafrost soil microbial communities from the Arctic, to analyse light accelerated degradation of dissolved organic matter (DOM) -... | ecosystem: Environmental > Terrestrial > Soil >...
AGATAATATGGCTTTTGACCATCATAACTCAAGCTTCATTTGTGCCGGGTCATCATGTATAACTGGTTGCTTAGGTTCTTCTTCTGATTTCTCTTCCTTAGGTACTTCAACCTCTTTCTTAATAACAGGCTCAATTTCCTGGATATTTTCCACCAAATAGCTGGTCATCCTCTTTCCTTTTGCCTTGTAGCTCTTTACACCAATAAATTCAGCTACCTCAATTATCTCATTATCCCTGCCTTTATTCTTGCCTCCGAAGGAAATTTCAAATCGCGGATATTCAACTTCTGTAAGACTTATAAGTTTTGATTCAGGGTGTTCATTTATGAAACACTGTGGTTTCTCGGATTCTTCGATAATAAACCGTTTCAGATAATAATACTTCTGTTCAGCATCCCAGTAAATGACTGAATAGACTTTCCCTGGCCTGAATTTCTCAATTATCAGTATGTTATCCTCAAAATGATTTGACAGATCAAAACCAGCGATTCTGAAAAAGCCATTTTTTGTAATTACCAGTATTTTATCATCTGCACTGAATTCGCCAAGGAATGGCCCCCTGCCATCAACATTAAGTCTGAATACTGCATCATCAAACCATATCTTTCTTCCACCCAGGGTTGACAGACCCTTTTCTTTGAGACTTATTTTCTGGACAGCATTCTTTGTGAGTATATTCCCCATTGAGGATTTTCCCTTTATGTTCATCTGACCGAAATCAAATTCGAACATAAGTTTTTTAAGCCTTGCCTTTGGTTTATGATGAATCTTAATTACTTCCGCTTCACCATTCGGATTCACACTTAAATATACTATTTTCGATCCTGAAGTTCCCCTGGTAAGATTATACTCTTTATCACGCGTCAGTCCTGATATGGCACACCGCTTCACAAGTAACGGGCCATCCTTGCCATCCTGATAAACAATATTATAAATAGTGCGCTCATCATTTTTAAGAAAGATCTGAGCATAGAGTATATCATTGCCAACAAACACCTTATCGGCAACCTTTGTTATCAGATAGACCCCGTCCTTTCTTATAACAATAACATCATCAATATCAGAGCAATCGCAAATGAATTCATCTTTTTTCAGACCTGTGCCGATAAATCCTTCTTTATAATTAATATAGAGTTTCGCATTATTGGCCACTACTTTTGTAGCTTCAATGGTATCAAAACTTCTAAGTTCTGTTTTCCTTTCCTTGCCCTTACCATACTTTTTCTTTATCTGTCTGAAATAGTTGATAGCGAATGAAATAATATTGCTAAGATGATTTTTAACTTCCTCAAGTTCTGTTTCGATACCTTTTATATGTTCGTCGGCCTTTTTTACATCGAATCTCGAGATCCTCTTGATCTTTATTTCAGTAAGCTGGATTATGTCCTCCCTGGTAACTTCTCTCAATAACAGTTTTTTGAACGGATCGAGTCCTTTGTCAATAGCAACGATGACTGCTTCCCATGTCTCACACTCTTCAATGTCGTGGTAAATCCTCTCCTCGATGAATATCTTCTCCAGAGACGACATATGCCATTCTTCCCTGAGTTCACCAAGTCTTATCTCAAGCTCACTTTTCAGAAGGGCAACTGTTCTGTCAGCTGAATGCTTAAGTATGGAACTAACCCCCATAAATGACGGCTTGTCATCTACAATTACACAGGTATTTGGCGAGATTGAATATTCACAATCGGTTAGAGCATAAAGAGCATCTATTGTTTTATCGGGTGATACCCCGGGGACTAAATGAACGACGATTTCGACATTTGCAGATGTATTATCATCGATCTTTCTGATCTTTATTTTGCCTTTTTCGTTTGCCTTAATAATTGATTCGATGAGGGTAGTGGTTGTTTTCCCGAATGGAATCTCGGTTATAATGAGAGCTTTTTTATCTACTTTCTCGATCTTTGCTCTTACCTTTATTACACCTCCGCGTTGTCCGTCGTTATACTTTGAAACATCCACCATCCCCCCTGTTGGGAAATCAGGAAAAATAACAAAATCTTTCCCCTGCAGATAATCTATTGTGGCATCAATAAGTTCGTTAAAATTATGAGGCAGTATCTTTGAAGCCAGGCCCACGGCAATACCTTCAACACCAAGTGCAAGAAGCAAAGGAAACTTAACCGGAAGAGTGACAGGTTCTTTATTCCTCCCGTCATAGGATAATTTCCACTCGGTTGTTTTAGGATTAAATACTACTTCAAGTGCAAATTTCGATAACCTGGCTTCAATATATCTGGGCGCAGCTGCACCATCACCTGTAAGTAGGTTTCCCCAGTTACCCTGAGCATCAACGAGGAGGTCTTTTTGTCCGAGCTGAACAAGTGCATCACCAATTGAAGCGTCACCATGAGGATGAAACTGCATTGTATGCCCGATGATATTTGCCACCTTATTGTAACGTCCGTCATCCATCCTCCTCATTGAATGGAGTATTCTTCGCTGGACAGGCTTGAGTCCATCATGAAGGTGTGGTACAGCTCTTTCGAGAATTACATATGACGCATAATCAAGGAACCAGTCCTGATACATGCCCGATAAAGCAGTTACGGAATGAAGAGCTACCGGTCCCGACGGAACTATTTCTTTTCCGTCTGTGTTACCAATTTCAAGATCCTCTTCTTTCATAAATAAACTCGCACTTCATTTAAATTATCCGCCTACTTTTCCTCGTCTACAATATCTTCTTCAATTCTAAGGTTTTCAATTATAAAATCCTGTCTGTCAGGTGTGTTTTTGCCCATAAAAAACTCCAGGAAACCATCAACTGAGTCGTTTTTCTTCATCCTTACCGGTTCCAGCCTCATATCCTTTCCTATAAAGTTCGCGAACTCATCAGGTGAAATCTCCCCAAGTCCTTTAAATCGTGTTATTTCAGGGGTTGGTCCGAGGGCTTTCATAGCCCTGGTTTTCTCATCAGGAGAATAGCAATATCTTGTTTCCTTTTTATTTCTGACTCTGAACAGAGGTGTCTGAAGTATATAAACATGACCTTTTCTTACAAGGTCGGGAAAGAACTGAAGAAAAAATGTCAGCAAAAGGAGCCTGATATGCATGCCATCGACATCGGCATCAGTTGCAACCACTACATTATTGTATCTCAGGTTTTCGATTCCGTCTTCGATATTAAGAGCTGCCTGCAGCAGGTTAAACTCCTCATTTTCATATACAATCTTCTTAGTCAGACCGTAGGAGTTAAGAGGTTTTCCTCGCAGACTGAAGACGGCCTGTGTCTCCACATTTCTCGATTTGGTTATTGAACCGCTTGCCGAGTCGCCTTCTGTTATAAAAATTGTTGAATCAAGCTTATTTGAGTCATTCGTATTATAATGAGTCCTGCAGTCTCTCAGTTTTTTATTATGCAGGCTCACTTTTTTTGCCCTGTCCCTTGCAAGTTTCTGAATCGATGAAATAGCTTTTCTCTCCTTTTCTGAATCCTGTATTTTCTTAAGAATAGCTCTGGCAGTTTCCGGATTTTTATGCAGGAAATCGTCTAATTGTTTCTTAATGAATTCGCTGATGAAATTTCTCACGGAGGGTCCTTCGGGTCCCATATCTTTCGATCCCAGTTTTGTCTTCGTCTGTGATTCAAAAATTGGCTCGTCAACTTTTATACTAATAGCTGCAATAATTGAAGATCGTATGTCGGAAGGATCATAATCTTTTTTATAGAAATCTCTTATCGTCTTCACAATCGCTTCCCTGAAGGCAATAAGATGTGTTCCCCCCTGGGTCGTATTCTGACCATTTACAAAGCTATAATAATCTTCTCCGTATTGCAGTCCATGAGTGAATGCCATCTCAATATCCTCACCAGCAAGGTGAATTATGGGATAGAGGCCCTCCTTGCCCATATTCTCATTAAGTAAATCAACAAGACCATTGCGGGAAAGGAACTTAGAACCATTAAAATTGATTACCAGTCCTGAGTTGAGATAAACATTGTTTTTCAGCATGGAATCTACATATTCCGAAATGAAATAGTAGTTGCCGAACATTTCTTCGTCAGGCTGGAATATCACTTCAACGCCATTCTCCTCGGTGGTGGGCTCAATAGGACGGTCAATTACAGTTCTTCCGTGTTCAAATTCACTTACTTTCAGCTGTCCATCTCGTATGGATCTTATTATAAATGAACTTGATAAGGCATTAACAGCTTTTACTCCCACTCCGTTTAGTCCCACTGATTTTTTGAAAGCTTTTGAATCATATTTTGCACCGGTATTCATTTTGGAAACAGCATCGAGTACTTTTCCAAGAGGTATTCCCCGGCCATAATCCCGAACTCTCACTTCTTTTCCAGTGATGGATACATCTATTTTTTTCCCATACCCCATCATATACTCGTCAAGGGCATTATCCATAACCTCTTTCAGAAGCACATAAACGCCGTCATCCTGGGAAGATCCGTCGCCTAATTTCCCGATATACATACCGGGCCTAAGGCGTATATGCTCTCTCCATTCAAGTGTTTTTATATGTTCCTCTGAATACCCAACTGACATTTTGCAGAAATTTTGGGCAAATATAACTAATTACAGCAGTCGTTTTTTGTCAATTTTTCAACAATCGGACAGATTTTTAACACTTCAAAAGTCGTAATCAGGCAGTATCTAAAATATTTAGCTGATTAAATGATAATTACGAATTAAACAAAAATGTTGATAAATGACAGCCCGCAGTCTTTAATCTTCCAGGATAATTTCTTTTCCCCGCTGATCTCGCAGATTTTCGCAGATAGTTACATTTGAGCTGCATATATCAGCGTAATCTGCGGGAGATTTCTTTTCTATTCTTATTGCAGCCCTGCATCCTTTCTTAAATTATCCACCACTTTATCTTTCTTATTATTCTGGAGCATCATATAGAGATAGACAGGAATACCTGCAAGCATAAGTATAAACCCATACATTACAACCCGGGCGCCTGTGCCATAAATTGCATATAGAGAATATACAAATGCAAGCAAGGCAAAGAAGGAATTCTTCAGGAAACTAAAAAAATTAAAATCTGAAGAATGGTTCTTCAGAAGCACGATATCCGCTGCTGCAGAAAAAGCATAAGCAGGTAAAAATGCCAGGGTAGCGAGCAACAGCATAAAATTAAAAGCTGAACTTAATGTGCCAATATAGTTCAGAATAAGAAGTACATTTGCTGCTAAACCGCTTATTATAAGAGAAGTAACAGGAGTTAAGTATTTTGGATGTATTTTCGAGAACATTGCCGGAAAAAGTTTATCCTGTGAAGCACCATATGCACTCCTTGCAGTGGTTAGTATCCAGCCTGAGGAAGCGCCGAGTGCTGATATTATTGCTCCTAACGCAATAAAGTTCCCTCCCCACGTTCCTCCTGTTGCCTTGTTAATAATATCTGCAAGAGGTGCATTTGAACCGGCCAGTGTGGACTGATCCAGAACACCCATTCCAACTATTGAAACAATTATATAAACTGCTGCAGCAATCAGAGTACCATAAATCGTACTTTTTCTGATGTTTTTTTCGGGATTCTTAATTTCCCCGGCAGGAACCGTCGCACTTTCGATTCCCACGAATGCCCAGAGAGCAATTGCAATTGCAGCCGGCAAAGTACTCATACCTGAAACTTTTGCACTTGATACCGTTGAAAGCATTGCCGGGTTAAAATGTAGTGCAGCAATTATTACAAATACTACCAAAGCACCTACCTTCAGTACTGTAGTTACAACGCTTACCCTACCAGCTACTTTAACACCCAGAATATTTATTATAGTGAAAAACCATAATACGCCTGACGTAACTAAGAAAGCTAATATTGGAGTAGTTGCAGCAGGAACAAAATAGGTGAAATAAAGCATAAATGCAGTGATGATTGCTGCATTTCCAACCCATGCTCCTATCCAGTATGTCCAGGCAATTAAAAACCCTGCAAAATCGCCAAAAGCTGCTCTTGTATAAACAATAGGTCCTCCTGTTCTTGGTATTGCTGTCCCAAGACTTGCAAAGCTTAAGGCAAGCAACAATGATCCGGCAGATGTAATTATCCATGCAAATATGGCAGTCTTAGGATTTGATGCAGCGGCTAAAGAGGCTGCAGAAGTGAAGATGCCCGAACCAATACAATTGCCAACAACAATCGCAACTGCTGCAGTCAGACCCAGTTCCCTCTTTAATTCTATATTACCTGAACTATTAAATTTGTCGATCTGTCCCATAAATACTCTTCTTATAAATGATTATAAAATATTTCCGGTGAGATAACCTGTTTTAAACCGATTTGTTCCCATTAATCCAAAATTCCCATCTGCTTCATTAGAAATACAGCATTCATCTTTTGAGTGATCCCATTCTGAAGCTTATAATCAAATCGGATAGTTGCACCGTCAATTTCAATCTCAAAGCATTTGTTGATTATCAAACCAGGGTATTCAGACTCCAACTTCCCGAGTGAAGTATCGTGGGTGGCTAATAAACCTGTTCCCCCGTTTTCAACGATTTTCTGAAGAAATAACTTTGATCCTGTACTTTTATCCGAAGAATTGGTACCCTTAAGGATTTCGTCGAGTATAAAGAATACCGGTTCTCCTTCTTCAACTCTGGATTTAAGTGCATAAAGTCTTCTAAGTTCAGCATAGAAATATGATTCATTATCTGAGAGTGAATCCGTTGTTCGCATGCTTGTAAACAATTTGCCAGGGATGAATTGCATCTCCGTGGCACAAACAGGTGCTCCAATCATTCCTAAAATATAATTAACCGCTATAGTACGTAAAAAAGTGCTTTTCCCGGCCATGTTTGCACCGGAAATGATGCAGACTGTCCCCTTTTCCCCAAGATTAAAATCATTGCAAATCCTTTTCCTCTCGTCAATCAGTTGATGACCAAGGTTTTTAGCCGAGAATACATTATTATCAGATTCAACCGGATAGACAAAGTCAGGATTATTGAATGAATAGTTTCCAAGACTTATATATGCATCAACCTGCCCGATCATTTCAAGCCAGTGGGGAAACATTGTTTTATACTCCGCTTTCCATTTTTCCAGCCTCCTGATACTCTGATAATCCCATAATAGTAATCCGTTTAGTATAACACCAACAAGCTGGTTATTTCTGCTGTCAAAATTCTGAATGAGTCTGCCAAGTTTTTTCACTGAGACAACTGCAGAAAAACCTTCCCCGGAAATATTCTCTTTGATTTCGTTTAAAACCGGAGAAGCAAATAACTCATTTTCAAATGCCTTTAACAGCATGTTCATTGATGATAAAAAGTTATACTTTTTTGTCAAACCATTATGAATCTCATTTATTCTCACTAATCCTGTTGCAGTATAAAATAGATTAACAAGAAAGATAGAAACAAATACCGGGTAAGGTAATATTCCGGTTATGGTAAGTATGAGTGAAGCAATTGCAGCAGCGGGAAGTGCAAATATCAGGAGCTTTTTAAAAGATGAAGCATTTATACGAGCTCCTTCTTCAATCCATATCAGCAATCCTGAAATTTCACTTTTTTCAAGGGGAGTCTTCATTCCTGATGCCATAAACTCCTGTCTCCATTTATCTTTTGAAGAAAGTTCTTTTATAGCTTCCTGACGTAACTCTAATTTCCCTGAAAGGATAAAAGGGTCTGATAACCAGTTAGCAAGGATATCACTGCCATACCCGGTTACTGTCCTGTTCAGATATTGAAAAAGGGAAGAAGCCCCAAACAGATCAAGATCAAAAGAAAAATCATGTTTGATATCGGTATATGAGATTCCTGTTTCAAATGCAGAGAGGTTACCTGAAAGAGCATTTGTTTCATTTTGATTTATCTCAACAAGGTTGCCTAAGAATTCTTTCTTTTGCGAATAATCTGAAAAAAGTTTTAACAGGAAGATAAACAGAAAAGTGATTAGCAGGCTTAATATAATCCCGGCAGGTATGCTTTTAGTAAACGCTGCCCAGATAAGGATTAATCCACCAATGAAAATAAAAAGCCTTAGCACTGAGAGAATTACCAGGTGTCTTTCTTCTTTCTTTTCAAGGCCCCGGTATAATATTGCTGAATTGAGGTATTTTTCTTTGAGCTGGTCTTTTTGCATCTCGTCAGTTTATTAAGCCAATAACTTTGAACTGACTCCTGCTGTTATAAAGATCAGCTCCTGTCTGATCAAAATTCCATATCCATTCTTCACTGATTTTAGATGCCGGAAGATCTGTAACCAAAGTAGGAATTGTCCTGACAGATCCGGACTTGTTTGTAACTACCTCAGCATAATCTGTAATAAGAACTGATCTGTGTTTCATCAGAAAATCAATATGCTTCCTCTGAACTTCAGTTCTGAAGAAGTTAAATTCTTCTTTTTTAATTTTTGACCACTTTTTTAAAAAATCTACAATGAGTGTTTCAAGCTGTGTAAGGATATTAAGTGAAATAACCAGTCCGGGATCACTATCCGGTTTAAATTCTGGTATAATAATATTCTCAAGCGATTTTAATTTTTTAAGGAACGGGTATCTTCCTGTTTTTTGCCATATGTCTTCAATTAATCCTCCGGTTACATCCTGCTCTATCAACTCAACATTTTTATAATTCCCAATCTGAGCGATCACATCAGGCGGATGAATAATATCGATCAGGCATATGCTTCCGGTTCGTTCAATCAACTCAGCAAAAGGCAGTTCAAGCAACCATCCGCTGCCAAGGACTGTTACTTTTTCAGGCTTGTAAAGTTCCAGGGCTTTAATAATAAAACTCCTGCAATGAGTCTGGTGATTTTCCCATCCGCCTGTCTGATTTACATGATGATAAATCATTCCATTTTGATAGTTATAGTAACCCATCCTGGTGAGCATCCTTCGATATGAAATACTTTGTGTCATCGGGGATCATATTGAACTCTTAATTCATTTAGCCGGGATGTCATGAATACACTTAGCTGCAATGCAAGATTCTCCGGAGTATCTGTACCAAATGTAGCAGGATTTATCGGATCCAATACTCTTATCCTTATATGATGTCCGCTGCTGAAAATCAAGCCGTGTTTTGGAAGAATCCCCCCTGTACCGTCAATAAGCACAGGCAGGATCGGTACATCAGCCTGTAATGCAAGCTGAAATGCCCCTCTCTTAAAAAAACCTATCTCATTGTTAAGCGAGCGCGTTCCTTCAGGGAATATCATAATTGAAATTCCTTTTTTCAGAAAATTATATGATTTTGCAAGCATTTCAATCTTGCTTTCCTCATTCTGGCGGTCAACAATAATATAATTAGCCATTTTTAAGTACCAACCAATAACAGGAATATTAAAATTTTCGATTTTCGATATCCATTTGAATTTGTACCTGAGACTGTTTATCAACAGGATATCCAGTAATGACTGATGGTTGGATATTATTACATATGTCATCCCTTTTACAGCCTTTTCTCTGCCTTCAATATGTATTTTCCAGATAGGCATTAAAAACGAGAGCACCAGACACTGGTACATAAGGAACAAATGAATAACAACCCTTTTTCTGTCGAATGGAAGAACAATTAACCAGATTATTAAAGTCAGTGGAAATGTTACAATGACAAAGCAGATACCTATGAGCCAGACGATTATAGATTTAAAGATATCCATTTGTCAATATATAATTTATTATCTGTCACTTTGAATGATCCGGAACTGGTTAACAAATGTATGAATACCTTCAGCATGTACAAATCAAATGATTCAAAGATCTTCTACAGGAACTTATTCCATTCTCTTTAGTAATGGCCTCTCCCTAAATCCCTCCCCCAGGAGGGAGGGACTTAACAATTTGATAATCTTTTTCTTACTCCCCTTCTCTCCTGGGAGAAGGGGCCGGGGGATGAGGCAACAGTAATCAGGTAAATGGCAGAAGTTCAATTAATTAAAAGAAATTAAAGATATCCTTTTTAGTTAAAAATATATTTCCCTTCCGGAAAACTTCCAATAAATCGTTGACCATATGCCTGCAACCGATAAGTTTTTTTGAAGTGTTCCTAATCTGATCACCCCCTTCAATATTACTTTCCTGAATAATCCCATCTTTAATAACCAGTCTGCACGATTGTAATGCGTTATTTATTTTAAAAGTATTTTTAAAAGTGTATTCCGGACCATATGCCCAATTCCATTCCCAGGTCTTATATTTTGAAGCAGCTATAGATTCAGCTTGCAGTATTTCTGCCTCTGAAAGGTTATAGGGAACATTATCTGAAAAGTTTTTCAGGAAGTAGTTCAACATTTCTGATCTGAATTCGTTAATATCCTGAAAACAATTGATTTTCTCTTTCAGGTTTATAACCGATGCCGGGTTGGATACAACGGCCCTGCTGGTATAACGCGACTGGTCTTTCCGAAGAGAATTCCGAAGCATTTCCAAAGAGGTGCTGAACAGTAGCGTACCATGATGAAGAACTCTGTTACCATGAATATGTTCGGCATTACCTGATATCTTTAATCCATCAACTTTAATATCATTTTTCCCTTCAAATCTTGCATCAACACCCATTAACAGTAAAAAGTCTATCACCGGTTGAGTATACTTTCTGAAGTCTACCTGTTTGCCGCTTTCACTTTGCCTGATAAAACTGAAATTCAGGTTTCCGTTATCATGAAAAACTGTTCCTCCACCGGAAATTCTTCTTATAACAGGGATCTGATTTTCATTAACAAACTTTGTATCTGCCTCCATATGACCTGATTGATGCTTGCCGATTATAACAGAGGGATTATTTACATAAAGGATCAGGTACTCTTCTTTACTGCTTTTAAGAAGAAATTCTTCAATTGCAAGATTGAAGAAGGGGTCGGTAGTATCCAGGTTTATGCAAAACATTAATTCTTAATTTAGTTTGCATCAATTTCAATCCTCCATCTCCCCTCTTTTTACCCCCCAACCCCCCAAATGGGGGGCAAGGGGGGTTGAATTTCAGGGGTTTTCGGTCGTATTAAAATATGGTTTGTATTTTAATATCTTATTGTCAGTCAGGACATAAAGATTATATAC
>Ga0066793_10001377_pt1 | contig 10986 bp, 7 predicted proteins | sample PersoiDNA2013189_FD_83876 | JGI IMG/M metagenome (GOLD analysis project Ga0066793, IMG submission 83876) | Permafrost soil microbial communities from the Arctic, to analyse light accelerated degradation of dissolved organic matter (DOM) -... | ecosystem: Environmental > Terrestrial > Soil >...
ACATAAACTGGTTGGCAAAAGGGGAATGCAGAGGATCCTTAGCATCATGAGCCGGGCCGTAAAGGTCCACAGGATCCATTCCTTCCCACCATTTTCCTTTTCCGTCCCAAATTGTTTGCAGTGCATCGTAAGGCACACCCTTCATCGGTCCTGTCTTGTCACTTGTGTAACGTACGGTCATGAACTGACCCCAGGTTCGGGCCGGAGTATTATGAAAACCTATGCCGAAACGCAGTCCACGCTTCCGTGCTTCTTTTTCCCATGTGCCAACGATGTCGACTTTGGGACCGATACGAACTGAGTTCCATGGTTGATATTTTGAATCATAGCAGTCGAAATTATCGTGATGAGAACCCATTGCCATGAAGAAACGTGCTCCCATTTCGACAAAAAGGTTCATCAGTTCGTCGGGGTTCCATCGATCGATCGCCCAATTATGGCATATGTCCTTATAACCATTTTCAGATGGATGGCCAAATTGTTTGAGGTTGTATTCATATTGCCTGTTACCCTGAATATACATCCCCCTTGCATACCAGTCACCCTGTTCTGGCATGGATTGCGGATCCCAATGTGCCCAGGCGCCAAACTTGGCATCGCGCCACCACTCCGGAACGGTGTAAAGCCGGCTCAATTCCTTCCAGTCAGCTGTGTAGGGACCGGCAGCCACTGTCAATGGCGGAAGGTTCCAGATATCCGGAGGTAATCCCAGATCGTGGTCACCAACAATTATCTGATCAATATTCACGGTAATATCATTGGTAACCAGCCTTATGATCAGTGTAGCTCCGGAGGGAATAGAAATATCAATTATGGCATTCAGAAAGGAACCTGAAAGATCTCCGGATGAATGAATATTCAATTTTTGGACGGGTTGATTGTTGACAGAAACACTGATTAATCCCACTTCCAGGGATGCATAGCGAATCGCCAGTTTGCCTGCAGCTGGAAGACCGGCGAACCTTATCCCATCGTCGGGTTTGTTCAAACTGACAACGTAGCCTCCTGATGCAGCTTTATCAGCCACTTTGGATGTCTCTCCTATGAGTTTTGCAGATTCCGCCTCGAATTTTCGCGTTTTATTGGCAATATCCGAAGTGAAAGCATTAAACAATAATAGAGATAATACCAGGAAAATCCTGATGCCGCCAATGAATTTGAATGGCTTGAATTCATGTTTCCGACCCATAGGATGTTTGTAATTATACCTCTGTGTTCAATTTAGTTTAATTTTTAAAACTGCCCGATGCAGTGTATTATAAAAACGCAGATATCTTAACCTTCTCTATATGTCTTCAATTATTTTCGGACAGATGTTTATATAAGCTTTTATCGAACTCTTCAAGTCCGGTTATTCAGGTATAGCGATGTTATAGCCCAGGATGGAAAGCATTTTAGCCGCATATCGCTTACCCAGTTTCCGGTAACCTTCAGCATTGAAATGAAGGTTGTCGCGTGAATCGGTACAACCGGCTGAAGAAATTACATAAGAATTAGGAATTTTTTGGGGCAGAGTCGCAATGATTTTATTCATGCTTGCAAAGGCGCCTCCCTGATCAGCATTCACAAGCTCACCTGCAAGCAGTGGCACTTTTTTGGCCTGGAGATGAAGGTCCTTTATCAGATTGTCATAAATAGCTTTTACTTTCTGGGGCCAGATACTATCATTGGTATTTGACTCACCCTGATGTAAAAGAAATCCCTTAATAACACCATCTTTCATTGCCAGTTTTGCCATCTCCACAAGACGGGCATATGGATCTCCACCGTATTCATTGATAATAGTAGTCATCCAGGATGGAGCTTTTGAAGCATACGACTTAAAATTATCCTTGTCAAACAATTCAATTTTGCAGCCGGCCACGGATACATTAATTACACCTACTCTGGTCCCCTTTGGAAGGTTTGCAACCATTGTCCTGCCAAAATAATCAGCAGGGGTTAGACCTGTACGGCAACGGCATAAAGGAGGTACAGCCGGATACCATTTACCTTTGGTTCTGCCAAGGTCTGGGCAATCAACAGCTTCCATGACCTGAAAACGACTGTCAACTGTTGTATCCTGTGGTTCAATTCGGGCATTACCTTCCATGTTTGATTGTCCGAAGCATAGGAAGATGTAAAAATTTTTATCCTTCGAAAAAGCAGTAACATTTAATAAAATAAATACCACAAATACGAGAAATCCGGTTTTCTTTTTCATATTATTTAAGTCTAAATATTAATAATTGCTATTTACACAAATATAAAGTAATAGTAGAAAGTTTCTGATTCTCTAAAATTTATAATTCTCCGGGTCTACTGAATTGTTATTAGTGTCATTTTCAGATCTTTAACATCGGAACTGTTCCCATACCACACCTCATAATCGCCGGGAGTGACAGCCATTTTACCGCTCGTCCGGTCGAAGAACCCGAATGAAAAAGAAGACAGGGAAATAACTGCCTGATCCGATTTTCCGGCCGCAACTTCAATCCTTTGAAATCCCCTTAACGTTTTAAGAGGTCCATCCGTATCATTTGCCTTTCGCACATAAACCTGAATGATTTCTGTTCCCGTCCGTTTCCCTGTATTTGATACAGGAATAGTAAGTTCAATGTTTCCGTCCCTGCTGATCTTACTGTTACTGATCCGGGCTGTCCCGATTAAGAAAGTTGTATAGCTCAGTCCAAAACCAAATGGGAAGAGAGGATCTGACATATAACGATAAGTCCGGCCTTTCATTGAATAATCTTCGAAATCAGGCAATTGCTGTATGCTCTTGTAGAAAGTAACTGGCAGTTTCCCTGATGGGTTATAGTCGCCAAAAAGTACGTCGGCAATTGCCTGACCACCAGATTCGCCTGCATACCACGCGTGGAGGATAGCGTCACAACTTTCCGTTTCAGGTACTAAACCCACTGCAGAACCTGAACAATTTACAAATACTATTTTCTTTCCTGCCTGCTTCAATGCCTGTAAACAATTACGCTGTGTTGCAGGAAGCTCAATATCAGTACGATCGCCACCCTTGAAACCAGGCAGTTCAACAGGCATTTCTTCACCTTCAACCTGTGTTGAAAGGCCTCCGGCAAATATTATCTGATCAATTCCCTGCAGTTTCCTGATCAGGTTACTATAATCTATATCCTTTTCTTTACCAAAATTGAAGTCGATGTTTGCCTGCCAGTTGTTCTGTTGAGTAAGTCGGATTTCGATATTATATTTTTTTCCCTTTTCAACCCTGAATGGCTTTTTAGAGATTACAGTCCGCCAGTTACTGTACTTTTTAATTGATTCTCCATTTATAGTCAGTTCAAATAATCCGGTAGCGCCGAATCTTAAGACAATAGTTTCATCCTGCGTTGGTTCAAAAACTGTTTCATATTTAACAGAAAACTTATTTTGATTAACTCCGGTTGCAAAAGAATTCTGCCCTGAAACCGACTGCAATATCGGTTTTGCAATGAATTGTGTTAATACTGCATTTCCCTTGAAATCAGTATTATTCCAGTAACTGGCTTTAAATCCTTTTGTCCCGGCAAACGAACAATTTGGAATATAACTTTCAATTGCATTATTATCAACCAGTTCACATCCCTTATCGTACAGAATTTTGTCGGCCGGTAGTTTGGAAGCAATTCCGGCAAGGATTGTTATTGTCCTTACAGGAGTTCCGTAATAATTTCCCCATAGCACAGGTTCATTATCGGCATTGGGTCCAATCACTGCAATTTTTTTAATTGATCTCTTTAAGGGAAGAATATTATTTTTATTCTGAAGAAGAGTCATTGATTCATGGGCCATATCGAGGGCAAGCTTTCTGTGCTCCTCATTATTTATAACCGACACTGGAATTTTGGTCCATGGGACCAATGCATCATCGTCCATCTCGCCCAAATCGAAACGCCCGACTAACACCCGCATCAAATGCTTGTTGATTTCTTCTTCAGAAATCAAACCCTTTTCAATAGCTTTTGGCAGTTCTTTAAATGCATAAGACTGCCAGGCACATTCAACATCGGTTCCTGCCAAAACACCTTTTACTGAAGCATGTGTGGGATCAGATGAAACATTATGGCCGGTATAAAAATCTGCTATTGCATCACAATCTGAAACGACAAGGTATTTAAAACCCCACTCGTCGCGTAAAATTCTTTGAAGTAACCGTGAATTCCCGCAGCAAGGCTCATCATCCAGACGCTGATAGGCGCACATCACCTGGCGGACATCAGCATCCTGCACCAGAGACTTGAAAGCCGGCAGATATGTTTCCCACAGGTCGCGTGGGTCTATATTATTCAGGTTGATGGAATGCCGGCTCCACTCAGGACCCGAATGAACCGCATAGTGTTTGGCACAGGCCAGAAGCTTTTTATATTTTGAGTCTGCCGGACCCTGTAATCCTTTAACAACTGAAACACCCATCCGTGATGTCAGATACGGGTCTTCACCATATGTTTCCTGTCCGCGTCCCCAGCGTGGATCGCGGAAGATATTGATATTGGGTGTCCAAACCGAAAGGCTCAGGAAACGTTTGTTCTCCTGTCCCTTTTGTATAGCTTCATTGTACTTTGCGCGGGTTTCGTCAGAAACAGCGTTGAAGATATGATAAATGAGAGAATCATCGAACGAGGAAGCCATGCCTATTGGTTCAGGAAAAACAGTAACCTTTTCATTATTTGCAAGACCATGAAGCGCCTCACTCCACCAGTTAAACTTTCTAATCCCGATTCGGGATATGAATTAATGAATGTAAGGAACCAGCATAGCGAAAATCAGCGGGTAGAGTATATCGCCATTGATAATTTATCCGATAGTAACAGATTCCTGAAGTTGACATACGAATTTTATCCATACAAGTTTGTAAAAGGGGAATTAATTCTGGATGGGAATATGCAAACAGGTGAAACTGTTAAGACACAAAATGGAAAGCCTGCAAATGTTCTTTTACGGAGTACTGATATAGGATTCTATAGGGTGTCCATTTTCACATTGAACCAAGACAACAACGTCCTCCGATCCACCACAAAACCTTTTGAAATTTGGGTTTATCCAAAAGAATGGGATTTTGAGTTTTATAAATGAAATAAAACTTTTAACCTCTGCCGTTTAATCTCAAAATCACTTCATCCCCGGAGTAATGATTCGGTAATTCCCGCTTAGATGCATCACGCTAAACAGATATAACAAACCGTCATAATATGGATCGAAATAGCCATCGGAATAAGGTTCCAGTTTAGAGTTCCATACGGCATCAACAAATTTCCAGCTTTTAGCCTGGGTTCCCATCATTGAAGCTGCCGCAGAGGTAGATACTAATCCAAGTGAGTGGCGTAATTTCTGAAATCCACCAGCCTGAAGTATTGTAGTAGGCAGGGTGCCGTCCTGATTGAACTGATCTTCAAAAGTGTCAATCCCTCTGCAGAATAGGAAGTTTTGAATACGTTTTGAATAATCTTTTTGCCATTCTTTATCTTTAGCATACCATGAATAATCCATTGCTATGTTCATTGGTACCCTCCATGAATCGTAACGGAAAGCGGCTCCCATTCGGCCTCGTACCTTCACTTTTCCACTAAATTCGGTATAATCATTATTAAGTCCGGTTACAGGATCACATGCCCTGTGCAGAAATACTCTGGCAGTATCGGCACAGTCTCTGTAAAATTGTTCTTTACCGTCTTTGGCATATTCAGCCCATATTTCAAAAAATGCAGGCACATGATATGAAGGATCTGTCCAGTCATAACCAGATTTATCGGGGACAAATGTTATCTTTTTCTGTTCAACATTTATCACGTTTGTCATATTGCCTTTTCCTTCTTTACTCCACATAGCATCAAGGATCCTTCTGGCTTCGGCATAGTAATTGATTCCGGTATTATTTCCCCAACGGTTTGAGGCGAAAAGCAGGCCGGTTACAAAATATAACTCCCCATCGGAAGCTGATCCTTCTGAGTTGTGTTTCCCGGTCTCGGGTTTTACACTCCATGCAAAATAGGCATCTCTGTCACCACCCTGGTGTTGCATATATTTCGTTGTCCAGCGCCATAGGCGGTCAAAGACCTCCTTTTTATTAAGCTGGACAGCTACCATCAATCCATAAGATAAACCTTCTGTACGTGCATCATGATTCTTAAGATCTGATACGTATGCCATAGAATCTCCAACTTCGAAGTAGACTCTGTTTGGTCCTTCAAAGACATCATAATAGGCTTTGGCCAGTTTTGCATCAATATCGGCCTTTTTATACCCTGCATCAAGGAAGACATTGCGGTATTTACCCGTTTCGCTGGCCCCTTTTTTCCAGGGTTTCATTGTTCCGCGCTTATCCTTTACATCTTTGGTACAATCAACAGTTGGGTCTATTCTGGCTGCAATTGACCAGTCACAGATTACACATAACAGAAGTAGTGAGAAAATTATCCTTTTCATAGCTAAAGTGTTGAGTATTAAATTTATATTTGAATGAGATACTGTATTAAATATTCATTTTACAAGATAACATTATCCAGTTTAATGTTTTTCTGTTTTTGTTGAAATCCCATTACCAATTTAGAAATCGGAATCAGGTTTTTCAATTTTGACTAAAATTAATAATTAATTGTTTGATCAGGATTAGAAATGAATATTTTTCTGCATTATTACAGGTATCAGTTCTTATTATTCTGTTAAATTTGGAAACGTTTATTTATTCAATAATATCTTGTCACAATGAAGAAGATTATTTTAATGACTTTATTAGTAATTCTGTCAGGTGGATTTTCTGTTAGTTTGCAGGGTAAAGAAATTGAGCCTGTTAAAAAGGATGTTCTGGGACAGCACAACGGGGATGAAGTACTCCTGTTTACACTGAAAAACAAAGGTGGAAATGTTCTGAAGCTGACAAATTATGGAGCAAGAATTGTACGAATTGAAGTTCCGGATAAAAATGGTGTAAGAGATAATATTACTTTAGGATCTGAAATGCTTGATGGGATACTCAAGGGTGATCAATACGGAGGTTCTGTTGTAGGCAGGTATGCAAACAGAATTGCAAATGCAAAGTTCAGTCTTGACGGGGTAGAGTACAATTTGCCCGCAAACAATAGACCTAATACTCTGCATGGAGGAAACAATGGATGGTTTTCAAAAGTATGGTATGCAGAAATTGTAAATAGCAGCAAAACTCCTGCAGTTAAATTCACATACACCAGTGCTGACATGGAAGAAGGATTTCCCGGGACAGTTAAGATAGAGGTGATTTATAGCTGGAACGATAAAAATGAAATTACTATTGATTATACTGCCACCACCGACAAGAAAACAGTAATAAATGTTACAAATCATGCATATTTCAATCTTCACGGAATAGGAAAAGGCTCTATTTTTGACCATATCCTTACAATAAAAGCTTCGTCATTTACCCCTTTTAATGCAACAAAAATTCCAACCGGGGAAATTCTTCCGGTGAAGGGTACACCATTTGATTTCACTGTTCCCCACACCATTGGAGAAAAAATAGGGGAAACATACGAAAACGTTGTTTTTAGTGGATATGACCATAACTTTGTTCTGGATAAAAAAGTGAAAGTTGCTGCAACTGTATATGATCCTGAAACCGGACGTGTATTGGAAGTAATCACAGATCAGCCTGGATTACAGTTTTATTCCGGGAGTGGTGGCCTGGCTTGGAAGAAATCAGTTGGAACCTCCAACAATCCGGTTAATGCAAGATCGGCATTTGCTCTCGAAACACAGCACTTCCCCGATAGCCCAAATCAACCGGGGTTCCCTTCAACAATTTTAAATCCGGGACAAAAATTCAAATCAAGGACTATCTACAGATTTTCGGTAAGAAGTGCCAAATAATATTTTCAACTTAATATTTCATTAAAGCAGACATAAAATGGGAAAGAAATCTTACTTAAGAAGCACTGAATGGTTCGGGAAAGATGACAAGATGGGTTTTGTACACCGCAGCTGGCTAAGGAATCAGGGTCATCCTGACCATATGTTCCGGGGGAAACCTGTAATCGGTATCTGTGATACCTGGTCGGATTTAACACCTTGTAACGGCCATTTGCGCGAATTTGCTGAAATAGTGAAACGCGGAGTCTATGAAGCAGGAGGCTTCCCTTTTGAGTTTCCGGTCATGTCGCTTGGTGAAACTATTATGAAACCTTCTACAATGCTCTGGAGAAACCTTGCGAGTATGGATGTCGAGGAAACTATCCGCGCCAACCCGCTTGATGGGATTGTTCTTTTGACAGGTTGTGATAAAACAACACCATCAACATTGATGGGCGCGGCAAGCGTGAACCTGCCAACAATTGTAGTGCCTGGTGGTCCAATGTTAAATGGTAAATTCAGAGGTAAGGATATCGGTTCAGGAACAGCAACATGGCAGTTGTCAGAGGGGATGAAGGCCGGAACAGTCTCAAGGGAAGATCTTGTTGAGGCAGAGATCTGCATGTCGAGAAGTGCTGGTCACTGCATGACGATGGGCACAGCGTCTACCATGGCCACAATGGTTGAAGCACTTGGACTGACATTACCCGGGGCTTCTGCGATTCCTGCTGTTGATTCCCGGAAAAAGGTGATGGCTCATCTGTCTGGCAACAGGATAGTTGAGATGGTTAATGAGAATATGAGAATGTCCGATATTTTGAACAGGAAAGCTTTTGAAAATGCCATAAAGATAAACTCTGCAGTAGGCGGATCAACTAATCTTCTGATTCATCTCTTAGCTATAGCCGGCAGGATTGGTGTTGACCTTACACTTGATGATTTTGATCGTTTGGGAAGTGATATGCCACTACTCCTGAATCTTATGCCTTCAGGGAAATATCTGATGGAAGATTTTTATTACGCGGGCGGATTACCTGTTATAATCGATCAGCTAAAAGATATTATTCATTCAGAAGCTCTGACTATAAATGGAAAATCCATTGGTGAAAACTGCAAAGGGGCGGTTTGCTATAACCGCGATGTGATTGCAGAGCTTGATAAACCAATAAAACATAGAGCAGGAATTGCAGTATTAAAAGGGAATTTGTGTGAAAACGGAGCCGTTATTTAACCTTCAGCAACTTCCGGGAAATTACTCAAACACAGTGGCAGGGCTGTTGTTTTTGAGAGTATCGAAGAATATCATGCACAGATTGACAATCCTGAACTAGATATTGATGAAAATTGCATCATGGTATTAAAAGGTGCAGGGCCGCGGGGTTACCCCGGAATGCCTGAGGTGGGAAACATGGAACTTCCTGAGAAACTAATAAAGAAAGGGGTTACCGACATGGTCCGCATATCAGATGCGCGTATGAGCGGAACTGCTTATGGTACAGTAGTTTTACATGTTTCCCCTGAAGCTTCAGTGGGAGGTACGCTTGCTTTGGTAAAAACCGGAGATATAATAGAGCTGGATGTGGAGAAAAGGGCTCTTAACCTTCTTGTTTCGGAAGAAGAACTGCAGATAAGGATGAACGCATGGATCGCGCCAAAACCAGTTGTTGAAAGAGGATATGTCAGAATGTTCATAGATCATGTTGAACAGGCCGACAAAGGCTGCGATTTTGATTTCCTTATAGGAGGATCAGGATCCGTCGTATTGAGAGATCTTCATTAAAAGTACTTTTATTAACATAGCCAAATAGGATGACATTTGTTATTATAATCCTTGCAATTTCCTTACAGATTTTTTTGTCGGTTAAGAAAGTAAGCCCATTCATTTCACTCCTCCTGGTTGCTATTCTTACAGGTTTGTTCCTTGGTATGAACCCCCTTGATGTAATAAAATCAATTGAAAACGGCGTTGGGAACACTTTGTCAGGACTTGCACTGATCCTCTGCCTGGGAGCGATCCTCGGGAAGATTCTTGAAGCCAGTGGTGCGGCAAAAAAAATCTCCTCTACGCTGATTAATGGCCTGGGAATACAGAATATTCAGTGGTCACTTCTTATTACAGGATTTTTGGTAGGCCTTCCGCTTTATTATAATGCCGGATTCATTATTCTTGTCCCGCTGGTCTTTTCTATTGCCAAAGAAACGAAATTACCGGTACTATATCTTGCCATTCCTATGGCGGCTTCTTTGTCAACAGTACATTGTTTCCTGCCTCCACATCCAAGCCCTGTTATATTGGTTAATGCTTTTAAAGCAGATCTTGGAATGACAATGATTTATGGATCGATTATCGCTTTACCGGCCATAATAGTTGCGGGCCCCCTTTTGGGAAGGCTCCTTAAAAATGTAAAAACTGATATGGCAGGATTATTCGCTGCAAAAGAAGATATCCCATATGAAAAGCTACCGCCGGCCTTGCCAAGTTTTGCTATTGCTCTCCTTCCGGTATTCCTTATCTCTGTTTCTGTAATTTCAAGAAGTATCCTGCCTGAAGGTTCATTGTTACTGAAAATTCTAAGCTTTTTAGGTGATGCCAATATTGCTTTATTTATATCTGTTATTCTTGCCTTATGGTATTTTGGTTTGAGGTCGGGGCAAAAAACGGAAAATGCAATGAAGTGGCTAAACGAGGGCATCTCCGGAATATCAGTTATTATGCTTATCATAACGGCAGGTGGTGTTTTTAAACAGGTACTTACCGATAGTGGTACAGCTGATTATATTTCTGCTCTCAGCAGAGACTGGCATATGCCTGTCCTTGTTTTTGCATGGCTTGTTACGGCTTTGCTCAGGGTAACATTGGGCTCCGCGACTGTTGCAGGTATTACAGCCTCCGGAATAGTGGCGCCACTTCTTGTAACAACTCATGTTTCGCCAGAATTGATGGTACTGGCTGTAGGAGCTGGAAGTGTTTTTGGATCTCATGTCAATGATACAGCTTTCTGGATGTTCAAAGAGTTTTTCAACCTTTCCCTGAAACAAACTTTCTTTTCCTGGACTTTGATGGAAACCACAATATCTTTTATGGGGTTACTGGGGGTACTGATTTTGAATGCAATAATTTAATAATTGCATAGTCAGAAAAATTCACAATGAATTTTTTGGATAGTACAGGAG
>Ga0066793_10001379_pt1 | contig 10984 bp, 9 predicted proteins | sample PersoiDNA2013189_FD_83876 | JGI IMG/M metagenome (GOLD analysis project Ga0066793, IMG submission 83876) | Permafrost soil microbial communities from the Arctic, to analyse light accelerated degradation of dissolved organic matter (DOM) -... | ecosystem: Environmental > Terrestrial > Soil >...
GCCCGAGACGTATGTGCCGTGAGAGGACAACTTGGGATCGACGGGTAGGGAGGCGTTGGCGTAATCGAGACCGGAGGCGGGAAAGGCACGGGCGACTATGACCTTCGCCGTTGTGTAGGCGCTATTTCCCTTCGGGTAGCCGCCGGGGTAGGCGTATCCCGCAGGGTTGAAAAAGGGATGAGTCTGGTCGACGCCGTCGTCGATGATGCCGATCTTGAGTCCCTGACCTGTGTTCGACAGGTCGGAGCCCCAGAGATCGGGGGCGCCTATCGCCGAGATGTTGGCGGGCACGTTGGTTTCCAGCGCCCGGTAGCGGTAGGAGGGATAGACGTGCGCGACCCCCGGCAACTCACTCAGGAGCGAGACCTCGTCGCCGGGGAGCGTTACGGCCAGTCCGTTGGCGACGATTCGGTAGTGCCGGCGCACGTTCGCGCCCGCGATGGTCGTCTCGATCCGGCGCGAGAGGGACGCCTGGCTCGAGGCGAGGCCTGCGAGGTACCGGCGGCTGAAACCGGCGCGAGGATCCAGACGCTTGCCTCGCGCCGAGGTGAGTAGGCCGCCGCGATAGGCGCTCGCAAGCGAGGGCGCCGAAAGGGTCAGCACAACCTCGGTCTGAGGCGCCGTGGCCGGAATTGTCGCCGAACTGCCCGCGGTAGAAAGTGCGAGCAGACAGAACAGAGCGACGAGCGAGGCCTTCAAGCCTCCGAATCCTACGTTTACGGGGAGATAAGGGGGGCGGCTCGCAATCTCGGAGGTGGTCTTGCCGAGCCCGTCGACCCTTTCTCTGAGCCGTACCGTTTTTCGAGCCGGCGGCTAGAATGTCGAACCGCGCGGATGTGGCGGAATTGGTAGACGCGCACGGTTCAGGTCCGTGTGTCCGTAACCAGATCGAGTCGGCCTGCGGCCTCAACTCGATCTGGCGAAGAGCATCCGATGCGTGGCGCAGACCTGTTGCGAGACGGAGGCTAGAATGTCGAACCGCGCGGATGTGGCGGAATTGGTAGACGCGCACGGTTCAGGTCCGTGTGGGCGAAAGCTCGTGGAGGTTCAAGTCCTCTCATCCGCATAGCCGAATAAGGCGCGTTCCGTGCCAACTCCGTGCGAGGGCCGCTTTCGACGCCTACGATCGGAGGGGGGTTCCTGGGAGCCCCGGTTTAGTGACAACTTGCGCGGAGACAACGTCGGCTCCGTTGGTTGACAGCCAGGGGAGGTCGACGTGCTCGCCGTCCTTTTGAGCGTTCGAGATCAACTCGAGGTCTTTCTTCGCCGTCGCCTCGTCCGGGTAGTTCGGGCTCGTAAGGCCTTTGCCACCGTTTCTCAACCGTACGCTTATTTCCCAGCTAATAACCACCGTTACTACCCCCTCCCGCCGATCATACTCCGGTCGGGCGCTCAGCTTCTCGCTGGGACAGATCCGGGGCAAGACGCGAAGAGCGCCGTCATCAGGAACTACTGGCCGCGATCAAGGGTTTCGCCAGGTAGAGGTGCTGTGGTCGGTTAAAGCTCGGCCAGCACCCAGTCGGCGTGCTTGGCCGGATCGACCTTGGGCCAGACCTTGGCCACCCTGCCCTCGGCGTCGATCAAGAAGGTCGAGCGGACGATGCCGAAAAAGCTCTTGCCGGCCAGCCGTTTGGGCTTCCACGCGCCGTAGCGCTCGATGACCTCGTGCTCGGGGTCGGAGAGAAGCGTGAAGGGGAGGCGGTACTTCGTCTTGAAGCGCTCGTGCGAGCTGACGCTGTCGGCGCTGACGCCGAGCACGACCGCGCCGCGGCGCTCGAACTCGCTCCAGGCGTCGCGGATAGCGCAGGCTTCTTTCGTGCAGCCGGGCGTGTTGTCCTTGGGATAGAAGTAGAGGACGACCGGCTTGCCCCTGTAGTCGGAGAGCCGCACGCTTTCGCCACTATCGGTCTCGAGCTCGAAGTCCGGCGCCATCTCACCTTCAGCGATCATCTCGCGCAGCCTCCATCCGCCAGGTAGCGTTTTCGTTGTGAGTCTTCTACCCGTCACGCGCGAGATGAGAAACCGAACCGGTTCGTCGCCGCCGCTCGCGGGAAAGAGGCGCTCGTGAGATCACGCGGCAAAGAGCACCGCACCCTTCGCGCCTTCGCGATCATTCTCGCGATCGTCTGCGTGGTCGTGATCTTTCAGCTCTACGCGACCCTCATGGTCGCCGCCATCCTGCTTCAGATCGCGTTCTTCTTTGCCGTCGCCTTCTTTCTCTTTCTGCTCTGGCGCGAGCGAAGAGGAGACATCTCGCTCTGGTCTGCCCGCGCGCAGTGGGCTTTCTACGGCAGCGTGCTGGTTGCGCTGGCGAACCTGGGCCTCTACTTTGGAGCGCGCCTGTTCGCGGCTCACAGTCTCGAGATCAACGGTTTGACGGGCGTTGCCTGGCTGCTCGTCTTCCCGCTCTGCGGGCTGGCGATCTGGCGCACCTGGCGCGATCAGCACACCTACTACTAAACGAGCTCCAAGCCCACGACTACGCTGACGAGAGCAGCATGACCAGACCGCTCAGCGAGCAGCTGCGGTCAGTTCCGACCGCACCCGGTGTCTATCTCTTCCACGACGAGAAGGGCGACATCCTCTACGTGGGCAAGGCGAAGTCGCTGCGCTCGCGCGTGAGCAGCTACTTCCGCCGCGGCGGCGACGGACGTGCGGGGATTCCCCAGCTGGTCGAGCGCGTGGCCGAGATCGAGACGATCGTGACTCGTAACGAGGTCGAGGCACTGCACCTCGAACAGAACCTGGTCAAGCGCCACCGACCGCCCTTCAACATCCGCCTGCGCGACGACAAGTCGTTTCCGTACGTCGCCGTGACGGTCGAGGACGAGTATCCACGCGTCATGTTCACCCGCGAGCGTCACCGCCGCGGCGTCCTCTACTTCGGCCCCTATGCGAATGCCAAGAAGGTGCGAAGCACGCTCGACGTGCTCAATCGCGTCTTTCGCTTTCGTCCCTGCGAGGGGCCGAAACCGGGGCGGCGCTCGGGCATCCCGTGTCTCGATTACCACATCGACCGCTGTTACGCGCCCTGCGTTGGATTGATCTCGCCCGCCGACTACCGGGCTCTGACCGACGCCGTGATCGAGTTCCTCTCGGGTCATACCGAGCCGATTCAGGCGAGCCTGGAGCGCTCGATGCAGGAGGCGGCCGACGAGCAGCGCTTCGAAGAGGCGGCCCGGTACCGAAACAGATTGGTGGCCGTGCGGCACCTGCTCGAGCGCCAGGCGGCTGATCTTCCGGGGGAAGGGAGCGTGGACGTGTTGGGGCTCGCGCTCGAGGGCGAGCGCGCCGCGGTCCAGGTCTTCCCGCTGCGCGGCGGACGCATGGTCGATCGCCACGGCTTTCACCTGGAAGGCGTTTCGGGGCAGGACGAGGCCGCGCTGGTGGAGGCCTTCTGCCTCGAGTACTACGGATCGACGCCGGTGATTCCGCCGCTCATCGTCGTTCCGCCGCAGGCCGGCAGCCTGCAGGCCCTGGCCGACTTCCTGAGTGAGCTGCGCGGCGCACGAGTCGAGTTGCGAGCGCCGGCGAGGGGCGATAAGCGGCGCCTGCAGGAGCTGGCGAGCGAGAACGCCAGGTTGGCCCTCGTCAACGAGGCCCGCACCCGCGAGACGGGGCGCCTGCGCAGAATCGAGGCGCTCGAGGAACTGCGCGAGGCTCTGAACCTGGAGAGCCTGCCGATCAGAATCGAGTGCTTCGACGTCTCCAACTTGCAGGAAGCCTCGCCGGTCGCCTCGATGGTCGTCTTCCGCGACGGGATGCCACTAAAGGCTCACTACCGCAAGTTCTCGCTGCGAACGCTCTCTGGTCAGAGCGACGTCGCCGGCATGAAGGAGGCGCTCGGCCGCCGCTTCGCGCGCCTCGCCTCGCCCGAGCACGGCGACTTCGACGAGAGCTTCGCCGCGCTGCCGAACCTGGTGGTCGTTGACGGTGGCAAGCCGCAGTTGGGCGCGGCCCTCGAAGCGCTGGGCAAGGCGCCCGAGACGGAGCGCATCGCCGTCGTCTCGCTGGCCAAGCGCGAGGAGGAGGTGTTCGTTCCGGGCGTCTCGAAGCCGGTGCGCCTCGATCGTCATTCGCCCGGGCTCCAGCTTCTGCAGCGCCTGCGCGACGAGGCTCACCGTTTCGCCGTCGGCTACCACCGCCAGCGCCGCTCGAACGAGTCTTTCTCCTCGCTCTTCGACGAGCTGCGCGGAGTGGGCCCCGCGCGGCGCCGCGCGATCCTGAACCACTTCGGCTCGCCCGAGCGCTTCCTCGCCGCGAGCGCGGAGGAGCTGGCCGCGGCGCCCGGGCTGCCCGAGAAGACGGCACGCCAGATCTACGCGCAGTTGCACAAGGCGGGGGGAGCCTGACCTGCCGAGGCGCTTCAGGAGGAGCGCGGCTTACGACTCTTCGGGCGGGACTCGGAGCGGCCCTGCTCCCGGGTCACGTAGCGCTGGAAGCGGAAGGTGTGGAAGAAAAAGAGGATCGCGCCGAAGCCGAGCACGATGTTGATGAGACTGGTGACGAGTCTCGTGCCGACGCTGTAGGCCACGATCATCGGGCCTGAGGCGACCCCGTGCAGAACGCTCAACAGCAGCGCCTGCTCGGTGCCGATCCCCGAAGGGCTGATCGGCAGTAGCGTGGCCAGATTCGATGTCCCCTGGGCCAGCAGCGAATTGTGCAAGGTCGCCGGCATGTGGAAGGCGAGCAGGGCAAAGAAGACGATCACGAGGCGTAGAACCCAGTCGGCCAACTGCCAGGGGAAGATGCGGCGCAGGTAGTAACGCCAGTCGAGCAGGCCGGCCAGGCCCTGGCGTACGCGCTCCTTGAACTCCCGGATCGTCACCCAGGCCCAGAACGCGAGAGCCGTTATGACCAGGATGATGGTGCCGAGGATGATGACCGCCTGTTTCGGGTGCCCAAAGAACCAGCTGAAATCGAAAGCCGGCTGGTGGGGGAGAAGTGTGTGGCCGGGCAACACCCCCTGCCAGAAGAGGAAGAGGAAGAACAGCAGCGCCATGAGCGTGTCGAAAGGAGTGCGAACGAGCAGGGTCGAGGCGATGGTCGTGTAGGTGCTGCCGGGGAGTCGACGCTTGACGATCACCACCCGGACCGCGTCGCCGCCGTGCGCCGGCACGACCGAGCCGACGGCTACCCCGGCGCAGAGGGCGCCGAAAACCGGCGGGAAAGAAGAGTGCTTCTTGGGGTAGGACGCAACGATCGAGTTTTGCCAGGCGCGGGCGGCACAACCGATCTTGACCACCTGCAAGACGGCGACGATGCCCAGATAGCGCCAGTCGACGTCCGTCAGGTGGTCGAGGAAGACCCGGACACCGCGAAGGATCGCGTGAATCGAGAATGCGAGCGGTATGAGCACGACGGCTCCCTAGCGCCCCGCTGTGTGTTTTACCCCGGTCATCCGCCGCAAGGTCTAGTCGCCGGCGTCCATGAACGGATAGCGGTAGTCCGTCGGCGAGACGAGTGTCTCCTTAACGGCGCGCGGGCTCAGCCAGCGGATGAGGTTCCACATCGATCCGGCCTTGTCGTTCGTGCCCGAGGCACGAGCTCCGCCGAAGGGCTGTTGCCCCACTATCGCTCCGGTCGGCTTGTCGTTGATGTAGAAGTTGCCCGCCGCGTGGCGCAGGGCGTGCTCGGCCTCGGCGGCGGCGGCGCGATCGGTGGCAAAGACCGCGCCGGTGAGGGCGTAGGGCGAGGTGGCGTCTACCAGCTCTAGCGTCTCGGCCCAGCGCCGCTCGTCGTAGGGATAGACCGTCAGAATCGGCCCGAACAGCTCCTCGCGTATGTGCCTGCAACGTGGATCGCTCGTCTCGATCACTGTCGGCTCGATGAACCAGCCGACGCTCGCGTCGTAGCCCCCGCCGGCCACGATCTCCATCTCGGGAGCCGCTTTCGCCTCGTCGATCGCCTGCGAGAGCGAGTCGAAGGAGGCCTTGTCGATGACGGCCCCCATGAAGTTCTCGAAATCGCTGACGTCGCCCAGCCTGATCTTCGGAACCTCGGCGGCGAAGCGCTCACGCAGGGCGGGCCAGAGATTCGAGGGAACGTAGAGGCGCGACGAGGCCGAGCACTTCTGGCCCTGGTACTCGAACGACCCGCGCAGCGCCTGAGCGAAGAGCGCGTCCGGATCGGCCGAGGGGTGGGCGATGACGAAGTCCTTGCCGCCCGTCTCGCCGACGATTCGCGGATAGTTCTTGTAGCTCTCGATCTGAGTGCCGATCGTTCGCCAGATGGACTGGAAGACCGCGGTCGAGCCCGTGAAGTGCACGCCGGCGAGGTCGGGACTGGTGAGCGCCGTCTTCGAGACCGAGGCGCCGTCGGCGAAGACCAGGTTGATCACGCCGTCGGGAAGGCCTGCCTCTTTCAGAAGCTCCATGATTCGGTAGGCGGAGAGTGCGGCGCTCGAGGCCGGCTTCCAAACGACAGTGTTTCCGGCCAGCGCCGGACTGGTGGGGAGGTTGCCCGCGATCGAAGTGAAGTTGAAGGGCGTGATGGCGAGCACGAAGCCCTCCAGCGGCCGGTACTCCATCCGGTTCCAGACTCCCGCTGCCGATCGGGGCTGGTCGTCGTAGATGCGCTCCAGGAAATGGACGTTGAAGCGCCAGAAATCCGCCAGCTCGCAGGTCGAGTCGATCTCGGCCTGGTGAGCGGTCTTCGACTGGTTCAGCATCGTGGCCGCATTCAGGCGCTGGCGCCAGGGGCCCGCCAAAAGGTCGGCAGCGCGCAGGAAGATTGCAGCTCGTTCCGTGAACGAAGTGCGCGACCAGGCAGGCCAGGCCGCCGCGGCCGCGGCAATTGCCTTCTCCACCTCACCGCTAGAGCCGCGCTGAACGTTCGCCAGCACGTGGGCGTGCCTGTGTGGCATTACGGCTTCGTAAGGACTGGAGCCGCGAACTGCGCTGCCGCCGATGATGCAGGGAACGTCTACTACCTGGGATGAGATCTCGTCGAGACGGGTGCGAAGCTCGCGGCGCTCGGGTGTCCCGGGCGCGTAGGAGAGATTGGGCTCGTTGGTCGGCGGGGGAACGTGAAAGCTGGCGTGATTGGACATGGCTAGTGATTCTAGGGCTCGCGGGTTGAAGAAGGGAATGCGGACTTCAGTTTCGCGTGAATGCCAAACGGCGCAAGTCAATTCCGCCGGCTTCTGAGTAATAATCCCTCTCGTGAAGACCGCCCAACGCAAGCTCATTGCGATTCTCGTTTCCGCGGTCGCACTCGCCGCCGTCGCTCTCGCCGCCTATGCGAGCGCCGGCACCGCTCAGGCTCGGCTTGCAAGCTCGAGCGCCGCTCGGGCTGCCCTCGTTCCGAAGGGCGACATCCTCGCCGCCGATATGAACCGGCGTCTGATCGTTCTCGATCGAAGCGGTACCGTGCTTCGCCGCCTTCCCTGGTGGCATGCGCCGAGGAGCTTCCACCTCGAGGGTCTCGAGCTCGCGCCCGATCGCCGACACGCCTATGCCTCGGTGGACAACGGCGATCTGCCGACTCGCCTCTACGAGGTCGATCTCGCGGATGGGAGCAAAAGGCTGCTCGCCTATGCCACCAGTCCCGCGCTGAGCCCAGGCGGCAGCCGGCTTCTCTTCCTCGCAAACCGGCGATCGAAGAAACTCGGCTTCCCGCTCTTGACCGCGCTTGTCGTTCGCAACCTGTCCAGCGGGCGACAGCGGGTCATTCCCTTCCGCTCGCGGTTGACGATCGGCAATCCGCCCGACCTGGTGACCAACTGGTCGCCCGACGGTCGGCACGCCGTCCTTCTCGGCGGCGATCGCCTACGGCTGGTCGATACCGCGACGGCGCGCACTGTCGACTCGCAGCCATCGGTGGGAAATCACCTGCTGGCCCCGGCCTTTCTTGACGCGCATCGGCTTGTCGGGCTAGCCAACTGCTGCATCGGCCGCCAGCGGCTCGTGACGGTTGACCTGCGCAGCGGCCGGCGGACGCCGTTCGCCGAGATCTCCTCGCCGGTCGTCAGCATCCGTCGGTTCGGACCAGGCCGGTTCCTCGTCGCCGACCGGCTCGGGCAGCTGCTTCTCGTCTCTCGCGGTCAGAGCAAGATCATCGCCACGGGTATCGGCGCGGCGACGGCCTAACGAACAAGACCGCTCTACCGCTCGCTACTCCGGGCCCCTACGCTTCACTTGTTGCCGCTTTCCGATGAACTGCACGAGGAGCTCGCTCACGTCGCCATCAGGCGCGACTGCGATCGCCTGGCCGAGCTCTCGGCTCTCTTCCACAGCGCCGGTAGAGCGCACCTGGAGGGTAAGGGGAAGATATCCGTCCATCTCGATCTGGCCAGCGGGGCGGTGGCGCGGAGAGCCTTTTCCTCGTTACGCGCCTTCGGCATCTCCTCGGAGATACGCACCTACCGCCAGCGAGCCTTCAAGCGTGAGAACCGCTACCAGCTTCACGTATCCGGCTCGCCGCGGGCGCTTCAGCTTCTGAACGAGGCCGGCGTGCTCGATGCAGGTTTGGCGCCTATCGAGGCGCCTCCCTCGAGGGTGACCGCTCGTGCCTGCTGCCGCGCCGCCTATCTGCGTGGGGCGCTGCTCGGCTCGGGCTCGCTCAGCGCACCACCCTCGCTCCATCTCGAGATTCGAACGACCAGCCTCGAAGGAGCGGGCTTTCTGGCTGAGATCGCAGCCCGTGAGGGAGTCGAGCTCCAGGTCGCCGAGCGCGACCGGCACGCCGTCGCCTACGCCAAGGGCGGCGAAGCGGTTACCGGCTTGCTCGCGCTGACGGGCGCCTCCGATATCGCGCTTTTCCTGGCCGAGCGCTCGGTCATCGGTGAGGCGCGCGCGGGGGCAAACAGGCTCGCCAACGCCGACCAGGCCAACATCACCCGCGCCAGCCAGGCGGCCCTGGCTCAGCTTCGGGCCATCCGCCGGCTGCAGCGCCTGGGGCTGCTGGAGCGCCTCTCTCCGGCGTTGCGCGAGGCGGCCCAGCTACGTTTGCGTAACCCTCTGCGCTCGGTTGCGGAGCTGGCCGGGCGAGCCGGAATACCGAAGCCGACGCTGCACGGTCGCCTGCGCCGATTGGAGGAACTGGCCGAAAAGCCCGGCCGGATGGTCTAGGAGCTCGTTTCGAATGAAGTACTCCACCGCCTGGACGCGCTCGACGGCGCGCTGCTTTGTCCTCAGTCGCGCCCGTATCTCTGTCGATACGAGCGCTCCTTGCGTCCTAGCATCGCATCCACCGATCTCACCCAGTCGGCAGGTCGTCAATCAAAACGAGCTCTAGGAGCTCGAAAATCGCTCAGAACCGCTCTGATCAACCGATATCAGTTGGCCGTCGCTACACTCGCAGGCGAGCTTAAAGACAGAAAATCGCAGAAAGGGAATTCGAATGGCGACTCGTGTTGGCATTAACGGTTTTGGACGTATCGGGCGCAGCTTCTTCCGCGCCCAGGCAGAGATGGGCGCCGATCTAGAGATCGTTGCCGTGAACGACCTGTGCGACATCAAGACGATGGCGCACCTTCTCAAGTACGACTCGGTCCAGGGACGCTTCCCGGGCGAGGTCAAGGTCGCGGACGACCACATCCAGGCCGGCGACGAGTCGTTCGCCGTGCTCGCCGAGAAGGATCCTTCGGCGCTGCCCTGGAAGGAGCTCGGTGTCGACGTAGTGCTCGAGTCGACCGGCGTTTTCCGCAGCCGTGAGCAGGTTCAGGCGCACATCGACGCCGGAGCCAAAAAGGTCGTCATCTCGGCGCCCGCGACCGATCCCGACATCACCGTCGTGCTCGGCGTCAACGACGAGCTCTACGACGCGGAGAAGCACAACATCATCTCGAATGCCTCCTGCACGACCAACTGCGTCGCGCCGATGGCGAAGGTGCTGCACGAAAGCTTCGGCATCGAGCAGGGCTTCATGACGACGATTCACGCCTACACCAACGACCAGCGCATCCTCGACTTCCCGCACAAGGACCTGCGCCGCGCCCGCTCGGCCGCGATCAACCAGATCCCGACCTCGACCGGCGCCGCCCGCGCGATCGGGCTCGTCCTGCCCGAGCTCAAGGGCAAGATCGACGGTATCTCGATGCGTGTTCCGGTCCCGACCGGCTCGATCACCGACCTGGTAGTCCGGCTCGGCAAGGAGGCAACCGTCGAGACCGTCAACGCCGCCTTCAAGAAGGCAGCCGACTCGAGCTCGCTCACCGGCTACCTCGAGTACACCGAGGACCAGATCGTCTCCACCGACATCGTCAACTGGCCGTACTCGTGCATCTTCGACAGCTCCCTGACGATGGCGAGCGGCAAGATGGCCAAGGTGTTCGGCTGGTACGACAACGAGTGGGGCTACAGCTGCCGCTTGGTCGACCTGTTCGGCAAGCTCCTCTAGGCGAGGAGGTCGAACACCGTGCATAAACCACGTTCCGTACGTGACGCGGACGTCGCCGGCAAGCGCGTCCTCGTTCGCGTCGACTTCAACGTTCCGCTCGAGGAGGGCAAGGTCGCCGACGACACGCGCATTCGCGCGGCGCTGCCGACGCTCCGGCTCCTGCTCGAGAAGGGAGCCTCGAACGTCATCTGTTGCTCGCATCTCGGGCGGCCGAAGGGCGTAGCCGATCCCAAGCTCTCGCTCAAGCCCGTCGCAGCTCGGCTCGCCGAGCTGCTCGGGCGTGAGGTTGCCTTCGACGACCCGAGCGCGCAGGTCTGCGTGCTCGAGAACACCCGCTACGTTGCGGGCGAGACGAAGAACGACCCCGACTACGCAGCGCAGCTGGCGGCGCAAGCCGATGTCTATGTCAACGACGCCTTCGGCTCCGCCCACCGGGCGCACTCCTCCACCGAGGCGGTCGCCCATCTGCTGCCCGCCTACGCCGGACTACTGCTCGAGAGCGAGCTGAACGAGCGGAGCAAGCTTCTCGGCGAGGTCGAGCGGCCCTTCGTCGTGATCGTCGGCGGCCTCAAGGCCGAAGACAAGATCGGCGTACTACGCAAGCTGGGCGAGCGGGCCGACGAGCTTTTGATCGGCGGCAAGA
>Ga0066793_10001381_pt1 | contig 10979 bp, 9 predicted proteins | sample PersoiDNA2013189_FD_83876 | JGI IMG/M metagenome (GOLD analysis project Ga0066793, IMG submission 83876) | Permafrost soil microbial communities from the Arctic, to analyse light accelerated degradation of dissolved organic matter (DOM) -... | ecosystem: Environmental > Terrestrial > Soil >...
ACTGAATGATGTAGGGCAGCTTGTCGAGGTTGTAGCCCTGCTCGGTGAGGTTCTGGCGCAGGTTCTCCAGCGACTCGATGTTCGCCTCCATGCGCTCGGTCTGTGAATCGGCCACGAAGATCACGCCATCGACGCCCTTCAAGATCAGCTTGCGGCTGGCGTCGTAGAAGACCTGTCCAGGAACCGTGTAGAGATGGAAGCGCGTCTTGAAGCCGCGAATCTCGCCCAGCGACAGCGGCAGGAAGTCGAAGAAGAGCGTGCGCTCGGTCTCCGTGGCCAGCGAGATCATCTTGCCCTTCGCCTCGGGACTGGTGCGCGCGTAGATGAACTGCAAATTCGTGGTCTTCCCGCCGAGCCCAGGGCCGTAGTAGACCAGCTTGCAGTTGATTTCGCGGGAGGAGTAGTTGATGAAACTCATCTACCGGGGCCGCTCAGTCATTGAAGAGTTTGTCGATGTCGGCGTCCGTGATCTCGTTCAAGATCGAGGGCCCGGTTTGGCTAGCCGCCTTGCGCGCGACCTGCTCGAACAATCTGCCCATCTCTTCCGTCGCCTTGCGCACCCGCAGGCGAACCAGCCCCAGTGACGAGCGCTCGTCGAAGAGCACGACCAGGATGCCGCGCCCGGCGACCAGCGTGATGTGAACGTGGGTCTTCTCGCCTTCGTGAAACTGGCTGGTGAAGTCCTTCTCGCGCAGGATCTTCGAGATCCCGCCGGTCGCCGCGACGTTGCCCGCGGTCAGCGAGGAAAGCGAGGTCACGTCGATCTCGCTGACCTCGCCAGCTTCGGCGATGGCCTGGCCGTCGCGGCCAATAAGCAGTACGGCCTTGGCATTGGAATCCCGGTGGAGCCTCTGGCAGACGTTGGCGATCTGCCGCTGCTCTTCGGGGAACATGACTTCTGGGCCGCTCATCTGGCTCTCACCTTTCCTGAGGAAGAACCTTGGGAGGGTTCTTTCCAACTCCCGTGTCGAGTGCCGCTCGGCGAAGCCCACCCGCTTCTTGATGCCCGGCCAGGGCCATCGCGATGGGTGTGGACTGCCCTAGCATCGGCGGGCCGCGGCTTGCGAGTTGGGGGAGTGCGTGGACTTCAAGGGGGCGATTCTCTCGTTCGCGCTAGCTTAACAGTTTTTCGCGGGGCGCACACGGTCGCGATGACGGGATCGGTGCAAGAACCCGAGGCCCGGATGACACATGGAGACAGTCGGGACTACAACTCGCGTCTTCCGTCGATGGCTCGCGCCAGGGTCAGGCGGTCGGCGTATTCCAGTTCGCCACCCATGGGAACGCCCGTGGCGATGCGGCTCACCCGCACCCCAAGCGGACGAATCAGCTTGGCGAGATAGATGGCGGTGGTCTCGCCCTCGACGCTGGGATTGGTCGCCACGATGACCTCGCGAAGATCGCCCTGCCCGCAGCGCCGGATGAGCTCGGCGATGCGCAGATCCTCGGGCCCGATTCCGTCAAGCGGCGACAGCACGCCATGCAGGACGTGGTAGCGTCCGCGGTAGCCGCCCGTGCGTTCGATGGCGATGACGTCCTGCGGGTGGGCCACCGCGCAAAGCAGAGCCCGATCGCGCCGCTGGTCCCGGCAGATCTCGCAGGGATTCTCCTCGGTGAAATCCCAGCACTCCGTGCACAGCCGGATCTTGGCGCGCAGGTCGGTGATCGCGCTGGCCAGGGCCGCGGCGTCCTCGCTGGGCGCGCGCAGGATGTGAAAGGCTAGGCGTGCGGCGGTCTTCTCGCCCACGCCGGGCAACTTGGCGAGTTCGCACACCAGGCGTGCAATGGGACCGGCATTGCTCAATGGGTTTTGATCTCCTTGGGGGCGGTGCTGAAGAGTTCCTGCGCTTTGCGCACCATCGGGTGCTGGCGGGACTCATTCTCGCGCTGGCGCTGCTCGGCGAGCGCGGCCTCGGCCTCGCGTCCGACCCCTGAGCGAAGCAGCGCCGTCCCGGTTTCGGTGGCGCCGACCTTGAGCGCGATGCGCGTGGGCGAGCCCGCGATCTGTGACAGCACGCGCTCGATCTCGGTCGTGCTTTTCGCGGTCTGGTCGAGGGCGAGTTTCTGGTCGAAGAGCAGCGTGACCAGGCCGCCTTCCCAGGCGGTGACCTCGGCGTGGTCGAGCGCGGCGGCGATGGCGGGGCGGTGCCCGAACGATTCGCAGGCCCGGCGCCACACGCCCGCGACGTCGGTTTCGGGCGGCAGGGGAGCCTCCGGGCGCGCGGCCGGGAGATCCTTGGCGGCGCCCACGCCGGGAAGTGACGGCGCGAAGGGCGGGCTTGCGGGTACGACGGCCAGGCGCGGGCGCGATTCCGCCGGCCGCGAGGGCGGAGCGGCCGAGCCGGCGCCGCCCAGGCGACCTTCCAGCTTGCCCAGCCGATCGAGAAGATCACCAAGCGGCAGGAGCGGCTCGGCGTAGCACAGGTCGAGGAGGGCCATTTCGACGATGAGGCGGGGCGTCTGCGAGCGCGCGGCATCCTCGACGGCTCGCGCCCAGCGCTCGAAGAGGGCGGTGACCAGGCCGCGCGGTGCCTTGTCGGCGAGCTTCTTGGCATCGGCGATTTCCTCGACGCTGGCGTCGAGCACATCGGCCGCGTCGGGAACCAGGGCCACCACCTCCAGATCGTGCAGGAGCCCGAGGAAGCTGCGCGAGAGCTGTACCAGATCCACGCCGTGATCGACCGCGCGGGCCAGCGTGTGCATGGCGGCCGTGGCGTCGTGTCCAAGCACCGCGCCGGCCAGCTCGAAGAGAAGACTGCGATCGGCGACGCCGAGCACCTCGGCCACACGCTCGCGTGTGATGGCCTCCTTGCCGACGTAGGCCAGCACCTGGTCGAGCAGAGACAAGGCGTCGCGCACCGAGCCGGCCGCCTCGCGCGCCAGCAGGCGTACGGCATCCGACTCGCACGCGATGGTTTCCTTGGCCAGAATCCGCGTCAGGTGCGCGGAGAGCGCGCGCGTGGACAGCAACTTGAAGTCATAGCGCTGGCAACGCGACAGGATGGTGGCCGGGATCTTGTGTACCTCGGTGGTGGCGAAGATGAACACCACGTGGGCGGGCGGCTCCTCCAGCGTCTTGAGCAGCGCATTGAAGGCGCTGGTCGACAGCATGTGGACCTCGTCGATGATGTAGACCTTCTTGCGCGCCTCGGCCGGCAGGTAGCGCACGCCCTCGCGTAGGGTGCGCACGTCGTCGACGCCGGTGTTGGAGGCGCCATCGATTTCCAGCACGTCGACCGATTGTCCGCTGACGATGGACTTGCAGATGGCGCATTCACCGCAAGGATTCGCCGTGGGGCCTTTCTCGCAGCACAGGGCCTTGGCCAGGATGCGGGCCGCGCTGGTCTTGCCGATGCCGCGCGCACCGGTGAACAGGAAGGCGTGATGGACACGATCGAGGGCGATGGCGTTGGTCAGCGTCCGGGCGACGTGCTCCTGGCCGATGAGGTCGTCGAAGCGCTGCGGCCGGTACTTGCGTGCGAGAACGAGATACGACACGCAGGCATCATGGGAAGGCGCCGGCCGGCAGTCAACAGCCAACAAGCGCGCAACTTTTTCGGCGGGCGGCCGATAGGTTGGCATGTCGCGCGGGTCGATTGTTTGGTTTGCCGGGCTTTCCTGCCTACTCTTCCTAGGTGGGCCACCCGTTTTTGCTTCGCCGATCCTTGCAGGCGCTGCTTGCCCTCGTGCTCTGCCTGGCGTGCGCGCGCAGCTCCCTGGCGGAGCCCCCGCACTCGGCCTCCGCGGTGGTGGACATCATTGCCGTTGGCCACGGGGATTCCATCTTGATCACGACCGCGGCGGGCAAGAGCCTGCTCATCGATGGCGGAGACACGGATGCCGCGCCGGCGGTTCTGGCGGCCCTGCGCTCGCGCGCGGTGTGTCCGCTCGACATGATCCTGCTGACCCACCGACACAAGGATCACCTGGGCGGGCTGCGCCGGGTGATCGAGGAATGCGGTGCCCGCCAGTTCATGGACAGCGGGTTTCGCCACGACAGCGAGATCTACCTGCGCCTGCTGGAGTCTCTGGAGAAGCACGGCATCCCGCTGCGCCAGGCCGAGGCGGGCCGGCAGATCGACCTGGGCTCGGGCGCGGTCCTGACGCTGCTGGGGCCGCCGCAGCCGTCCATCGAGGCCCACGACGCGGCGAACGCCAACAGCGTGGTGTCGCGCCTCACGGTGGAGAAGTCGAGTGTTCTCCTGGTGGGCGATGCGGACTTCGCCGAGGAGCACTGGCTGATGAGCCGCGGGAGCCGGCTGCGTTCGACCGTGCTCAAGGTTGGTCACCACGGCAGCCGCACCTCATCCTCGTCGGATTTCCTGCGCGACGTGGCGCCGCGGCTGGCGGTGATCAGCAACAAGCCGAACGACGCCAAGCACCCCCATCCCGAGACCGATGCGCGCCTGCACGACAGCAAGGCGCGCATCCTGGAGACGGCGAAGGAGGGTACGATTCACCTGGAACTCGATCCGGAGGGGGTGACCTTCCACACCGCGAACCACCCACAGAAGGTGCGACTGCCATGACCGAAGAAGCCGTGCTGCTGTTCATCGATGCCATCGAGGACGACGAAGCTCTGGTATTGCTCGGCGAGAAGCGCTTCGGCTTCCCGCGTGCCCTGTTGCCCGCGAGCGCGAAAGAAGGTTCGTGGTTGCGCTTGTCCGTGGATTCCGCGCAGCAGGCCAAGGTGGGTGAGGAGATCGAGGCGAGGCGCGCCCGCCTGCTGCGTGACGATCCAGGCGGCAACATAAAGCTCTAGCTAGAGTTGCTAGTCTCGCTGTTACGAACGTCACATTCGCCGCCGGTGGGCGTGTCTTGCGCTATAGTTCGTGCCACGCTGTCCGGGCGCGCCGGTGCCTGGTTGTTTGCAGCAGCAAAGGTAGTATTTGACGTGACGCGCGAGCGAACACCGGGTCAGGCACCTCCCGAGGCCATCGTGCGCTCAAGTTCGCCGGCTGGCGCCCAGCCTTTCGCGGCCGATCTGCAGACCGTTCTGGACGCGTTTCCCTACTACGTCATGCTCGTGGATTCCGAGCACACCGTGCTCATGGCCAATCGCGCGGTTGAGGAAAGCCTCGGCGTTTCCGCCGAGAGCATCGTGGGCGGTCACTGCACGCGCGTGGTGCACGGCACCGACGATCCCTATCCAGGCTGCCCGTTGGAGAAGGCCTGCGCGCGCGGCTGCTCGACAGAGTGCGAGCTGATCAACGCCGAGACGGGGCGGATCTTGATCTCGGGCATCTACGAGATGCCGCTGCGGACCGCCGCGGGTCGTCCCGTCTACCTGCACGCCACGCGAGACATCACCGAGCAACGGCAGGCCGAGGAGGCGCTAGCGCGGGGCGAGCGTAGTCAAAGCGCGCTCAACAAGCTGCTTCGCCTGGCGCTCGAGCCCATCACGCTCGAAGAGCTCTTTGCAAACGCGCTCGAGATCGTCGCGACCTTGCCCTGGACGACCTTTGAACCGAGGAGCGTGATCTTTCTTTGCGAGCCGGACGGCAAGACCCTGATCCCGGTCGCGCATCGGAACCTGTCCAGCGAAGCACTCGCGGCTTGCGCCAGGCTTCGTCTGGGCGAGTGTCTGTGCGGCATTGCCGCCGAGACGCGCAAGGGCGTCTTCGCGCGCTCGGATGATTCGCGCCACTGCAATCACGCCGCCGAGATGGGGCCACACGCTCATTACTGCATCCCCATCGTTCACGGTGGCAAAGTGCTGGGCGTGCTGGCGCTCTACCTGCGGCCCGACGCCGAGGAGGACCAGGGCCAGATCGAATTCGCCAACGCCGTGGCCAACGTTCTCGCCGGTATCATCCAATCCCGCCGTGGCGAGGAGGCGCGCCTGGCGCACGAGCGCATCGCACTCACCCGAGAGCGCCTGGCCCGCGTCGGTGAACTGGCCTCCGGGGTGGCCAACCTCGTGCGCAATCCGCTGCAGGGGGTCCTGGGCTGTCTCGACATTCTCAAGGACGGCCTTGGGGATACCAGCGATCCCTCGGTGGGCCAGCCCCTGGAGTTGATGAGGGAGGGCCTTCTGCGCATCGGCAAGGTCACCGAGCGGTTGCTGACGCTCACGCAGAACGTGTCGTGCAAGCCTCGCCCCACCGACGTGTTCGGCTGCATCGACGAGGTTCGCGGTATCCTCGGCGAGGCCGCGGCGGGCAATGCCGTCACGCTCGAACTCGACGTCCGGCACGAGTGCCAGGCCGAGGTCGACAGCGATCGCTTCGTCGAGGCCGTGGCCAACGTCGTCGGCAACGCCATCGATGCCTCGCGTCGGGGCGGCGTCGTGACCGTCCGCGCCCGCACCCCGCCCGAGACCACGGATGGGCTGCTGGTCGAGGTCGAGGACAGGGGGGACGGAATACCGGCGGAGATTCGCGGCCAGGTCTTCGACCCGTTCTTTTCCACCAAGCCCGTGGGCAAGGGTTCGGGGCTAGGGCTGTCCATCACGCGGCGAATTCTCGAAGAGCACGGCGGCACGATCGATCTGGCCAGCGAGGTCGGGCGGGGAACGAAGGTCACGCTGCATTTTCCGCAAGGGCTGCAGGCTGGAGGCTAGAGGCTCGAGGTCTCCAGCCTCCAGCCTCCAGTGTGCATTCAGTAGCTGGCGTTTGCGTGGACGTGGGCGTGGCAGGTGAGCGAGCAGCTGCCGGTTTGATGTGGGTAGGCAGGCGGTCTCGGCCCAGGCCAGCGCGGTGGCCTGCGTTGCAAGAACCACCAGCGCGATGGAGGGGCTAGCGCGCACGCGGTAGCTCCTGGTCGAAAAGCGGAGCGTTGGTACGGCCACGCGTCAGGCCAAACTCGGACAGGGTTCGCTCGATGCTGCGCACGCTGACGCGTAGATTCTGGTGGGCCAGCTCGGTGGCGATGGCGTCGGCGCTGCGGCTGGGATCGCGCAACCGACAGTTCACGATCTGCGCCACCACGGTAAGCGAGCGCCGCCAGGGCTGGCGCGGTCCCGGCGGTCTGGGCAGCAGCCCAGCCAGACCGTGCTCGCGGAAAAGGCGCAGCTTCTCGAAGTAGGTGCTGCGCGAGCGGCGAAACTCGGAGAGGATCTCGTCGAGGGGACGACCGCTGGTTTCGCCCGCGATGAGCATGGCCAGATCTAGCGCGGCGCGATCGCCCGGTTTGATGGGCAAGGCGCCGCCGGGCCCCCGGATGCCGCAGTCAGGGGTCAAGATGGATTCGCTCGTCGGCCGCTGGCTCAGGATCCTATCCTTGTCCGAAGAATTATGGCGGTCACCCTACCTGAAAAAGGCGTGAGACGAAGCCGCCCCACGCCCTTTTTCTCGATGAAGAAGAGAACTACTTGTTGTGGCAGGTCAGGCAGAGGCCGCTGGCGCTGTTGCTGACTGGCCGCCTCGTCGGCCATGGCAGGGGCGGAGGTGGCGAGGATAGTGGCTGCGCAGGCGACGACGGTCAGGGGAACCCTTCGCCCCCTCCCCGCTGCGCGGGGCGAGGGGACCGGATCCCGCCTCGCCCCTTTGGGGAGAGGCCGACGCGCGAAGCGCGGCGGGTGAGGGGCCGCGCCGGGCGCTGCTAGTGATCCTGGCCAGCATCAGAACCTTGTGTTTGGGCGGCCTACCGCTCAAAATGGACCACTACCGTCTGCAATGCAAACAGGCACGCTTGGCGTCCTCGAATTCCGGTCCATGATTCCACGTCGATGCTCGATTGAAAGCTCACCGGCCGCGCCGGCCGCGCGTCCCCGATAGCCGCGATTCTGCCAGGGACACCCCGTCATTTCCAAGTTCTTCTCGCTAATGAGACCCGGAATTCTCTCGACGTTGTGGGCGCGGCTGGAAGGCAGTCTGCGCATCCGTATTCTCATACCGACCGGGGTTCTTTTTGCGCTGGTTCTGGCGGTGATGGTGGTGGGCGCCGTGCAGCTCCATGGCTCGGACGCCACGCGCCACCAGCGGGAAAAGGCGGAGCTCTTCACGCAGGTGGTCGCCAACGGGCTCACCTCGCTGATGCTCGATCACGGCCCGCAAGGTTCCGAGCTCAACGAGTTTCTCGGCATCGTGGCCAGCCATCGCGCCGAGATCCACTCCATCAACCTGGTTCGTTCCAGTGGACTGGTGTCGCACTCGTCGCTCCAATCGCTGCTTGGCACCCAGCTTCGCGACGAGCCGCCCTTCACCAGCGCGCCGGTCGCCTTCGAGTCGCAAAGCGAGCGCGGACAATACTCGGTGCGCAGACCCATTCTCAACCAACCCTCTTGCTCGACCTGCCACGGAAAGGACGTCCCCATCGTGGGCTGGCTCGAGGTGAGGTTCGATCTCGATGCCATCAAGGCGGAGAAGACTCGCCTCGCGGCCACGCTGAGCGCGACGGCGCTGCCCGCGCTCTTCGTGCTGGTTTTCGTGACCGCGTGGCTGCTCCGCCGCGAGGTCATCGGACCGCTTCACGGACTGGTGTCGGTCATGAGGCGGGCGCGGGCGGGCGAGATGGCGGTCACGGCCGATACCGGGCGCCCCGACGAACTGGGCGTGGCCGCCCGCGGATTCGACGCCACCTTGCGCGCCCTGCGCGAGGCCCAAGTCGAGGTCGAGTCATTCTACCGCGAGCGCATGCTGCAGGCCGATCGCTTCGCCACCGTCGGCGAACTGGCCACCGGTCTGGCCCACGAGATCAAGAATCCGCTGGCCGGGCTGTCCGGCGCTCTCGAGGTGCTGGTGGAGGACATGCACGGCACGCCGGAGCAGAAGGAAGTCCTCATCGAGATGCAGCACCAGGTGGTGCGCCTCACGCGCATCATGGAAAGCCTGCTCAACTTCGCGCGTCCGCCGCAGCCGCTCATGCGCCCGACGGACCTGAACGCCACGCTACAGAACGTGCTCTTTCTGGTGCAGCAGCAAGGAAACAAGGCGACCACCGAGATCCGCAGCGAGCTTTCGCCCTCGCTGCCGTCCACGCTGGCCGACGCCGCGCAACTGGAGCAAGTCTTCCTGAACCTGTGCCTCAACGGGATCCAGGCCATCGGGAGTGGCGGGGTGCTCACCGTCCGCAGCAAGGCCACCGAGAGCGGCATCACCGTGGAGGTCGAGGACACCGGGCCGGGCATTCCGCCGGAGATCCGGGGAAACGTGTTCCGTCCCTTTTTCACCACCAAGCGCAACGGTAGCGGGCTGGGGCTGGCCATCTCGGCGCGCATCGTCGCCGACCACGGCGGCCATATCGACTTCCAATGTCCGGACGACGGGGGTACGGTCTTCTTCGTGCATCTGCGCGGGCCCGGCGAACCCAAGGAGACTGCTGCGTGACGGAGACCTCCGCGACCGTGCTCGTCGTCGATGACGAGAAGCTGATCCGGTGGTCGCTCGGTTCCAGGCTTGAGCGCAAGGGTTACAAAATCCTGACCTCCGAGACCGGTGAGGACGCCTTACTCAAGGTGGCGAGCGACAAGCCGGATCTCATGCTGCTCGACGTTCGGCTGCCCGGCATCGACGGGGTGACCACGCTGACCCGGGCGCTGGCTATCCATCCCGAGATCATCGTGGTCATGATGTCGGCCCATTCCACCGTCGATACCGCGGTCGACGCCATGAAACTGGGTGCGACCGATTTTCTGGTCAAGCCTTTCCCGCTGGAAACCCTGGACGCGACGGTCGAGCGCGTGCTCGCGGCGGCGCGCACGCGGCGCCAGATCACGTCTGAATCGACGCCCGTGTCCCAGTCCGACGTGGTCCAGAGCATCATCGGCGTCTCCCAGGGCACGATTGAACTGCGTTCGATGGTCGCCCGGCTGGCTGGCAGTGACGCCACCACCGTGCTCATCGAGGGCGAGAGTGGCGTGGGCAAGGAGGTCGTGTCACGCGCCATCCACATGGCCAGCGCGCGCGCCGAGCGCCCGTTTTTGCAGGTGAACTGCGCGGCCCTGCCCAATCACCTGCTCGAAAGCGAACTCTTCGGCCACGAGCGCGGCGCATTTACCGACGCGCACATGCAGAAGCGTGGCCTGGTCGAAAGCGCGGACGGTGGCTCGGTCATGCTCGACGAGATCGGCGAGCTGCCGCCCTCCGGCCAGGCCAAGCTGCTCCAGCTTCTCGAGAACAAGACCTTCCGGCGCGTCGGCGGGGTGCAGGAGCTGCGCGTCGACGTGCGCATCATCGCCGCGACCAACGTCAACCTCGAACGCATGGTGACAGGCGGCCACTTTCGCGCCGACCTCTTCTTCAGGCTCAACGTCGTACGCGTGAATGTGCCATCCCTGCGCGAGCGACTCGAGGACATCCCGCCGCTGGTCACGCACTTTCTGGCGCGCTTCAACCGCAACCTCAAGCGCGAGGTGCGCGACGTGGCTCCCGCCGCCATGGAGATGTTGTGCCGCTACGACTGGCCGGGCAACGTCCGGCAGCTACGCAACGTGATCGAGCGCGCCCTCATTCTCCACCCGCTCATCAAGGAACTGCGCGCTGAACACCTGCCGCCCGAGATCCGGCAGGCGCCGAAGCCCGTCGTGGGGGTCGCCGGGTCGGCCACCGCCGGCATGAGCCTGCAGGACACCGAGATCAAGATGCTGCGCGAGGCCCTCGAGCGCTCGGCGGGCAACCAGTCCAAGGCCGCCCGCCTGCTCGGCATCTCGCGCGATACCCTGCGCTACCGGCTGAAGAAATACGAGTTGGGGTGAAGTCCGCGAATTTACTTCGCGGACGAGGGGCGGGCCGCGGCCCGCCCCTGAAAACCTCTCAAGATGGGTCCATTTATGGACACATCTTGAGAAGGTTGGGATGAGGGGCCCGCAGAATTTTTCTTGCTCGCGCCAGTCGTAGAGGTCACGCTCCCTCCGCTATGCGCTCAATGATTCTCGTCTCCACCCTTCTCCTTTTCGCCTGCAACCGCCATCCGGCGCCCAAGCCCGCGGCCGCACCCCCGCGCCCCATGGCCGCCGCGCCCGCGGCCGGACAGCCCACCGGCACGACCGTTACGGGCAAGGTGCTCGAGCGCATCGACGCTGGCACGTACAGCTACCT
>Ga0066793_10001386_pt1 | contig 10969 bp, 12 predicted proteins | sample PersoiDNA2013189_FD_83876 | JGI IMG/M metagenome (GOLD analysis project Ga0066793, IMG submission 83876) | Permafrost soil microbial communities from the Arctic, to analyse light accelerated degradation of dissolved organic matter (DOM) -... | ecosystem: Environmental > Terrestrial > Soil >...
CCCCCGAGGATGTTAGTCCAATCCAAGGGGCGGTTCCGAGAACGGAAGAAACTCACGATGGTGAAGGCACAAGCGTATTGGAAAGCAACAAAGAGCAAGAAGTTACAGATGCTGGATGACTTCTGTGAGTCCACGGGGTACTGTCGGAGATATGCGGCCCGGGTCCTGCACCAGGCAGGACAAAGGTATCTCCTGGGAGACTGTGTCCTGGTGGCTGACCCCACGAAGCATATCCAGAGACACCGTCCTCCCCGGTATGGTTCTGCCGTCTTGCAGGCACTGATCACGATCTGGGCAGCCAGTACCTTTCTGGGACCTGTCCGTCTGGCAGGAGGCATGGCTGTCTTCATGGAGAACCTGGTCACCCATGGGCATCTCCCTATCGATGAGGAGACCCGAAGGCGCGCATGACAACGCTGCATGCTGCAGAGAAGATCCTCATGACCGATCTGCCCATTCTTCCACTGTACTACATGACGGATCCGATGCTTCTGAGCAAGCACATCAAGAACTTCTACGAGTCGGCGCTGGGAATTATCGACTGGAAGGACGCTTACATGGGATAGCTGTCAGAAACCTCTTGACAGCGGCACTCAGGATCTAGACAAGAAAAGAAGCGGGGCGGCTCTGCTCTGGAAGCTGGAGAACTGCCCCTGTTGTATCTCGGGAGGATCTATGCTCACGTTCATTCTGCGACGTGTGCTCTCCGATGATTCTTGTCATCTTTATTGTCGCATCGGGGACCTTTTTCATGATGTGTCTGCTTCCATCGGGACCCTTCTCCCGCGAAAAGAAGCTGCCGGCTCAGATCATCAAGAACCTCGAGGCCTGCTATCACCTAGACGACCCGCTCTGGAAGCAGTATGTCGACTACATGGGGAACCTTCTGTGGGGTGACCTCGGTCCCAGTTTCAAGTACATAGACCGTACCGTCAACAACATCATTAACGATGGATTTCCTGTGTCGGCCATGTTGGGAGTGGTGGCGGTGATTCTTGCCGTCTGCATCAGCCTTCCCATAGACATGACAAAGGGAGCAGCATACCGGACGGGTGATTTCAGGATCTAAGAAGCCACAATGGACCGCAGCTTGGCTGTCTTCGATGTGGCGCTTGTTCCTCGGTCGCGTGGAACTACACAGCGAACAATATCAATGAACGTGGGGATGGCTGGAACAGTGAAGACTTCTCCATCTGGAGTGCCGACCAGGGGCGTGACCTGCGTGTTCCCGACTGTGGAGGACGGGCGCTGTGAGCTTTCGTCCTCTCGTGTTCGCTGGCAACCCTCAGGCAACTGCGCGCCACGAAGAGCTGCAGGCATACTGGGTTGTGCACCTGGGCGTCGTGACCGAGCTCAACACCCGGGATTCGTTCTGTCTTGGGCACCTCGACCAGCACCTGGAGCCGTTCTACGCGAAGGGACTTGCGGACGGTGCACTGACGCGTGAGTCAGCCATGGAACTCCTGGAGTGCTTCTGGGTCAAGTTCAACAATCAGCCTGCGCCGCCAAAAGTAGGTGTGACGGCTGCCGAAAGTGGAACGTATACGGACTTTGCCAATATCAATGTGGGTGGACTGCGCCCCGATGGCTCTAATGGAGTGAATGACGTCAGCTATCTCCTGCTCGACGTCATTGACGACATGCACCTGCCTTCGAAAGAATTTGACGTTAATGAAGAAACTGCTAACGTAGAAATACCAGAATCAATCAGAGGCGAAAGGGGAGTGGAAGAACATTTGTCTTTTACCCATGATTCTGTTGAAACAGAGAACAAAAATAAGGAGGTTCTGGAATATCAATTTGTAACCATATCTTGAAGTTGGCACAATTTATGTATATCTGTATGCATTAAGGGAGGTGGCATATCATGGGTTGCTATGATGAAAAAAACCGGATCCAAGATTTTGTAGAAAGACTAGGAGTTAAAGACAACATCACTCCGGAAGATTTTGCAAAGGCTCTAGAGAGTGCTATTGCAGATAGAGCAAAGATTTTTTACTTTATTTACAAAACCCTTCAAAGATTGCACCCTGAAATAGATGCGGACGAAGTTATGGCCACCGCGTCTCATGAGTTTGGGAAATACAATTCAAAGAAGATGGGCAGTGTTAAGGACGCTGCCGACGCACTCCTCAATCAAACTTCCAGGGGTGGGATGTTGGCATTTAAGCAAGAGATCACCGAGCTTTCCGAAAAGAGCGCAGAAAAGTGCATGTACAATTGTCCTCATGTTAACGCATTCAAGGAACTGGGATGCAGTCAGGAAGAGATAAGCAAGCTCTGTAAAATGCTCCTTATGCCCGGAGATTTCGCCCTGTTAGAACCATTTCCCAGTATTAGATTGGAATTTCCCAAAACACTGGCCGAAGGTGATGTCTGCATCATGAAGATCACGAAACAGGAATAGAAAGGGGGATGTCTTGGTGGACTTCAACCATCAAGCCGCAAAAGACAATGTTGCAGTCTATATGCGAAGGAGGAGCCACTGACTCTTTCTCATCAGAACAACCCAACAAATCTATGGGAGGGCCTAAATGTCCTACAAAAAGACCGAATGGTTGAAATTCTACTCCAAGGATCAGGAAGAAATTGCGTTCCCGTTGGCCACAATTGAGGGGGCAAAAGCAGGTCCCACAGTTACCATCACCGCAGGTGTGCACGGGTGTGAGTACCCGGGAATTGCGTCGGCAATCAGGCTTTTTAAGGAACTGACACCCGAAAGAGTCGCTGGCAAAATCCAGATCGTCACCATTTCTAGTCTTAAAGCCTTTGAGAGCCGGAGTATGTTCGTATGCCCCGTTGACGGCAAAAACCCCAACCGTGTCTTCCCGGGAGACAAAAACGGCAGCTACACAGAAGCATTGACATACTATCTCTTCAATGAAGTCATACTCAAAGGCGACTACCATTTAGACCTGCACGGGGGTGATCTGGTGGAGGCCCTGGATCCTTTCTCCATATACCACAAGAGCGGTAATGACGAGATAGACAAAAAGTCATTAGAAATAGTGAAATACTACGGCCTTAAAAATATCGTCTCCACGACACTGACCGGCAGCTGGCCTGATCCTGGTAGTGCCTATGCCAACAGTTCAGAACATAAGATACCGGGGGCCATTCTTGAAGCTGGGGGCATTGGGCAAGTTGATGAAGCATCTGTAACTTTGCATATGAAAGGACTATACAATGTGCTTCGCTATTTGGGCTGCCTAGAAGGAGAGCCAGTATCCAATAGAGACCTGACTTTCTACGATGAATTCGTCTGGGTTTACACCCCTAAGAAGGGTATATGTTACACAAAAGTGAGCGTTGGCGATGAAGTAAGTAGAAGTCAATGTGTAGCCATTATCGAAGACTACTTTGGAAACCAAATAGAAGAAATTTTATCACCAATAGATGGCAAAGTGATGTTTTTGACTACGAGTCCGGCGGTAAAGGACAAAGGCCTCTTGATGGGGCTAGGAGGTAAGTCTCACAAGAATTGAAATAGGTTCTTTTTGTCACTATAGAACCGCCTTATTAAGACATTAAGGCGGTTCTTTTTAAAGAAACTAATTCGCTTTACTTTGTAATTATAACGTTTTTTGTTTTTCTGATGGTTAAACAATTATTTATATTAGGCAATAATGGTATATTGTCCTAAACAGAAACATTTCTACCTCTGTGGTTGCGCGTTCAGCTGCGGGGACTCGTGTTGCTGCAGGCAGATCGACGCCGGATTTTGTGTCACACAATGTCCGCGTTGATGGTTCGATTTCGGACTCATGGCCATTCCCGGCACGATGATGGGGCAGGACGGACGACGCCAGTGGGACGAACAGGTCGATGAATGGCTGGACAGGGTGGGACGGCGGCGGCCGGCGCGTCGATTTCTGCGGTGGCCAGTTTCAGGGCGTCTTCGCGTTCTACGCCCAGCTGGATGAAGTTGACGACTTCTGCCTTGAGGTGGTACCAGCAGGCGAAGTCGCGCTCCAGCTCCAGCGCATTCTGCGGACAGAATTCCCGGAGCAGATCTTCGCGGAGCGTCACTTCTCTCCAGTTGCTGGATTGCGCAGCTCGGGCTCGAGCAGGTCCATGTAGACCATGTCATAGCGCACGCGGTCGCGGGGAAGTACGACCGCGACCTGTAGCCCTCTGCACACGCCCTGTCAGTCGACGACAACGCCGGGCACGTGATGTGCCCGGCGTTGTTGCATACAGCCTTTCTGTTGTACTATCCTATTTGCCTGCTGGTGCCATGTACGCATACTTCCAGTCGACAAACCCGGTGCTGCCCTCGCAGAAATCCTTGACTCTCTTGCTCAGCAGAACAGGGTTCGTATAGAAGTATATTGGGCAAATGGCGAAGTCCTTCATCAGTGTATCCTCGGCGAGATGCATAGCCGTGAGACGAGTGGTCTGATCAGCAGTCGCTTTCTCAGTCGCAATAGCCTGATCATAGACCTTGTTGCTCCATCCCAGGTCATTGTTGCCGCTGCCTGTAACATACAGATCGAGGAATGTATTAGGGTCCATGTAGTCCGCAGTCCATCCAGCACGGGCGACGTCATAGTTGAGATTGTCCCTGTCCTGCAGGAACACACCCCACTCCTCACTGCGAATCGTGCAAGTGATCCCCAGGTTCTTCTTCCACATTTGTTGAATCGCCTCACCAATCGCCTGGTGTGCGGGGAGGTGTTGATCAGATATGTAAAGGCAGGGAATCCCTTGCCTCCCGGGTATCCTGCATCTGCCAGCAACTTCTGTGCGGTCGCAATGTCATTGTCTTTGAAGTACGTTTCACCGCCGACTTTGCGGAAGTCACTGTTTGGAGTGGCATCGGGGAAGCCATACGGGATGAACGCCATCGCAGGCAACTCGCCGCCCTTGGTAATGTCGTCCACGATCTGCTGGCGATTGATCGCCAGCGTCAGGGCCTGGCGCACACGTTCATCATTGAACGGCTTCTTGCTACTGTTGAATATGACGTAGTAGGTGCCAAGGTAGGGGAGAACCTGAGCATTGCCTGAAGCAATAAGGCTTTTTAGTTCGGACGAGGGGACGTCAGCAGCGACATCGAGCTGACCAGCCTGGTACATCGTCAGGGCTGTCGACGGGTCTTGGACCATATCGTAGATGACGGTGGTAAGACGAACCGCGGCAGCATCCCAATAGGTGTCATTCTTGACCATCGTCAAGTGATCGTTGTGAGCCCATTCCGTGAGCTTGAAGGGACCGTCGCAGACGTAGGTCGAGGGACTGGCAGCCCACTTCGGGTTTGCCTCAACGACCTTCTTATCAACCGGGAACAGGGTAGGATAGGTTATAAGGCCGATGAAAAATGGAGTCGGCCCCTCCAGGTTTACCACGAGTGTCTTGTCATCCACTGCCTTGACGCCGACAGAGGCGACGTCAAACGGCTTGGTGGTGTCAGCGACCGGAACGGTCTTGCCGTTGACTGTCGTGGTCACAGGGTTGCCCTTTGCATCAACCTTGGCGGGATAGTACTTGCCGTCCTGGACCAGGCACGTGTTAAATGTCTGGCCGTTCTTGATGTAGTACAGCTGATAGGCAAAAGCACCTGCTGTCTCAGGAGCCAGCGCCCGCTTCCAGGCATACTCAAAGTCTTGTGCGGTCACAGGATCGCCGTTGCTCCATTTAGCGTCACGAAGGTGGAACGTATAGGTCAACTTGTCAGCCGACACGTCCCAGCTCGTCGCAATAGCCGGTTGGGGCACATTGTTTTTGTCGTAGCGCGTTAGACCATCAAACAGCTGGAGCACTGTTCCCAGCGCTGGATTGCCGTCTGCAAGCGCAGGATCAAGACTGGCCGGCTCAACAGCAAGATTGTACCGTACGGTCTGATCGGCCGCCATGTCGGACGTACCGACGCCAACCGTACTCTTGGTTCCACAACCAGCGAGCGTGGCGGCCAGCATACATAGAACCAGCAATGCAACTGCACTTCTCCTCATGTAATTCCTGCTACGCCTTTGGTTTGCTGAGCAAAACCTGACGTAACAGCAATTCTATGAACACCCATATTTATGATACCAGTCTTGTGTGTTTTGCAAAGAGCCCGCATCGACGCATCAATAATAGAGGTGAACTTGGTCCGTAACCTCATGAGAAAACGGAGGTGAAGAACGACAGAAGAGTGCTGGTCCTTGGGATGAGAACAGAGCAGCAGGAATGACGGAGGCAGGGCGGTTCACCTGCATTCTTACGTGAGTTGACACGGAACCACACATCACATGGAAACGCCCCGGATCGCGCCGGGGCCTTTCGAGACAGAACAACGTCGACTACTTCAATATTTCACGAGTCTCAGCACTTTTTGCCGGCTTGGCCGAAGCAGGTTTGAGATAGGTGTCCATCCACCGACGGATGCTGTTCAACCGTTCGATACGCCGGTCTGTGCGCCCTGCACGCGACAACTCATGTGATTCCTCGGGGAAGACCACGAACTCGCTGGGCACATGATTGACTTTGAGCGCTGTAAACACCTGCTGGTCCTGCTCGATGGGACTTCGGAAGTCCATTTCGCTATGGAGCACCATCGTTGGCGTGATCGCCGAACCCAGGTACTTCAATGGCGAGCTGTCCCAGAGCACGTCGATGCTCTCCTGCGGAGATTTTCCGCCGAAAGGCAGCTGGTAGGTCCAGTTGAGGTCGCAGGTGCCGCACAAGCTGATGAGATTGCTGACGCTGCGCTGTGTCGCCGCAGCGGCGAAGCGGTGCGTATGACCGATAATCCAGTTGGTCAAGTAACCGCCGTAGCTGCCACCCGTGACACCCATGCGCTTGCAGTCGATGTACGGCTTCTTCTCAACGAAGTCGGTCCAGTCCATGAGATCGTCGAAACCGACCGTGCCCCACCGACCGCCCCAGGTGGCCTTCGAGTGCTCCTCACCATACCCACTTCCGCCCCGTGGATTGCAGAAGAACACGACGTAGCCCTGAGCGCCAAGGTAGTAGAACTCATGCATGAACAGATTGCCATACTGGTCCTGCCCACCACCGTGGATCTCGAGAATCGATGGATACTTCTTCTTGGGGTCAAACCCTGGAGGCGCCATGATCCATCCCTGCAAGTCGTGACCATCGCGTGCCTTGAACCAGACCTCCTCAACCTTGCCGAGGTCGAGCTGTTTGAGCAATGCCTGGTTGAGGTGCGTCAGCTGTCGAGCTTGACCTGTCCCCATATCGCGCACCCAGACCTGCCCGGGGTCAGTCATGGTGCCCAGGAAATACGCCATCATCTTCTGTTGATCGTCCACGGTGAATGTGGCGACGCAACCGGGAGTGTCGATGACGGTATAGAGGGTCCCCTCGTCGACTGCAATCCCCATCAGCCTGGTGCTACCGTGTTCGGAAATCTGAAAGTACACGACTTTGCCATCTGCGGACCACACCGGTGGCATCTGGAGCCCTCCCCCTACGTCGTTTATCGTCGAACGTGTGAGTGAGATGTCATACGGTCGAGTCACGCTGCGCGCGTCTCCCTTCCCATTGGAGGGAACGACCCACAGTTCGATGTTCTGCCACCATTCGTTGGGATCTCTTTGCCCAACGTAGCAGATCCGGCTCCCGTCAGGAGAGAAAACCGGTCGCAGTCGAAAATCCTCACTGCCCTTGGGGCCTGGAGGAGTCTTAATCAGCTTCATCTCTCCTCCTGCGGCCGGCATGACGTAGAGGTCGACCAGGTCGAGGTCGAGGTCGGGGTCATCGCTGTGATTGCTGCAGAATACGATGGACTTGCCGTCCGGAGACCAGGATGCGTCGTATTCGTCATACACACTGCCCGAGGTGAGCTGCTTCATCCGGCCATTAGCAACATCAACGACCCATAGGTGTGTCCGTTCATGGCCGAACCAACCTTTGTCGTCGTTTCCGCCGCGGTAGAACAGGCGCGTGTAGTGACGCGAGACGACGCCCAGCTTCTTTTTCTGCTCGTCGGCCTCGCGATCGATGACTTCCTGATCCTTCTGCATGAACTCCAGCAGGAGGTTCCTGCTATCAGGCGACCATGTCAGGCTGGAGATGTCGCCCTTGAGATCCGTAAGGCGACGCGCCTCCCCGCCGTCAGCATTGATGACATAAACCTGCGCGTTCTCACCTTCCTTGCGCGACGACAGGAAGGCAAGACTCTGTCCGTCGGGCGACCACCTTGGCGATGCATCTGTCTGGTCTCCCTGCGTGAACTGGTGTTCACCAGAACCGTCCGTAGCTGCCATCCACAGATTCGCGTACTTCTTCTCAGTCTTTTCGTCCACCCGCTGAACGCCATAGACAACGTGCCTGCCGTCCGGCGAGAGGCGAATGTCCGTGAGAAGCTGAAGTGCATAGAGATCCTGCGCCGTGATGGAACGCAGCGATTGCTTCGATTGTGTCATGAGTTCCTCCATCGTTTCCATTTGTATACCCCCAAGCACAGTCACACTCATTTTAGTTCTGTGTTTCCATATCCGTTATAGTATAGGCAAAACCAGGCGCAGGTATAGCGGAAACCGAAAAAAGCCAAGAAGAGACAGCCTCTGATTATCAAGAAACGTGGCAGCTACGCTCCCGTTTCCAGTGAGTTGATGACCTGATCGTTCACCTCTATTCTTACGTGAGTTGACACGTGGCTCCGAGAGAGATATCCTGACTGGTCTTCCCGAGGAGCCGTGCCTGCAGGATACCGATGTCTCGCTGCAGGGAGATAGGATCGACGTCCTTGAGCTGATACGGGAGACGTGCCTTTGCCTGATCGCTGACCTCGCGGTCCTGCAAGAGTCGGTGGAGTGGCGTCAGGGGCGCACGGTACCTCTTCTGGATCCTGTTCCCTGTCCGGACCTTCTCCAGGAGTGTCATGGAGGACTAGAGCCCATGGTGACACAGAACTCCTGCAGTATGATTCCTTTCTCCTTCTTCCGGGCACGGAGGTACCGAAGGACCTCTCTTCCAACATGCTGTTTCTCTTGCATTGATAACGCCATGATGCTACTCCTTTCCCACATGCTCACACAAGGACGTCAACATCACGGCCACCTCCCCTTTTTTCACGACGAACTAAGACAATGCAACGCGGCGTCTTGCGCCTGTTACCCCTCACGATACAATCCTGGGGAATCAACTGCGTCTCGAAGACCTGGTCCTCGCCAAGAAACACGACCAGTTCCACCTCATTCCGAGGAAAGGCGTGGACTGGCGAGCTTACCCGATTTCGAGGTGATTCTGATATGAGGCAACGAGTCAGCGTTCGAGTAGGTTTACTCGTGAATGCACCAATTCACGAATTTGAGAGGACCTGCAACGAACTTGGGATAAAGCACACCACGACCAAAACAAAGCATCCCTGGACCAATGGTTACGGAGAGAGGCTCAATAAGCCCTCGTAGATGAATTCTACGCTGTTGCCTTCAGAAAGAAGCGATATGGGCGTAGTGAGGCGTTGCAAATTGATCTGGATAACGTTATGGATTCTTACAACTACCGAAGAACACATTAGGGATACAACCTAAAAAAGAATGGCTATAGAATATTAGCAGAAGCGCATTTTCAGAAGAAGTTGATATCAAATAGGAAAAATGCTATGGCAACAATAGAAAAATCAATCAAGGGCGAAAAGAGGGTGGGAGAACATTTGCCTTTTACCCATGATTCTGTTGAAACAGAGAACAACAATAAGGAGGTCCTGAAGTATCAACTTGTGACCAGATCTTGAAGCTGGGACAATATAAAAATTTAAGGAGATGAAAATTATGGGAAAAATGTTGCAATTGATGAAAGATACTACGGATACCGGTGATATGTTAGAATATAGCCTTGCTGTTGGTGCTAATGTTGATTACACTATCGACTTAGGGAGGTGACTAGTGGACAAGTTCACGGAACGGGTCATTGCAGCAGCAAGGGGCCTCGGCGCAAGCTACTGCGATTGCCGTCTCATTGACGCGGAACGCGAGGACATGTCGGTTGTCGGGGGAGCCCCCCACGCTGTCGTGCATGCGCACCAGCGTGGATTTGGAGTGCGCGTCATCGCGAACGGGGCTTGGGGTTTCTCATCGTCGTCTGTCGTATCCGACGCCGAGGCCGACCATATCGTCGAAGAGGCGGTAACCCTAGCGCACGCGAGTGCGCTGGCAAAGAAGAAGGATGTCGTCCTGGCGCCGGTCGCTTCCAGTCAAGACATGATACCGCACCAAGCCGACGTGGATCCCTTCACGATCCCTGATTCTGAGAAAATCGGACTGCTTGCTGAAGCTACCAGGGCGATGATGTTACCGGGAGTCGTCCTGGCACGAGGCCAGATGCAGTTTCTGAAGGAACGCAAGATCTTCGCGTCCTCCGAGGGCTCCTACATCGTCCAGGACCGGGTCCAGAGCGGGGCTGGCATCAGCGCCATGGCTGCCGGCGACAAAGGCGACGTTCAGATCCGCAGCTATCCCACATCCGCCTCTGGCGACAACGCTCAGTCGGGCTGGGAGTTTGTGCAAGCCATGAAGCTTCTGGACCATGCGGAGCCGACTGCCAGGGAAGCACTGGCACTCCTGTCTGCTAAGCCTTGCCCGTCGGGAGTCAAGGATCTGGTCGTTGGTGGGCAGCAACTCGCGTTGCAGATCCACGAGTCATGTGGCCACCCCACTGAGTTGGACCGGGTCATGGGGATGGAGGCCTCGTTCGCTGGAACATCGTTTCTGACGCCCGACAAGAAAGGCAGCTTCCGCTATGGGTCCGACATCGTCAATCTGACCGCTGATCCCACGATTCCCCACGCGCTGGGCGGACTCGCATATGACGACGAGGGGGTGAGGGGCCGCAAAGTGTACCTGGTATGGGGCGGTATCTTTGAGCATTACCTCAACTCTCGTGCATCAGCTCCCGTCGTCGGCGAGGAGCCTATGGGGGCGATGAGGGCCGACAGCTTCGCGCGCTGTCCTATTGTCCGCATGGTGAGCATCAACCTCGAACCAGGCGACCTGACCTTCGAGCAGTTGATCGGCGG
>Ga0066793_10001387_pt1 | contig 10968 bp, 9 predicted proteins | sample PersoiDNA2013189_FD_83876 | JGI IMG/M metagenome (GOLD analysis project Ga0066793, IMG submission 83876) | Permafrost soil microbial communities from the Arctic, to analyse light accelerated degradation of dissolved organic matter (DOM) -... | ecosystem: Environmental > Terrestrial > Soil >...
CCTTTATCGGGTGCAAGGGCCCCACGAGATCGATGGGCCTGACGACGAACCCGTCCGCGGCCGCGGCCGCGGCGACGTCGGACGGCGAGGGACACGCGACCTCGACGGTCCACCCCGCGGCACGCAGCCCCCGCGCGACCTGCAGCATATGGCCCTTCATGCCCCCGACAGCGGGCCGTATGACCTCGAGGACCGTGTGCTGGAGCGCTTGAGCGCGTTCGACCACGTGCCACCTTCCGAAGGACGGGCGCTTCGCGGGCAGGGCGCGACTCCAAGCGTAGCAGAACCGACGCCGCCCTCCGCTGGGTTCAGCTTTTGCGGGAGCGCGCCAGCACCACGAGCGCCACCCCGACCACGACGGCGAGCAGGAGCGCCAGACCCCAGACCACCCCGGCGCCCGCGCCGACCGCGGCGGTCGTCGAGGACGCCGCTGCGGCTGCCGACGCGTCCTGCGCCGCCTCCAGCGCGCTCGGCGTCCCCGTGGCGGGCCGTCCGCGGGGTGACGCCGAGGCCGCCGCGGCTTCCGTGACCGTCACGCCGCGGTTCGGAGTGTTCGCGACGACCGCCTGCACACCCGCTTGCCGCCCGATGTCGTCGACGATGGCGGCCACGCCGTTCGCGGCGCTCGACAGCGACTCTGCCGTGATGGCCCGGACGCGCGCGTCGTATCCGTTCGCGCCGTAGTCCGCCACGAGCTCCGCGTACGACGCGTGAGCATGCGCAGCGGCGGCGACGGTGCGCGCGTACTCGTCGGACGTCTGCGTCTCTGGAGCCGGAACCACCCATCCGGCGTTCTGCCGCGGCTGCGCGGTGTCACGAGTGACGCGGGTCTCATAGCGCGAGTGGATCTTCTCCTCGGCCGCGGTCTGATCGGTGTGCAGCGGGTTGCAGACGTCCCCGTAGTAGTGCGCGAGCAGGCCCGTGGTCACGCTGGCTCCCGCCCGGTCTCCGGCGCGCAGCTGCGAGACCGCCTGGTCGAAGAGCGCCTGGACCCGCCGGGGCGCCGACCCGTAGACGTGGCCGGTGGTCTGGTACACGTGGTTGACGAAGTCGTGGACCTGCGTGTCCGGGTCGTCCGTGGCGGCCAGCGCGGTCGCTCGGTCGGCCCATCCGCCGCCCCCGCGTGTCTGGGCTATCGTCAGGCCCTCGTCGAGTATCCAGTCATGGGTCCCGTATCCGTTGCCGTGGTCCGGGCCGTTGGCCCACGCCCAAGCCCTCGATGGGACAGCAAGACCGGCGACGGTCGCGAGCAGCATCGTCGTCGCCACCGTCACGGCCGCGACCATCCGCGCGACCCGGTGGTCGCCGGCGCCAGCCACCCTCGCCGATGTGAACGCCATGCCGCCGACCACCCCCTGAGCCGTTGACGCCGCCTCCGGACCCGATGCTACACCCGGCGGCCGACATCGGAGTCGGCCATCACCCGCGGGAATGCGAAGCGGGCCCCGTCCGTTGACCGGACGGGGCCCGCGCTCTTAGCATCGATGGTGCGCGAGGGGGGATTTGAACCCCCACGGGCTTGCGCCCACAAGCACCTCAAGCTTGCGTGTCTGCCATTCCACCACTCGCGCACTCCACCGTCCCGAGGGACAGCGAGGGGAAGTATACCAGCACGCCAGCGACGTGCAAACACATCCCGTCTAGGCTTGGGCGCCCACCGGCTCGTCCGGCGGACAGACCGCCGGCCGCATGGCCTCCACGGGGATCGGGAACGGCTTCGCGAAGTGACATGCCGCACGGTGTCCGGGAGCGACCTCCCGTAGCTCGGGCTCCTTCTCGGAACAGATCGGGAACTGCGCGATGGGGCAGCGCGTGTTGAAACGGCAGCCGGTGGGCGGGTCGATCGGCGAGGGCACGTCGCCCTGCAGGATGATCCGCTCGCGGCAGCGCATCTTCTCGGGATCGGGAACCGGGACCGCCGACAGCAGCGACTGCGTGTACGGATGGTTCGGCTGGTCGTAGAGCGCGATCCAGTCCGAGATCTCGACGATCTTGCCCAGGTACATGACGGCAACGTGGTCGGAGATGTGCCGCACGACCGACAGGTCATGCGCGATGAACAGGTACGTCAGGTCGAGACGCTTCTGGAGGTCCTCGAGCAGGTTGATGACCTGCGCCTGGATCGACACGTCGAGGGCCGACACCGGTTCGTCGCAGACGATCAGCTTCGGCTCGAGCGCCAGCGCGCGGGCGACGCCGATGCGCTGGCGCTGACCGCCCGAGAACTCGTGCGGGTACCGGTTGATGTGCTCGGGGTTCAGGCCCACGAGGTCGAGCAGCTCGCGCGCCCTCGCCTTCTGAACGGCGGGTGTGCCGATGCGGTGGATCTGCAGCGGCTCGGTCACTATCTCGCCGATGGTCATGCGGGGGTTCAGACTCGCGTAGGGGTCCTGGAAGATGATCTGCACGTCACGACGGAACGCCTTGAGGGCGGCGCCGTGCATGGCGCGGACGTTCGCGCCGTCGAACGTGATGGCGCCGGCGGTCGGCTCGATCAGGCGCATGATGCAGCGGCCGGTGGTGGACTTGCCGCAACCGGACTCACCCACCACTCCGAGCGTCTCGCCCTTTGAGACCGAGAACGACACGTCCTCGACGGCGGAGACGGTGCCTCCGAAGCGACCGAGCAGGATGCCCTTCTCGACCGGGAAGTGCTTGACGAGGCCCTCGACATGCAGCAGCTCGCTCATGTTAGGCGCTCACCCCCGCACACTCGACGACCCCGCGTTCGAACCCGGGGTCTCCCGAGTAATGACACGCGGACATGTGCTCGCCGCCCATGTCGCGGAGGGCGGGGACCTCGGTCCGGCACTTGGACGTGGCGTACGGGCATCGCGGGTGGAACGCGCACCCGGCGGGCACGTTGATGAGGCTGGGCGGCTGCCCCTTGATCGGGCACAGCTCGGTCTTCGCGGTCACGTCGTGTCGCGGGATGCTGTCGAGCAGTCCCCACGTGTAGGGGTGCATCGGGCGATAGTACACATCGTCTTTCAGGCCGTATTCGACGGGCCTGCCGGCGTACATCACGAGGACCTTGTCGGCGATGTCGGCGATGACGCCCAGGTCGTGGGTGATCATGATGATCGCCGAGCCGGTCCTCTTCTGGAGTTCGGTCATCAGCTCGATGATCTGTGCTTGGATCGTGACGTCGAGCGCCGTCGTGGGCTCGTCCGCGATCAGGATGTCCGGGTCGCAAGCCAGCGCCATCGCGATCATGGCGCGCTGGCGCATGCCGCCGGAGAACTGATGAGGGTAGTCCTTCGTCCGCTCCGCGGCATGCGGGATACCTACGAGTGTGAGCAGCTCGACGGCACGAGCGGCCGCGGCCTTGCGGCCCATGCCCTTGTGCAGCCGCAACGACTCGCCGATCTGCTGCCCTATGCGGTAGACCGGGTTCAGGGAGGTCATCGGATCCTGGAAGATCATCGCGATGCGGTTGCCCCGGAGCTTACGGACCTGGTCCTCGTTCATCTTGAGCATGTCGGCGCCCTTGAACAGCACGCGACCGGACTCCACCTTGCCCGGAGGCATGGGGATGAGCTGCATGATCGTCATCGCGGTGACCGACTTGCCGGATCCGGACTCGCCCACGACGCCGAGCGTCTGGCCGCCGTCCAAGGTGAAGTTGACACCATCGACGGCCTTCACGACGCCGTCGCGGGTGTAGAAGTACATGCGGAGGTCGTCGACCTCAAGGAGCATCGTCATCGCGCTAGTCCTTCATCTTCACGTCGAGCGCGTCGCGGAGTCCGTCACCGAGCAGCACGAACGCGAGAACGGTCGTCAGGATGGCCAGGCCGGGCCAGATCATCATCCATGGAGCGGTCTCCATGAAGTTCTGAGCGTCATTGAGCATCAGTCCCCACGCCGGGGTCGGCGGCTGCACGCCCATCCCGAGGAAGCTCAGCGCCGCCTCGGTCAGGATCGCGCCGCCGATGGACATCGTGGAGTAGACGATGATCGGCGCGACGGCGTTGGGCATGATGTGCCGCGCCATGATGCGAACGTCGCTGGCCCCGAGAGCGCGCGCCGCGTCGACGTAGTCGTTCTCCTTGACCGACAGGATCGAACTCCTGAAGACTCGGGCGATGGACGCCCAGCCCAAGATACCGATCGCGATGAACACGTTGATGAAGCCCTTGCCCAGCACGGCGATGAGGGCCACGACGAACAGGATGTAGGGGAAGGCGAAGAAGACGTCCGCCAATCGCATGATCGCGCTGTCGATCAGCCCGCCGTAGTACCCGGAGAGGGCGCCCAGCATCAGCCCGATCACGATCGAGATCGCGGTGGCCAGGATGCCCACCGCGAGCGAGATGCGCGCCCCGTAAACGACGCGAGCGAAGATGTCCCTGCCGAGGTCGTCGGTGCCGAACGGGTGTGCCGCCGACGGTGGGATCAGGCGCTGCTTGACGATGGTCGCGGTGTCGATCTTCGTCGGGCTGCCGAAGGTCTGCGGCACCCACAGGTCCGCCGTGACCGCGAGCAGGACCATGATGGCCAGCCACACGATCGCGGCCACCGCCAGCTTGTTCTTGAGCATCCGCCGCAGCGCATCGCCCCACAGGGTGCGGCTGTCGGCCGCATGGAGTTCGAACTCCTCGGACGGCGGGTACGGCTGTCCGGTCTCGCGGATCGCGTCAAGAGTCTCCTGACGGTCCCGCGCCTCATGTGGGATGTGATCGTGGTCTGGCATCGTGCCTCCGCGTGCGTGCGAGAGATGAGACGGGGGACTACTCGGCTGCGCCGCCGTAGCGGATGCGCGGGTCGAGGAATGCGTAACTGACGTCGACGATCAGGTTGATGACCATGACCACGACCACCACCAGGACGACACCGCCCATGACCACGGGCCAGTCGCGCCTGCCGATGGCGAGGTAGATCTCCAGACCGATGCCTGGGTAGTTGAACACGGTCTCTGTAAGGATCGCGCCGGACAGCATTGCCCCGAGGTCCAGGCCGATGAACGTCACGACGGGGATGAGCGCATTCTTGAGTGCGTGCTTCCAGATCACGCCTTGGCTGGTGAGGCCTTTCGCACGTGCGGTCCGGATGTAGTCGGCGCCCATGATCTCGAGCAGCTGGCTGCGCATGATGCGCGCCGCGTACGCCGTCGAGACCGACGCTAGGGTGATCGCCGGGAGGACCAGGTAGACCCAGTCGGGGAAGTCGGAACTCAACCCCCCGGCTCCCGAGATGGGCATGTACATCTGCCCGCCTGTCCATTGTTTGAGCACGATGCCGAAGAACACCTGCAGCAGCATGCCGAGCCAGAACACCGGCACCGATACGAGCACGGACGTCGAGAGCGTCACGAGGACGTCCAGGAACGAGTACTGCTTGACCGCCGAGATGATGCCGGCAGCGATACCGACGATGATCTCGATGATGATCGCGGCGAAGGCGAGTCTGACGGTGTACGGGTACTTCTCGCCGAGCATGTCCCTCACAGCGCGACCGCGCTGGTACGAGGTGCCGAGGTCGCCGTGGAGGAGCTTGTTGACGTAGATGACGTACTGGACCGGGAGGGGCTTGTCCAGGTTGTTCGCTTTCATGATCTGAAGGCGCAGGGCCGGCGACATGGCCCGCTCGCCCGTGATCATCTTGACCGGGTCACCGGGCACGACCGCTTGCAGGAGGAACAGCACGAGGGTCACACCGATGAAGACGGGGATCACCTGGAGGACTCTGCGTGCGATGTACTTGAGCATGGGTGACCTTGACCTGTCGTGTGAGATCCGATGGGCGGGACACGAGTGAGGCGGGGCGCCCGGGTTCGGGCGCCCCGCCACATTACTCGCTGAAGACTGCCTGTCGCAATACTACTTCGTTGCGGCAGGAGCGACTATCCAGCACTTGTCGAACGCGCCCAGACCCATCGGGCTGTAGATCAGGTTGTGCACGCGCGAGGAACCCACGTGACGATGAGCGTAGAAGGTCAGCGGCGCGACCGGGGTCTGCTCGCCGATCGTCTTCTCGATCGCCTGGTAGGCCGCGATGCGCTTGGCACTGTCCGTGATCTTGCGAGCGTCCGTGATCGCGCTGTCGACCGAGGCGTCGACGAACTTCGACTTGTTGTCGCCCGACTTCGACTGGAAGATCGGGTTGATGAAGTTGTCGATGATAGGGTAGTCGGCGATCCAGCCGAGGCGGCCGATCTGGTACGTGCCGGCGTCGAGCTGCTTCAGGTACTGCGCCCACTCAACACCGTCGGGCTTGGTCTTGACGCCGATCTTGGCGAGGTCGGAGCCGACGAGCTCCATGACCTTCTCATGGCCGGCGCCCGTGTTGAAGGAAAGGGAGAGCTCGGAGATGCCAGCGCCGCCCGGGTAGCCGGCGTCGGCCAGCATCTTCTTGGCGCCTTCGACGTCGTACTTGGTGGAGGCCCAGGCGTTCGGCTGGAAGCCGACGATGCCCGGCGGGACGATGCCCGTGGCCGGCTTGCGAGTGCCCTCATAGATCGTGTCACACAGGGCCTGGCGGTTGATGGCCATGGAGATGGCGGCGCGGACCTTCGGGTTCTTGAGGACCGGGTCGGTGTTGTTCATGAGCATGTAGTAGACGGCGGTCTCGGCGCCCAGGAGGACCTGCTTCTTGGGGTTGACGGTGTAGCCGTCGGTGGAGACGCCGTACTTGGTCTTGCTGGCGGCGATCTTGCCGGTGGGGATCGAGGTGAAGTCCAGGTTGCCCGCCTCGAACTCGCGGAACGCGGTGTCCTCGTCCTTGAAGATCTTGAAGTCTATGCCGTCGAGGTTGGCCTTGGTGCCGTAGTAGCCATCGAAGCGGACGACCTTGATGAACTGGTCGTGCTTCCACGGCTCAGCCATCTTGAACGGGCCGTTGCCGATAGGCATCTCGGCGAACGCCTTCGGGTCCTTCTCGACTGCGGCCTGCGGCACCGGCGCGAGGGCCGGGTGGGCCACGACGTACTCGAAGTCGGCGAAGGGCTCGGTCAGTGTGACCTCGAGCGTGAGGTCGTCGACTACCTTGACGCCCGTAAGGGTGGTGGCCTTGCCGTCAGACATCTCCTGGAAGCCCTTGACCGGGGCCAGGTGGTAGCTGATGACCGAAGGGTTCTTCGGGTCCGTCGCCGGGTTCGCGATGCGCTCCCAGGCGTACTTGAAGTCCTTGGCCGTGACAGGCGTGCCATCGTGGAACGTCGCGCCCTTGCGCAGCTTGAACGTCCACACGGTGCCGTCGCTGTTGACCTTCCACGACTCGGCCGCAGCGGGCTCGAGCTTCGAGGTCAGCGGGTTGATGGCCGTGAGGCTGTCGAACAGGGACTGCTCGACGTTCGTGCCCTCAGACTCCTGCGTGTTGTACGGATCGATATACGCAGGCTCGTTGATGTAGTACGAGAGCGTACCGCCCTTGACAGGCGTGTCGGTGGCGGAAGCGGTACCGCTCGATGCCTTCGGCGTGCAACCCGCAGCTCCGAATGCGAGAGCGACGAGCGAGAGCGCGAGAGCCGCGGCGAGAATGGTGCGGGTGCGCTTGCTCAAGATGGTGCCTCCCCTCTTAGGGACACAGGACGAACGGACGAAATCGGACACACAGGATCTGGGTCGTTTGCGACATCCCTCCCTTGGAGCGCGGATACGCCGCCCGGCGCCGCTCCCCGGCGCGCGTGGTGGCTGGTCCGAGACTCTCAAAGAGTTTCACGCTACGGGTTTGTTAATGCAAGCACGACACCGTTCATATGCGCCACCGACCGGGTGCGCGGACGCGACGACGCCCGCCTCGTGGAGGCGGGCGTCGGAGTCGATGCAGTCGGCGCGGGGACGTGCTAGCCGAGCGGGCGGTACGCGATCATCAGCAGGAGCGAGCAGACCGCCCAGGCGATCGCCAGCCCGATGGTGATGCGGTCGAGGTTCTTCTCGATGACCGCGGTGCCGGACGAGCCGGACGTCACCCCGCCGAGCATGGAGGACAGGCCCGTGCCCTTCCCGGAGTGCAGGAGCACGAAGACGATCAGCCCGACCGACGTGACGACTTGGAGCACCATCAGCACGTACACGAGCGGGTTCGTGCCCGCCGTGTTGGCGGCGGTGCTTCCCGCTGTCGTGGTCGCGAGGGTGGCTGCTGAAGCGGCGAAGACGATCACGAGCATCTCCTAGCATTCATAGGCGCCGCGGTCCCGCGGCGCCCGACGTGTGGCTTCGAAGTTCAAGCATCGGTCAGTATACGCACACCCGGGGCGTGGCTCAAGGAGAAGCGGCGACGCCGTGCCGGACACGGTCTCCTAGCGCTCCAACAGCGTCGTCCCGGTCCACTCCGCCGGCTGCTCGATGTCCATGAGGTCCAGCAGGCTCGGGGCGACGTCGCACAGCCTGCCGCCGGTCCGCACGCCGCGGACGTCCTCGCCCACCACGATCATCGGGACCTCGGCGGTGGTATGCGCCGTGTAGGGGGAGACGCCGTCGTCGGCGAGCATGCGGTCCGCGTTCCCGTGGTCCGCGGTCACGATCGCCTGCCCGCCCGCGGCCCGCATCGCCGCGACGACCCGGCCGACGCCGTCGTCGACGGCCTCCACGGCGCGAATGGTCGCCTCGATGAAGCCCGTGTGTCCCACCATGTCGCAGTTCGCGAAGTTGACGATGTAGACGTCCGCGCGACCTTCCCCGATGGCCGCCACCAGGGCCTCCGTCACCCCAGGCTCGCTCATCTCGGGTTGCAGGTCGTAGGTCGGCACCTTGGGGCTCGGGATGAGGAGGCGCTCCTCGCCCCGCTTCGGAGGCTCGCTGCCGCCGTTGAGAAAGAACGTCACGTGCGCGTACTTCTCCGTCTCGGCGATGTGCAGCTGGCGCAGCCCCGCGTCGGAGATGACGTCGGCCAGAGTGCAGCGCGGCAAGTCCTTCGCGAAGGCGACGGGCGCGGGGATCGTAGGGTCGTACTCCGTGAGGCACACGAACCGCAGGGCCGGCGTCGCGGACCGCGCGAAGCCGTCGAACGCGGGGTCGACGAGCGCGCGAGTGATCTCTCGCGCCCGGTCGGGCCGGAAGTTGAAGAAGATCACGGCGTCGCCGTCGCGCATGCGGCCGTCGACGCCCGCCACCTTCAGAGGCTCGACGAACTCGTCGGTCACGCCCTCGGTGTAGCTGCGGGCGACGCCCGCGGAGCCGGACGGGACCTCGCGCGCCTCGCCCTCCACGAGCGCCTTCCACGCGCGCTCCACGCGCTCCCACCGCCTGTCGCGGTCCATCACCCAGTAGCGCCCCATGGCGGTCGCCACCGAGCCGAGGCCGAGCTCTGCGCACCGCGCCTCCACCTGTGCGACGAACTCCTCGCCGCTGGAGGGCAGGACGTCGCGGCCGTCCAGGAAGCAGTGCACGAACACCGTGGTCGCACCGCGCCGCTTCGCCATCTCGAGGAGCGCGTACAGGTGCGTGATGTGACTGTGGACTCCCCCGTCGGAGACGAGCCCCATGAGGTGGACCGCTCGCCCATCGGCCACCGCGGCGTCGATGGCCGCGGCGAGCACTTCGTTGTCGAAGAACGAGCCGTCTGATATGGCCAGGTTGATGCGGGTCAGCTCCTGATACACGACGCGACCCGCGCCGATGTTGAGGTGTCCCACCTCGGAGTTGCCCATCTGCCCCACGGGAAGCCCGACGGCCAGACCCGAGCACGCGAGCGGCGCCCACGGCTCGCCTGCGAACAGCGCGTCGAGGTTCGGCGTGCTCGCGAGCGAGATGGCATTGCCGGGCCCGGCGGGCGCCAGCCCGTAGCCGTCCATGATGATGAGCGCGACCGGGGTACGGGCCATCGAGTGGCTTCCTCTACAGCGCCGCGTGGATGATGCCGGAGAACGAGTCCGCCACGAGCGAGGCGCCACCGACGAGCGCGCCGTCGATGTCCGGCTCGACGAAGAACAGGGCGGCGTTCTCGGCCTTGACCGAGCCGCCGTACAGGACACGCATGGTCATGGCAGCCGGAGGGCCGTACATCGCGCCCACCGTCGCGCGGATCATACGGGCCACGTCGTTGGCCTTCTCGGGGATGGGCGTGTGCCCCGTGCCGATGGCCCAGATGGGCTCGTAGGCCACGATGATGGTCGCCGCCTGCTCGGCGGTCAGGCCTTTGAGCCCCTCCTGCACCTGCCGCCGCACGAACGACGTCGTCTCACCCGCCTCGTAGGTCTCCAGGCTCTCGCCGCAGCACATGATCGGCGTCATCCCGGCGTCGAAGACCGCGTGGACCTTCTTGTTGACCGTCTCGTCGGTCTCGCCGAAGTACTCGCGACGCTCGGAGTGCCCGACGATGGCGTAGCCGCAGCGCAGCTCGGTGAGCATCCGTGGCGCGATGGCGCCGGTGTAGGCGCCCTCCGCCTCCCAGAAGCAGTCCTGCGCACCCAGGTACATCGGCAGCTTGTCGAGTTCCAGAACCACGGAGGCCGACTTGAGCGCCGTGAACGGCGGACAGAACACGATGTCGACGGCCTTCCACGCGTCGGTCACGAGTTGAGCGACGTCCTGGACCAGCATCGCCCCTTCGCCCGACGTCTTGTACATCTTCCAGTTGCCCGCGATCATCGGCGTGCGCTCGGCTGGCATTGTCTTTCTCGCCCTTCCTTTCGATGCTCTGGTCGAAGGGCCGCCCTTCGGCGGGCGGCCCTCTTCGCCTTATCCCGTATCCGCCGGTGTCTCAGGCGTCCTTGTCGAGAAGGGCCTCGACGCCGGGGAGGGGCGTGCCCTCCAGCAGCTTCATGGAGGCGCCGCCGCCCGTGGACACGAACGTCACGCGTTCCTCCAGGTCGAACTTCTTGAGCGCCGCGACCGAGTCGCCGCCGCCGACCACGCTCACCGCGCGGCTGTTGCGCGCGATGGCTAGGGCGACCTCCCGGGTACCTGTCTCGAACGGCTTCATCTCGAAGACGCCCATCGGACCGTTCCAGAAGATGGTCTTCGCGTCGGCGATGGCCGACTTGAACAGCTCCACGGTGGTCGGGCCGATGTCGAGCCCCATGCC
>Ga0066793_10001388_pt1 | contig 10963 bp, 9 predicted proteins | sample PersoiDNA2013189_FD_83876 | JGI IMG/M metagenome (GOLD analysis project Ga0066793, IMG submission 83876) | Permafrost soil microbial communities from the Arctic, to analyse light accelerated degradation of dissolved organic matter (DOM) -... | ecosystem: Environmental > Terrestrial > Soil >...
AGATTGCCCTTAATTATGACAATTCCCAGTCCTTATCTGGATGCTTTAATTCTCAGAATAGTAAATGAACTTGGCTTGAATTCCATTTTGAATGACTTGCTGAAGCCATTGAATTCACTTGTAACGGGAGCCACTTTTTTAGGTTCAGCAAAGCTGTTATCATCCTTATTGGAGGCAGAGGTCAGTGTAATTATCTGACCAACAGGTTCAACCTTTGCGACATTTGTAAGATTGATCTCTGTGCTGACTGGAGTATTATCGCCATTAACAACCTTAACAATTACTTCTCCGTTAGCGTTATCATAACCGGCAACTGCATATTGCTTCTGCAAGCCCTTGTATTCTAATTCTCCAAGATTTACACCATCAATTGTACAACTGATCCTTTTTCCGCTGACAGAAACCATAATGCTATGCCATATACCGATATTTAAGTCGAATGAGCTTCCAATGTTACCCAGACGTAAGGTAGTACCGTTTATAACATGCTCAACACTTGCCGTATATTTAACCGGCTGATTCATACTCTGGTTGCCGAAAAGTCCGGCTGGCATACCAAATCTTCCCATTCTTGGATTATTGACCGAGAGTGTATAATAGTTCTTATCGTCTACTATTCCAAATCTTATACTGAATCCATTGAACGAGCTGTCTCTTTTGATATTGGCAGAAATTGTGCAATCGTCAAAGACCATATCCTTAAGGGTTAGTGTACCACCTCCCATTTTGAAACGACTCTGATTTTCGCTTCCCCTTTTATTACCAGGGATGTAAAGACCTTCCTGGCGCACTATATCTACTGGGGCACCGGTAAAGTAAGCATTTTCAATGACATCCCATGATCCTGTTTTTTCCCATTTGGCTGTATCAGCCGGGAATTGTGAAGAATATTTCGCAGATGAGCCCTTGCTTACTGTGAAATCTTTAACACTTACGTTGGAAGTACTTCCCATTGAATTAGCGCCAAATCCTACTTTACCGGATAGGGTTTCAACCGGCTGGACCCAGTTAAAAGTTGTCTGAAGTGTGACATCAGGTCTGTTTTCATTGAACATTTTCTGGATATAATATGAGGAACGTCCAAAAACTGAATCATTCTTGAACCTTATAAGGTTTGTGGGCCAATGTCTCCAGTTTACATTTTCAAGCAGAGGAGCATAAGAAGCTATCTTAACAAGATCCGAGTTATGCTCAATGCCAAACATAAATGCAGCTTCAGCCAGAGCACCTTCCAACGTTCCGGATCCAACATTGCTGTTCACTGCATATTCTCCTATATAGACTTTGTATTTACCACGAGGCACAGTATCGTAAAGATTAACAGTATTGAAGAATGTCTCAGGAGCTACATAATAATGTAGGTCCAGCATCTCAATCTTATCAGCTTCATAGCCAACCTGATTACTGCTTGTAAGACTGTTGTCATTAATATATATGATCTGTGGGAATTTTTCCTTACATGCCGTATAAATCATATTATACCGTTCATTATACCTTGGTCCGAAATTCTCATTACCGATCTCAACGTATTTCAGCGGGAAAGGAGCAGGATGTCCGTTCTTTGCACGTTCTGCACCCCATTTGGTATTAACATCGCCAACAGCGTATTCTATAGCATCAAGTATATCCTGAACTATTCCCTTCATCTGGTCCCTTTCGTAATAATCACCATTACGTACTGAGCAGGAAAGACCTGCATTTACTACAAACATGCCGGCAGCACCAATATCTTCGCAGAACTGTAAGTAATCATGATAGCCGAAATTGTAGGTATTATGATAACCCCATAGGTCGAACTGTCCGGGACGTGACATTCGATCACCGATAGATTCTTTCCAGTTCACCCTGTTTTCCATTGTGAATCCTTCAACTATGCAACCACCTGGCCAGCGGATGAATGAAGGCTTGAGGTCTGCCAGTGTTTGGGCAATGTCCTGGCGCAAGCCATGCCCTTTGAAAGTAGTTTCAGGCAGCATGGACACATAGTCGATCCAAACTTTGCCTGTTGATTTGAATTGAAGTACAAGTTTTACAGCATTGTCAGTAACATTTGATGTAATCACTGATTTGTAATTTGTCCAGGTACCGGAATTATTCATATCATACTCCTGGGAGTATACTGCACTACCGGTTTTGCCCACCAGTGATGCCACAACTTTTCCTTTGTACGATTTGTCAGCTCTCAGGTAGAACTGGAAATCATATTTTTCACCGTTGACCAGTGAGATCCCCTTGAAACCTTCATTGATAAGGTTTACACTGCCATCATTTGCATCAATTTTCAGGAGCAATGAATGAGGATTTGCTTTGTTAAGAGGATTGTCAGAAACAACTTCCATTACTGATTTGGAGTTGCCTTTGTTTTCCAGGGTCCATCCTTCAGTAACGTTGGTAGGACTGAAACCGTAGAATATGAAATTGCTGATCCTCCCGAATAAATAACTGGGTTTTTGGGGAGCAACAACTTCTCCGTTTTCGATATAAGATGTTGGCGGAATGTTCTTCTCCTCAAAACCCATATTGTAAATCATTTCGGGCCATAATCCTCCGTCTCCGGCACGGTTGATTTCTTCATAAAAAATGCCCCATAGACCTTTAGGCACTTCAATGCCATTCTTCGCCACATCGATAGTGATGACTGACGGCTTCTGATTTGTGCAGCCTGTAATCATGATCGCTGCTAGTACACACAAGATCAGATAATTGTATTTTTCCATTGAGTTTAAATTAGGTTGGTTTAAATCTACTAATTACTTATTTTCCAAATAGGCAGGTTAATATCTTTCTTACTGCAGTTTCCTGACAAATTGAGATGGTGAAATACCGAATTGTTTCTGGAAACTGGTTGCAAAATATGATGGAGATGAGAATCCGACAAGGTAGGATATTTCATTGATCCTGTAATTTCCTTCCGACAGTAATTCTGCTGCTTTTTTAAGTCTGGCCAGCCTGATATATTCAACCGAATTGAGGTCAGTCAGAACTTTTAACTTTCTGTAAAGAGTTGAAACGATGATTCTCATTATCTCTGCAATCCTTTCCACATTTAAATCAGTCTCTGAAATATTATCCATCAGGAAGGAGTTCAGTTTCTTAAGGAATTCCTCATCAGTTTTGTTCATTGCCACTGATTTGAAATGGGCAAGCGGAGAATTTGTAAAATTTTGCCGGACCAGACTCCTGTTTTTGATTAGATTAAGAATCTGGGCTATTAAAAGTTCTGTTGTGAATGGTTTTTCGATATAACCATCTGCACCTGAATCAAGGCCTTCGATCCTTGCATTCAGATGTATGGTGGCAGTAAGGAGTATAACTGGTATATGGCTGAATTCTATGTTAGACTTGATCTGCCTGCAAAGTTCATATCCATTTATAACTGGCATAATAACATCACTGACAACCAGAGTTACATTATATTTCTTGAGTGCTATCAGTGCTTCGCCGCCATTAGAAGTGAGGATGACATTATAATCACCGGATATTTCCTTAGCTATAAATTTCCCCATTTCAGCTTCATCCTCTACAAGAAGTATTTTAGAGAAAGAGTTTTCAAGAGAGCCAAAAATTTCAAACTCGTTATGTTCACTCAGATTCAATCCATCAGACTCATATATATTCCTTGAAATTGCTGCCAAATTAACATTTTTTATGTTTTACTCATTTTAAATTTAACTATCATTGCATTCTGGCAAATATGAAAATCGGGATTTAATAATTTTTAACTTATTAGAATTATGAATGCTCCACAGGCTGAACATAAGAAACCGACTATTGCAATAGGTTGCGATCCTAACGCAACAATTCTCAAAGATGTAATTATTTCCCAGCTTAAGGGGCTGGGCTATATTGTAAAGGATTTTGGAAGTGAAGATCCACTTTATGCCAGGGTGGCATTCGCGGTAGGAGAGTCTGTTGCAGCACATGAATACGACCGGGGAATTCTCCTCTGTGGAACCGGCATTGGTATGAGTATTGCAGCAAACAAGGTCCCCGGTATATATGCAGCACTTTGCTGCGATACTTATTCAGCCGAACGGGCTGTCAAAAGCAACAACGCTAACATTCTGACTCTTGGAGCATTCACCACTGGAGTAGAAGTAGCCAAACAGATAGTCAAGATCTGGATGGAATCATTGTGGCAACCAGGGACAACTTCGGAACCTAAGGTAGCATGTTATGTTGACTATGCCAGGAGACACCAGGTATAAAAAATGAAACTATTATTTTCAGACTCTAATGGACTCAAAGGAAATTTTGAAGCTGGAATATACAGCACTTAATATAAGACGAAATATTTTACGACTTATAAGGGCGGGAGAGGCAGGTCATGTTGGAGGTGCCCTTTCTTCGGTTGAAATACTCACTGCCCTTTATTTCAATTTGCTGAGGATCAACCCTGAGGATCCAACATGGTCGCAACGTGACCGTTTTGTCCTTTCAGCCGGACATAAATGTCTTGTTCTCTATTCTGCACTGGCGGAACGGGGATTTTTCGATAAATCTGTCCTGGACACATATGGAGCACTTGATTCCCATATTCCGGGGCATCCGAATATGCACAAACTCCCGGGAGTTGAATCAAATACCGGAGCCCTGGGGCATGGTCTTTCTATTGCCGGAGGAATGGCACTGGGGTTTAAACTTGATAAATCTCCTGCCAGGGTTTTTGTTTTAATGGGCGATGGGGAACTGGCTGAAGGTTCCATTTGGGAAGCTGCAGCGGCAGCCTCAATGCATAAGCTCGATAATCTGATCGTTTTCGTCGACAGGAACAGGCTTCAGATAAGCGGACCCACAATTGAAGTGATGAGCTATGAACCTCTGGATGAGAGATGGAGGTCATTCGGGTGGAGTGTCAGGACGATAAACGGGCACGATATGAACTCAATTATTGCTAATGTGAAGCAGGCTCCTTTTGAGAAAGGAAAACCTTCTATTATAATAGCAGATACTATAAAATCAAAAGGACTCAGTTTTGCTGAAGGAAAGCTGAGTTACCATTACTGGAAGGCTACACCTGAAGAAATGAAACAGGCCGAACTTGATTTGGAAGTCATTGAAAACCAGTTAAAAGAAAAATACAGTAAGGAGCAGCAGTCATGAATGAATTAATAGATCCCCGTAAAGCTTTCGGTGAGGCCGTTATTGAGGCTGCTCAGAAAAATCCGAATGTGGTGGTACTTTCCGCTGACAGCAGTTCGGGATCAGGTCTCGCAAATTTCCCGAAACTCTTTCCCGAAAGACATTTTGAATTTGGTATAATGGAGCAGGGTGTTATCGGCTTTGCATCAGGACTTGCTACAACGGGGAAAATCCCTGTCTTTGCTGCAATTGCACCTTTTGTTACCGCCCGTCCGTTCGAAATGTTCAAAAATGACCTGGGCTATATGAACCAGAACGTGAAGGTTGTTGGTCGTTGTGCCGGTCTTACTTACGATCAGCTTGGTTCAACACATCATTCCATTGATGATGTTGCGCTGATACGGACAATTCCGGGTGTTATGATTCTTAGTCCGGGTGATCCTGTGACCATTAAGAAGTCAGTTCACGCTATGATCAGTCATACCGGTCCATGCTACCTTAAGATCGGGAATCCCAAAATGCCTGTTCTTTATCCTGAAGATATTGATTTCCAGCCTGGAAAAGGAATTGTGATGCAGGAAGGCAAGGATGTGGCATTGATAGGAACAGGAACTGTTCTGTCAAAGGCTGTGGGTGCGGCAAAGCTTCTTGAGCAAAAAGGTATCAGCGTTCGCCTTATCGACATGCATACACTTAAACCTGTTGACAGGGAACTTATACTTAAGGCCGCAAGAGAAATAGGAAAAATAGTTACAGTGGAGGAACATTTCATTGCCGGTGGGTTAGGTAGCATTGTCGCTGAAATTTGCAGCCAGGAATTTCCGGCCAGAATTAAGATGATAGGCATTGGTGATTTTTTTGCCAGCAACGGGCCATATGAACAACTGCTTATGAAATACGGACTCCAGCCTGATCAGATTTGCGAAACAATAATCAGATTCCTAAATACTGAATAACCTGAATTACAAGATGAAAAACACTGGTACTATGAAAATGTTTCTCACTCTGGCAATATTATTAGCTCTTGCTGAGATTTTATTACTGGCTTTGGGTAAAGGTAGTCTTCCTGCCTCCGGCCTGATACTTTTTGCGATGTTTTTTGCTCTTTCATTTACTGTGCAGAGAACAGAAAAATTAAAAGGATTATCCTTTACATGTATGATATTCGCATTTGTTTCATTTACACTCTATTTCCCTCAATTATTCACCAACTGGGGATTTAATACAAATAGCCTGATAGTTCCCTCCATCCAGATTATTATGTTTGGGATGGGTACGAAACTTAGCATTTCTGATTTTGTAAAGGAATTGACAAAACCCCTCAAAGTCATTATCGCCAGTATTATGTGTTATGTTCTAATGCCTCTTATCGCTCTTTTAATCATAAAAGTCTATCATTTCCCTCCTGAAGTTGCTGCAGGTATAATATTGCTGGGTGTTGGCCCGGCAGGTGCTGCTTCGAATGTTATGACATACCTGGCTAAAGGAAATCTGGCTCTCTCAATGACCGTTACTACACTGACCACTTTAATCTCACCTCTTGCAACACCTTTCCTGATGAAATTGTTAGCCGGTCAGTTGATTGAAGTCGACGCTGTCGGAATGATGATCAGTATTCTCAATATGCTTTTCATCCCTGTCCTTGCTGGTATCATCATAAATAAAATTCTTTATGGAAATTTGACCTGGACAAAGAAAGATATAAATATTGGTGCAATGGCAGTTATCAGTTTTATTGTTGGATTTGTTCTGCTTTTCGTTCCATTTCCGGCAATTATAAAATCAATAAAACTAGGTTTCATCCTTATCGCCTGGGCGATTACAATAGTGTCTGTCACCATTATTGTTGTGCGCAGGTCCAATGGTCCGAAAAACTGGATGGATATCATACTGCCAAAACTCTCCCTGACGGCAATTATGTTATATATAGTAATAGTTGCAGCACATAACAAGGCGACATTATTGTCAATAGGCCCGGCACTTTTTCTCGCCGTAATTGTTCATAACATACTTGGATTTATCTCAGGATATTCCTTATCAAAAGCATTTGGCTTCAATGAAGCAGACGCCAGGGCGATAACAATGGAGGTTGGAACTAAAAATGCAGGCCTTGCAGTAGGTTTGGCTTATGATGTGCTCAAGAGCCAGGCTGCTGCTCTGGCGCCACTTATTTTCGGTACATGGATGAACATATCTGCTTCTTCACTTGCTACTTTCTGGAGCCAGCGTGTACCGCGGGAAAAATTGATTAAAGAAAAAACCGACTGATCTGATAAATATCATAAAGAATGTTAAAAATATTTAAAATATATTTGTGTGCAACCGGTTGTTATTTTATTTTTTGATCTTTATAACTTTATTCGATACAATTTGCCAGTTACCTTAAACTATTAATCCAGGTTATTGCTCGGAGAATCAGGTTCATCGGGCGGAAGGAATAGGAATCATTATTATTTAATATGGGAGGAAATACTATGAAAATCAGAAAATTATGTTATGCGCTCTGCCTTTCTATGTTGGCAGGGATTATTTTAAATTCTTCTGTTAGTGCCCAGCCGACTTCTCTGACAAAAGATGAAATGCTCTATTATACTTCTATCTGGAAAGGGGATCGCTTTCCGGATGGACGGCCAAAAGTATCAGACGACATCGTTCAGCGAATGAGATATGTATCTGTTACCGAAGCCTGGCAGACTCTTAACGGATCCAGCGATCCTGTTGAAGGTCAGGGTCCTACAAGCTTTGGCGAGTTCCGGAGAGCTACTTACTCCAATCAGTATTACGGGGGGTTTAAGATGATGAGGGAAAACATCGTCATTTGTGGCAGGGCTTCAACTATCCATTTTCTTCCTTATCGTCCCGATCTAAATGGTCTTATTCAGCAGCAGGGGACAAAAGACGGAAGAGGAAGGGGACAATATACCTGGGGAATTGATCAGTTGCAGAAGGGTGATGTCTATGTTGCTGATGTTTGTGAAGCAATGCTTGATGCATCTCACGTAGGTGATAACCTCGGTACAACAATATGGACCAAAACAGGTAACGGTGCTGTTATAAAGGGAACTCTGAGAGATCTTTATGGCAACCTTGCAGTTAACCCTAACTGGAATGTGATGGTTCGCGATTTCAGACCTCAGGCAAACAGCTCTAACCTTGTAATCGGAGTCAATTGCCCGATTCAGGTCGGTTATGTTACTGTTATGCCAGGGGATATTGTTTTGGGAACACGCGAAGGTGTTGTATTTATTCCGCCTCAGCTTGCCCAGAAAGTTGTTGAGACATCAGAAAGAACACGCATGCAGGACGTGTTTGCTCATGATGGTGTGAAACAGGGTAAGTTTACCGCTCAGCAGGCCGATGGTAGTTTCACACCGGAAATGAACAAGGATTTCAACAAATGGATGTTGGACAACGCAGATAATATGGGAAAATTCTTTGATGACCCGAAAGCCGCTCCCTCCCCTGAATTTATTAGGGCATATGTTAAGGAACGTGAATCAATGACTACTCCCAGATAAATTTTATATAAATCACCGGGAAATCCTTTTGAACCTTGCAATAGGGGAGCAGGAGTTGGGGTTTCAGTTTGCGGGTGTATACTGCACAAGGAAGCCCGGGTCCTTTTAAATATGTTTATTCGGGGCATTAAATAGGATAAATTAAAACATAATATTATGGAATCATCAGAAAAACAATTAGTCATTGGGCGGCGTAGCGCCCTTAAAATGCTTGGACTTGGGTCAGCAGCGATGCTAACAGTCGGTTTTAGCGATGTTCTTGCAGTTGAACCTAAGGGAGACAGGCCGAAGCCGAAACCATTGGCTGCAGAGAGTCGTAGTTCTGTGGCATTTACAACAGGGACTGAGCGCAGGCAGATGCTATATGAGGTTCTGAACCCGTTCCAGAAAGAGATAAAAGCGGGGCTTAAAAAGAAACGGCTTATAATAAAGCCAAATATGGTGGTAACCAACACACCTCTTTGTGCTACACACGTTGATGCATTGCGAGGGTTACTGGAATTTTTGAAACCCATCTACAAAGGCCAGATAATAATCGCGGAATCCAGTTCCTCTGTAAACTCATCAAACGGTTTCAAGACCTACGGGTATCTTGATCTTGAAAAAGAATTCAATCTGAAATTCGTTGACATAAATTCAGAAAGCACCGGGACTCCTGTATATATTTTGGACAGAAACCTGCACCTCGATAAAATACAGGCATCCAATCTATTGACAGATCCAAATAGCTATGTTATATCAATTTCAAGACTTAAGACACATAACTCAGTAGTCATGACTGGTGCAATAAAGAACCTGGCTATGGCTGCTCCCCTGAACCCAGGGGCTGTCAATGGTTCCAAACCGATTAGTTATAAGCGAAATATGCATTCAGGAGGATCACGCTTCCTTCATTACAATATGTTTTTGATGACTCCGTATGTAATGCCTGATTTCGCAATTATCGATGGTCTGGAGGGTATGGAAGGTAACGGGCCAATAGGCGGCACGCCCGTTGACCACAGAATAGCTATGGCCAGTTTTGATCCTGTTGCCATGGATAGTATGGCTGCCAGACTGATGGATATTCCACTGGAAAATGTAGGATACCTGAATTACCTGGCTGCAGCCGGAATGGGGAACATAGACAGAGATAAAATTGATATTGTTGGTGGAAAAGATCCGGCAAAAAGCGTGATAACATACAAACTGCCAAATAATATCGCGCAACAGCTCGAATGGAAAGATCCTTTGAACCTGCCACAGCCTACCCGACCCAACACACAACCTCCTTCAGCTCCTGCTGGACCGGCACAGCAACAGCAGAAATAACATCTGGCTGTTTGTCAGAATACCAGGTGATTGGAATCAAAGGTTGTTTTATTTCAGATTGAGAGTTTAGTGATATGACAGACAGGGTCGTAATAACTGCGGAGCCGGAATACCTTGCCAAATTCACAACCACTCCCCAGGTAATTAATTACCAGAGGAGATTTATGAATGCAGCTAAAGGACAGAAATAGTTTCATTATGATAGAATTTTAGATTACGTTTATAAATAAAATAATACCTATGGAAAAAAAACTAATGGGAGTATTCGCACCTATTACAACTCCATTTGATGAAAAAGGAGAGGTTGCATACGACAAGCTCATGGTTAATATGAAGTTCTATGCCAAATCAGGCTTGAAAGGATATCTGGCTCTTGGCTCAAATGGTGAAAATAAAAGTTTGACCACGGAGGAAAAGACAAAGGTTCTTGACACTATTATCAAGCACAAAGGAGCCAATCAGTTTGTAATGGCCGGTTGTATCTTTGAATCTACAAAGGAGACCATTGAGTTCGCAAAGATTGCAGAGGGATTGGGATCAGATTTTATTACCTTGCTGCCTCCTTCATATTTCAAAAAGGAGATGACTGATACTGTTCTGCTGAGATACTTTTCAGATGTCGCAAACAGTGTAAAGAAACCCTGTCTGGTATATAATGCACCACAATTTTGCGGGGGTACTGTTTTGTCAGTAGGCCTGATCAAAGACCTCGCAAAGCATCCTAATATCGTTGGGGTTAAAGATTCATCAAATGCCGCAAATATTGAAGGCTACCTTTTCGCTGTCAGAGATTCATTTAATGTTATTCCAGGCTCAGCTAATTTCTTTATGAACGCTCTCTTTATGGGCGCTAATGGTGGTGTTATCTCCCTGGCCAATATTTTCCCTGATATGACTTGCGAACTGTACGATCTTGTAGTCGCCAGGAAGTATGAAGAAGCTTTCAAACTGAACGAGAAGGTAATTCAGACTAATAAATCAGTATCTGGTACAGGTGGTGTAGCTGCAGTTAAATATGCTATGGACCTTGCCGGTCTCTATGGTGGAAACGC
>Ga0066793_10001390_pt1 | contig 10953 bp, 7 predicted proteins | sample PersoiDNA2013189_FD_83876 | JGI IMG/M metagenome (GOLD analysis project Ga0066793, IMG submission 83876) | Permafrost soil microbial communities from the Arctic, to analyse light accelerated degradation of dissolved organic matter (DOM) -... | ecosystem: Environmental > Terrestrial > Soil >...
CGCATCAGGTTGCAGGTATAGCCGTACTCGTTGTCATACCAGGCCACGACCTTGACGAAGGTTGGATCCAGCGCAATACCCGCACCGGCATCGAATACCGACGGGCAGGTTTCACCGCGGAAATCGGTTGAAACAACGCTTTCAGTGGTATAGCCAAGCACGCCTTTCAACGGGCCGCTTTCGGAAGCCTTCTTCATCGCGGCGCAGATTTCTTCATAGGTCGCAGGCTTGTTCAACTCGACCGTCAAGTCAACCACTGATACGTCGGAAGTCGGTACGCGGAAGGCCATACCCGTCAGCTTCTTGTTCAACTCGGGAATCACCACACCAACCGCTTTGGCAGCACCGGTGGACGACGGGATGATGTTTTCCAGGATACCGCGGCCACCGCGCCAGTCTTTGCTGGATGGACCGTCAACGGTCTTCTGGGTGGCTGTTGCTGCATGCACCGTGGTCATCAGGCCGCGCTTGATACCCCAGGTATCGTTCAATACCTTGGCGACCGGTGCCAATGCGTTCGTCGTGCATGACGCGGCAGAGACGATCTTTTCGCCGGCATATTTGCCGTGGTTCACGCCATACACGAACATCGGTGTGTCGTCCTTGCTTGGCGCGGACTGGATCACCTTCTTGGCACCCGCATCGATATGTGCCTGGCAAGTTTCCTTGGTCAGGAAAAAGCCGGTACATTCAACCACGATATCGACTTTGGCTTCGCCCCATTTCAGTTCGGCCGGGTTTTTGATGGCCGTCAGGCGGATCTTCTTGCCATTGACGATGAGGGTGTTGCCGTCGACAGAAACGTCGCCCTTGAAACGGCCATGCACAGAGTCATGCTTGAGCATATAGGCCAGGTAGTCGGGTTCCAGCAAGTCGTTGATGGCGACAACTTCTATTTCCGGAAAATCCTTAACGGCGGCACGGAATACCATGCGTCCGATGCGACCGAATCCATTGATACCGACACGAATTGCCATTTTTTTCTCCCTTATATAAAAATTTACAGCACGCTCTTAACAGCCTTCACCACATTGCGGCTTTGGCCGGGACTGCGCCCCTTAACTTTCGCTATGCCCATGTGAGCCTCCGCCGCAATGGGGTTGCGACCATTAGCCTATAACTTTTTTTACCGTCGCAACCACGTTGTCAGCGGTAAATCCGAAGTGCTTGAACAGTTCCGGTGCCGGTGCGGATTCGCCGAAGCAGTCCATGCCGACGACTGCGCCGTCCAGACCGACATATTTGTACCAGCCGCCGGTCACGCCCGCCTCAACCGCCACGCGCTTGATGCCCTTGGGCAACACGCTGTCCTTGTAGGCCTGGTCCTGCTTGTCGAACACATTGGTGGACGGCATCGAAACGACACGCACATTGATGCCGCCGGCGGCCAACAATTTCTGCGCTTCCATCGCCAAGTTCACTTCAGAACCGGTTGCGATGATCACCGCTTGTGGCTTGCCGCCAGCCGCTTCGGACAACACGTAAGCACCCTTGCGGATGTTGGCGATCTGCGCCGCATCGCGTTTCTGGAACGCCAGGTTCTGGCGGGTGAACACCAGGCTGGTCGGGCCGTCATGGCGCTCGACCGCGGCTATCCATGCTGCGGCGGATTCGACCGTGTCGCACGGACGCCATAGTTCCATGTTGGGGATATAGCGCAGCGTGGCGGTCTGTTCGACCGGCTGGTGAGTCGGGCCGTCTTCGCCCAGACCGATGGAGTCGTGTGTGAACACGTAGATCACGCGCTGTTTCATCAGCGCAGACATGCGAATCGCATTGCGCGCATACTCGGAGAACATCAAAAAGGTGCCGCCGAACGGCAGGAGTCCGCCATGCAGGGCCATGCCGTTCATGATGTGCGACATGCCAAACTCGCGCACGCCGTAGCTGATGTAGTTGCCGGTGCCCTTGCCGCGCAGATGCTTGCAGCCTGTCCAGTTGGTCAGGTTGGATCCGGTCAGGTCGGCCGAACCGCCGAGGAACTCGGGCAGCACCGGAGCCAGGGCGTTGATCGCGTTCTGCGAAGCCTTGCGCGTTGCGATGGTTTCCGCTTTTTCGTTGGTTTTAACCAGCACGTCGGCCGCATGCGCTTTCCAGTTGGCAGGCAGGTCGCCCTTGATGCGGCGTTCGAATTCGGCAGCTTCCTTGGGGAACGCTGCCTTGTATTCGGCGAACTTGTTGTTCCACAGCTTTTCCAGGCCCGCGCCTTTGGTGCGCGCATCCCATGCTTCGTATACATGCTTGGGAATTTCGAAAGGAGGATATTTCCAGCCGATATTCTCGCGTGTCGCGGCCACTTCGGCATCACCCAGCGCAGCGCCATGCACGTCGTGCGTGTCGGCCTTGTTGGGAGAACCCATGCCGATGATAGTCCTGCAGCAGATCAGCGTGGGCTTGTCGGTGACCTTCTTTCCGGCGTTGATCGCCGCATCTACCGCCTCAGGGTCGTGGCCGTTCACTGAAACCACATGCCAACCGTAAGACTCGAAACGCTTGGGCGTGTCGTCGGTGAACCAGCCGTCCACATGACCGTCGATGGAAATGTTGTTGTCATCCCAGAACGCGGTCAGTTTGCCCAGACCCCAGGTACCAGCCAACGCACAGGCTTCGTGCGAGATGCCTTCCATCATGCAGCCGTCACCCATGAACACATAGGTATGGTGATTGACGATCTCGTGACCCGGCTTGTTGAATTCCGCAGCCAGCAGTTTTTCCGCCATCGCCATGCCCACCGCATTGGTGATGCCTTGGCCTAGCGGGCCGCCGGTGGTTTCCACGCCGGGGGTATAACCGTATTCGGGGTGTCCGGGAGTCTTGGAGTGCATCTGGCGGAAACGCTTCAACTCTTCCATAGGCAAGTCGTAGCCGGACAAATGCAACAGCGCATAGACCAGCATCGAGCCGTGGCCATTGGACAGGATAAAACGGTCACGATCAGGCCACTTGGGGTTGATGGGGTTATGACGCAGGTGGCGATTCCACAGCACGTCGGCGATTTCTGCCATGCCCATGGGTGCGCCTGGATGACCTGAGTTCGCCTTTTGCACGGCATCAACTGCCAGCATACGGATCGCTCCGGTTATGTCATTGAATTTGGGTGGGGTGAAGTTTCGCGTTGCAGACATTTCCTGTTATCTCCTGAACATCCTTGCGGGATTGGTTATGTGAAGTAAGCCTCTATAAAATCCGTTTTTCGAGCAAAGCGCAACATCGCGCGCTTGCCCACTTCAGGTCTATCCGTCCGATAAGCCTCGTTGCTCGCCACGCTTTCTTGCGCTTCAAACCCGCAAAACGAACTTTATAGAGGCCCGCTGAATTCGTTTGGGCCGGCAATTATGCCGCAGCCCCTCGATTAGGGCAACCGCCGCACCAACATGGTTTCTTATTGGGATTCGTCTGTACCGCCCTTTTTGGCGAATTTGATGCCCAATTGCTTGAGTTTGCGATAAAGATGGGTACGTTCCAGGCCTACCTTGTCGGCTACTCGTGAAACATTGCCGACCTCTTTGCGCAAATGGTAATCGAAGTAGATCGAGTCGAAATGTTCACGCGCTTCGCGCAACGGCAAATCCAGCGGCAGATAAATCTGCAGCATTTGTCCATTGACATCCTGCTCGTCAATATTCAGGGCGACTTTTTGGCTTTGCTCCCCGTCTTGCAGCGATTTGGGCTCATCGTCCTTGAGCGCTTTGGCAATGGTACTCAGCAGCTTTTGCAGTGCAATGGGTTTTTCCAGAAAATCTACCGCCCCGATGCGTGTCGCCTCGACGGCAGTTTCTATCGTGCCGTGGCCCGACATCATCACCACCGGCATGGTCAGCAAATCCTGCTCGACCCATTCCTTGAGCAAAGTTATCCCATCGGTATCCGGCATCCAGATATCGAGCAGCACCAGATCCGGTTCGCGCTCGTTTCGAAAAGCGCGTGCCTGCTCGGCGTTTTCGGCCATGTGTACTTGATAACCCTCATCAAACAGGATCTCCGACAACAATTCGCGGATGCCGATTTCATCATCCACCACCAAAATCTGTTTGCTTTCCATCATGTCTCCTCGATCAGCGGCAGCACAATACTGATGCGTGCCCCGCCGCTCACGTTATTTTCAATGGCGATATGCCCGCCATGCTCTTCCACTATCTTTTTCACGATTGCCAGCCCCAATCCGGTACCTTTGGCCTTGGTCGTCATGTATGGCTCAAAGGCGCGCGACAGCACGCTCTCTGAAAAGCCCGCGCCATTGTCCTCGACCCACAGATGGATTTCTCCGTTTTGCGTTTCGGTGTGCAGTGTTATTTGCGGTTGTGCGATGCCATGCAACGCGTCTTGCGCATTCTGCAGCAGGTTGTGAATGACCTGCCGCAAGCGGGTCGCGTCTCCGTTGACCTCGCTCTGCAATGCATCCAGCTTCAATACGATGTGAATGGCATTCGTCTCATACAAGCCCAGCACTTCCTTGATCAGTTTATGCACTTCCAGATGCGACAATTTTAATGCAGGGCCGCGCGCATAATTGGCAAAATCGTTCACCATGTTTTTCATCGCGGCTACCTGGCTGACGATGGTTTGCGTGGCGCGCCGCAATAGTTGCGAGTCATTTTCATCAAGCTTGTCGCTGAGCTTGTGCTGCAAGCGCTCCGCCGAAAGCTGTATCGGGGTGAGCGGATTCTTGATTTCGTGCGCCAGCCGGCGCGCCACCTCGCCCCATGCCGCCTGCCGCTCTGCCTGCAACAGATGGCTGATATCATCGAACACCACCACATAGCCGGCTTCCCCACCTTGCGGCAGCCGTGTTCCACGTATCAGCAGAATCTGGGTGCCATTCCTGCCCATGCGTTCTATCTGCCGCTGCCATTCGCCGCTATCGGTTTCGCCGAAAGCTTCCATGACAGTGTGGCAGAAAGATCTCAGCAGAGTGTACTTCTCGGCAATTTGACTTAACGACAAGCGCTGCATTTCCTGCAACGGCGCTGCAAGGATTTGAGCAGCACTGGCATTCACCGAGCGCAAGCGCAATTCATGATCAAGTGCCAGCACTCCGGAAGACAAGTGGTTCAATACGCTTTCCAAATGCACCTTGGCACTTTCCACTATGCGCTGCTGTTGTTCGCTGACTTGCTTCGCCTCAAACAACTGTCGCGTCATCTGGTTGAATAAGCCCGTCAATGCGCCCAACTCGTCACTGCTGCGTATAGGATATTGCCCGGTAAAATCGCCTTGCGCCACCGCACGCGTCCCCTCCGCCAACGCCTCCAGCGACGAGCCCAGTCTTTCACTGAGAAAGAATGCCGTCGACACCGCAGTCAACAACACCACCAGCAATGACAGCGTTAAAGTGATCGCATACAGCCTTTTCAAGCCGAGACGCGAGAGTGTCAACTCCTGATAATCGCGATAAACCGTCTGCACGGTCTCGGCATCTGCCTCGACCTGTTTCGGCACCGGCTGGATGAATTGCAACACATATCGCCCTCCTGCCCGCTTATTGGAATTCACCGTTACCAATGTGCGTAGTGTCAGCCCTTTGTTCGGCAGGGTATCAATCACTGCGTACCCGCCCTTGTCCAGCGTTAAGCGCATCAGATCCCCATCGGGCGTGTCCGGAAAACGCCCTTTACCGCCGGAGGAAGAGGCAATCAAGCTTCCTTTTATGGTGAAAATTGCCGCTTCCTGTGCCACTTTTTCATCCACCAATTGATCCAATGCGCTTTGATATTGCTCCGGATATTTTTCCGCCAGCAATAACGAGGTAAATTGAGCCTTTTTTGTAAGTTCATTCAAACTGTTTTCCAGCCCGCTTCTGCCGAGATTGAGCCCTCCCTCCAAAGCCTTTTCAACGCGCACGTCAAACCACGACTCGATACTCTTGTCCAAAAACTGAACCGACACCGCATAGATCAAAATGCCCGGCAGCACCGCGATCAGCGTGAAAAAAACCACCAGACGCAAAGTGAGTTTGGCACCGAACACTCTGTTCTTGAGTTTGATGCTCAATCGCCACAACTGGTAGCCGATCAACCCCATCAAACCCAGCGCAAGAAGGCCTGTTAGCCCAAGCAGGCCATAATAGTTGGTGGAAAACACCTCGGTGTTGGCACTGCTGCCGGACAGCAAATACAGCAGCACCCCGCCAACGGCGACACTAATAACAATCAGGTAGTTCACCGCGACATCACTCCGCTTTACTTTCGATGTGTGGGGTAATTTCCGCCGGATTGATCACCCAGCGATACCAGGCGGAATCAAGCGTCCAATCGTTGCCTGTCAGCGCGTTCACCTGCAGCGGCCTGGGCAACTGCGTGATGTCCAGCCGCAATCGCGCCGCAGCCATGTATTTGCCATCCTTTTTCATCAACTCTGCGGGAATGGCTGCGGAGTTTTGTCTTGCCAGGATGTTTAGCATCTCTTCCAGGCTTTCAAAATTCTGGAACAGCGCACCTCGCGAAATACGGTAGCGCCGCGTCAGCACGTTGTAAGAAAGCCTGACAGTCTGCTCGCCTTTGAAAATCCCGGCATCCAGCCAGGACCAGTGCGTCAGTTTAGGCTTGTCCACAAAGTAGTACTGGATCCCGCGCGACACTGCCTGCTGCGCGTTATCCAGCCAATCCCACCGGGAACGTGTAATTGAAAACTCGCCAACAAAATAAAGCGGGATGCCGCGCGACAACGCCTGTTGCACCACGGAATTCAGACTGATGTTATAACTGGCGGAAAGCTGGTAGCCCTCCTCGCCCAAGCGCACTTCGACCTTGTTGACGGAAATGCCTTCCGCTTGGGCTGCTGCGACACTCAGCCAGACAAGCAGCGCGCTGCGCAGCAGCGCGCTAAGCAATTTTTTGCAGCAAGGCATAAAAGAATCCGTCATGCTGATCATTGGGCAATAGCTGGCCCTCGTTATCGTTAGCCAAGGAAATCGGTAACCGCCTCGCATCCGGCTGTTGTGCCAGAAACGCCGCGACGACTTGTTCGTTTTCCTGATGAAAAACCGAGCACGTGGTATAGAGCAATCTACCATCTTGCGCCAGCAGTCGCCACAACGCGCGCAAAATTTGGAGCTGTTGCGCGGCGAAACCGGCAATATCCGAGCTGCGGCGCAGCCACTTGATGTCCGGATGGCGACGCACCACGCCTGAAGCCGAGCAAGGCACATCGGCAAGGATACGATCAAACGGCTCGCCATCCCACCACTCTTGCGGCTCGGCTGCATCCCCGGCCACCAGTTGCGCGCTCAGATCCAGGCGCTGCAAGTTTTCTGCGACGCGCTGCAAACGTTTTGCGTCCTTGTCGACCGCCACCATATCCACCGCTGCACGTTCCAGGATGTGCGCGGTCTTGCCGCCCGGTGCCGCACAGGCATCCAGCACGCGCATCCCGTCGTGAACGTCAAGTAAACGTGCGGCGTATTGCGCACCGGCATCCTGCACCGAAACCAGCCCGTCAAAAAATCCCGGTAACTTGTCAACCGGCACCGGCTTGTCCAGTTGCAACGCATCCGGCTCGATCAGCCTTGCAGACAGATTATGCCGGTTCAACAGCGCCAAATAATCCGCCGTCGTATTGCGCCGCTGGTTGACGCGCAGGGTCATCGGCGGGTGCTGATTGCCGGCTTCGAGCATCGCCGCGCTGCGTTCACCATATTGCGCTTGCAGTTCATCTATCCACCATTGCGGATAACTATATCGCCCCGTCGCATGCTGCGCGGCGCGCTCCAGCATAACATCCTGGCTGCGCAGAAAATTGCGCAGGATCGCGTTGACCAATCCGCTTACTTTCGCATTCAACATCTGCGCTGAACGCACCGCGTGATCGACCACGGCATGCTGCGCGGCCTTGCTGTATTGCAGCTGGTAGAGTGCCACCAGCAGCACGTAGTAGATACGCCGATCCGATAGCGGCTTGTGCAACAATGCACCCAGCAGCGCATCCAGCTGTCCATAGAAGCGCAACGTGCCATAACTTAAATCCTGCAAGGCGGCGCGCTGAGCCGGTGTCCAGACTGCCTTCCTGCTCAGCGATTCATCCAGCACCTGATTCAGGTTGCGCCCGTCCACCAGCACTTGCTGAATGATTTGGCTCGCTGCAAGTTGTATGTTGTGCATCTGATGAAACCCCTGGCCATTCCACTAGGTTGTCAAAGAACGACAACCTGGTGGCTGGTTATAATTCGCTGAAAAATGATCGCCCGCCTTGATCGGCATCGCTTGCAATAACTGGGCTGCGGATTGCGCCTTGCCGCCCGGACGCTGCAACACCTCCAGGCGCAATGCGTCTTTGCCGCATGCCACCGTGATGCCGTGCTTGTCCACTGCCAGGACCTTGCCCGGATCACCCTGTTTTTCGGCACAAAATTTGGCCTGCCAGATTTTTATCGGCATGCCATTGAGGTTGGCATGGCACACCGGAAAGGGATTGTATGCGCGCACCGCACGTTCGATTTGCCGCGCATCCTGCCGCCAGTCTATCTGTGCTTCGCTCTTGACCAGCTTGGCGGCATAGCATGCCGCATCATCGTCCTGTTTGATCGGCGTCAAACGGTTTTCTTGCAGCAGCCGCAACGCTTCGAGGATGCTGCTCGCACCCATCCCAGCCAGTTTGTCGTGCAAAGTATGCCCGGTGTCGGTTGCTTCGATCGGACAGGCGTTGCGCAGCAACATATCGCCAGTATCCAGCCCTTCGTCCATCTTCATGATGGTGATACCGGTCTCGGTATCGCCCGCCAGTATCGCGCGCTGTATCGGCGCGGCTCCGCGCCAGCGCGGCAGCAAGGATGCGTGGATGTTCAAACAGCCATAACGCGGGAGTTGCAGCACCGCTTTCGGCAAGATCAAACCATATGCCGCCACCACCATCACATCGGCCTCCAGCGCGGCCAACGTACGTTGTATCTCTTCCGTCTTTAACGTAGCGGGTTGTAATACTGGCAAGTCGTGCTGCAGCGCAAGCTGTTTCACCGGACCGGCTGTCAGTTGCATACCTCGTCCAGCCGGACGATCCGGCTGGGCCAGCACCGCAACGACTTGATGTTCCTTGAGCAGCGCAGCCAACGCGCTGGCCGCGAAATGCGGCGTACCGGCAAAAATGATTTTCATAATAGATATTCCAATTTCAATTCGAAGATGAAACAAGCCTGTCCTGAGCCAAGTCGAAGGGGCGGCGACGAGCGAACGACGCAGGCAGTGCTAGCAGCACGACCAGGAGTGAGCAAAGAAGCCAACACAGTTTCATCGAAGAATTGGAAGTGGAATTACATGGTTTCGCGCAAGCGCTTTTTAAGCTTGGCACGAATTCGGGTTTGTTTGAGCTGAGACAGGTATTCGACAAACACCTTGCCGATCAGATGATCCATCTCATGCTGGATGCACACCGCCAACAAACCTTCGGCGTCCAGCGTAAAGATTTCGCCTTTTTCATTCAAGGCGCGCACGGTGATCCTTGCCGCGCGGCTCACCGTTTCATAGATACCCGGCACCGACAGACAGCCTTCCTCGCATTCTTCTTCACCGCTGCTGGAGATGATCTCCGGATTGATGAGTATATTCAATTGATCGTGTGTCTCGGAAATATCCACCACGATGATACACTCATGCACATCCACCTGCGTCGCCGCCAACCCCACCCCGGGGGCGGCATACATGGTCTCAGCCATGTTGCGCACCAGTTTGCGGGTGCTTTCATCGACCTGCGTAACTTTCTTCGCGATTTTATGCAGACGCTCATCGGGATATTGCAAAATTTTCAGAATTGCCATGCGTGACCCATAAATGCTTGCTAATTTAGTAGACTAGATGCAGAATTTAACGTAGCGCAGCAGCAATGCGTGTTCCTTATTATTGACTCTGCCGGAGTTTCCATGCGCAAGATTATATCGCTGATTTGCTTTTTATTGCCTATCCTGGCCTTTGTTGCAGAGCATGAGGCCTTTGCTGCAGAGCCCGAGAACCCATCGGATATTCTTATGGATGTTCGCAGCGATGCACCGGACCGGCACATCGTCGTCAAAGGTGACACCCTGTGGGATATCTCCGGCAAGTTCTTCAAAGATCCGTGGAAATGGCCGCATATATGGGGTCTTAACAAAGACCTCATCAAAGACCCGCACTGGATTTATCCAGGCGATGTGATCTTCCTTGATCGCAGTAGCGGCACCCTGCGCATCGGTGAAAATGGTACAGCCGCCACTGGCGGCATCGGCGGCATGGAAGCCGCGAGCAGTGTAACCGAGGCGGGCAATATCGTAAGGCTTTCTCCCAGAGTCCGCGAAAATCCAAGTTCTCACGATGCCATCCCGAGCATTCCCGCCAATGCCATTGCGCCATTTTTAAGCCGTCCGCTGATCATTGAAGCAAACGAATTAAAGACTGCCCCCACGTTGATCGGTGCACGCGAAGGACGCGTGATACTCGGCAACGATGATACCGCATTTACCAAAGGGCTTCCTTCAGACAAGGGCGATAAGTGGCTGGTTTACCGCACGGGAAAAACTTTTGTCGACCCCGATACCAACGAAGTTCTGGGTATCGAAGCCATCTATCTGGGCGACGCCGAAGTGACACACTTTGCAGATATCAGCACCGTCGCAATCACCCGCGCTGTCGAAGAGATTCATGCTGGCGACCATCTGATCCTGCCTTCCGTCGATGAGGTCAACACGTATCTGCCACGCGCGCCGGAAAGCAAAATTTCCGCACGCATAATCTCTGTTTATGGCGGCGTATCCCAAGGAGGGCAAAATTCCGTTATTACTCTGAACAAAGGCCGGCGGGACGGCCTGGAAATCGGCCATGTGCTGGCACTGTATCAAAAAGGCGAGGTAGTTAAATATGAAGGCAAACAATACACTCTGCCTGATGAACGCTATGGCTTAGTGTTCGTGTTCCGCGTGTTCGACAAGGTGTCATATGCGCTGGTGATGCAAACAAAATTGCCGGTGCAATTGCTGGATCGTGCCAATACTCC
>Ga0066793_10001392_pt1 | contig 10946 bp, 6 predicted proteins | sample PersoiDNA2013189_FD_83876 | JGI IMG/M metagenome (GOLD analysis project Ga0066793, IMG submission 83876) | Permafrost soil microbial communities from the Arctic, to analyse light accelerated degradation of dissolved organic matter (DOM) -... | ecosystem: Environmental > Terrestrial > Soil >...
CACCGCCAGCGTTCCCCGATTGTCCCAGCGCGAGGGATGATCGAAAAATGCCACATAGTCACCCCGGGGTGAGACGCGGAGGTGGCTCATCCAGCCGACGGTTTCGCAGAGAACCTTTCCCACGGGGTATTCGACTCGGTTTTTCCCTTCCACGTCGCGGATCACCGCGATTGTCTTACCGTCCGGGCCGAAGTCGGCCGCCTGCACATTCTCCAGCACCTCGCGCGCGGCTCCGCCCGAGAGGGGCGCAATTGCGAGAGTACCGACATTGTGATGGGTCGTCAGGTAGTGGCGCCCGAGGGAAATCAGCATCTCCCCTGATGGATTGATCGCGAAGATGTCGGCGCCCGGCAGGGCGATCGGGGCAGACTCGAGGTTCTCGACGCCGGCGGAAAAGAGCCGGATGGGTTCCCCCTGCCACGCGGCGCCGTAAACGATCGTGTGGCCGTCGGGGGAGAAGCGCGCGGCGCGGATCGTCCCGCGACGATAGGTGAAGGGCCGGAATGTCGGCGGGCTGCCGGAGCGTGCTTGCGTGCCCGCCCGGTAGGCCAGGGGAAGCGCCAGGAGGAGCAGGAGGATGGCGGCGACCGCGAAGCGACGTGGGCGGCTTCGCGCTGCGCCCGCGATCGCCCCGGCACGGTCGGAAGACGAGGAGGAGGCGCCCGCGGAGGCCTCCAGATCGAAGGCCAGGTCGCGCGCCGACTGGAAACGGTCTTCGGGCCGCTTCTCCAGGCAGTGGCGCACGAGGCGGTCGAGCCCGGGAGGAATATTCAGGCCGGACTCCGAGAGCTCCGGCGGCTCCTTCTGCGCGATGGCCGCCATCGTCTCCGCGGCCGAGTCTCCGTGGAAGGCGCGCCTGCCCGAGAGCATCTCGTAGAGGACGCACCCGAAGGAAAAAATGTCGGATCGCTGGTCCGCGGGCTTGCCGCGGACCTGTTCGGGGGACATGTAGCCGACGGTGCCCAGAACTGTGCCCGGATCCGTCCCACGCGCTATCGTCGGAGAGTTCGTGCCTTCCGCATCGACGATCGAAACGTGTGTGGCGAGACCGAAATCCAGGATCTTGACGTGCCCGTCTCCGGTGGCGAAGAGATTTTCAGGCTTCAGGTCCCTATGGACGATCCCCTTCTCGTGCGCCGCGGCGAGGCCGCGGGCGATCTGGATGGCGATCTCGACCGCCTTTCGCACGGGAAGGGCGCCCGACGACAAGCGCTCGCGCAGGGACTCGCCCTGGAGAAGCTCCATGACGGCATAGGACGTCTCGCCCTCCTTGCCGAAGTCGTGGATCGCGAGGATGTTCGGATGGGACAGCGCTGCGACTGCGCGGGCCTCGCGCTGAAAGCGGGAGAGCGCTTCCGCATTCTCCGCGAGCGACTCCGGCAGCACCTTGATCGCGACCTCGCGCCCGAGCCGGGTGTCCTGGGCCTTGTAAACCTCCCCCATCCCGCCCGCGCCGATGGGCGCGAGAATCTCGTAGGGGCCGAGGCGGGCGCCGGCCGAGAGGGTCATCGCGCGCCCTCCACCACGAAGAGTTGCGATGTCATCCGCGAATAGCTGTACGCGTAGGACTTGGTGTCGTCCGTCAGCGTGGCACCCCAGGGCCCGAGGACACCAGTCCTGTCGGCCGGGGCGACTTCGCGGATCAGCTCGCGCCGGCCGGAGGCGAGATCCAGCCGCTCGAGCAGGTACGACACAGTGGCGGCGCGGAATAGGTTGATCCAGCGGCCATCCGCGCTCCATCCGATGAGCCCGTCGTCTGGAGTCAGCCCCGGGACGAGCCGAACCGCCCCACCCCCGGCAGCCTGGATGAAATAGGTTCCATCCGTCTTCGAATACAGGATCTGCCGGCCATCCGGGGAAACCGTGCCGTTCGCCGTGGCTTCTGGTGTGACCGGCCGCGGCGGGCCACCCGAGACGTCCTGCGCGTAGCACCGCGAGGCCTTGCCGGCCTCGTTGCCGCAAATCAGCACACTTCTTCCGTCCGGGAACCAGCCGGCCGACTGGTAGGTCTCCAGATCGCCTCGTGGGAGGTGCCGAGTCTCCCCGGGTCCGGTCGGATAGATCACGAGCTGCGGGGGCGAATAGATGATGGCCAGCGCCCACTTCCCATCTGGCGAGAGGCCGCAGGGACGGCCTTCTCCAAGGCGCACGACGGGACCGCCATCCGACGTCCGCAGACAGACCTCGTAGTTCGTGCCGGCGGCGACGGACCCGTCCTCGAAGAGCAGCAGGCGCCCATCCCGCGAAAGAAACGGGGCAAAGGAGTGGTCGAGCCAGGAGAGATCGCGCTCGGCGCTTGCGCCCGGAGCCAGGATGGAGATCTCGGAGCGAAAGTCGTCACGAGTGACGAGCCAGCGCCCGCTGCGAGAGACGCCATGCATTGTGAGCCCCCCGGCGCTCTGGAGCGCGACCCGCAGGTGTCCGGAGAGATCGACGCAGTAGAGAGTCTGCCCTCTTCCTGCCGTGCTGGCGGTGAAGAGGATCTCATCGCCTGCCTGCGACCAGGCAAGGCCCTCCTCCCCCCAATAGTCGCCCGAGAGGACCGTACGCTTTCCCGCCCGGTCGACGACGATGACCGACCCGCGGTCGTCCCACTTCGTGGGATGCTCGAAAAGGGCGATCCGGTCTCCCCGGGGCGAGACACGAAGGTCGCTCAGGTAGCCCGCGGTCTCGTAGAGCACCTTGCCGATCGGGAACTCCAGCCGGTCTCCTCCTTCCGCGGTACGAAGGATGGCCAACTCGGAACCATCCGGCGACCAGTCGGCTTGACGAACATCTTTCAGGATCTCTCGCGGGGCGGTGCCCCCGAGCGAGACCCGGGCGAGCGTGCCGAGGAACAAGCGCTGATGGACGAAACGGGCGTTGGTCAGGACGGCCAGCTCCCCCTTGGACGAGATCGACAGGAGATGCGTCCGGGGGAGACCGAGGGGCTGTGGCTCGGGAAACTCCGGGCGGATCACGAACAGCTCCGGAACGTTTCCCTCGAGCGCCGCGCTGTAAACGATCGTCTCGCCGTCCGGCGCGAAGGCGGCCTGGAAGATCGTCTGCGGACGGAAGCTCATCTGGCGAAACGTGGTTTCCGCGGCCGGGCGTCGCTGCGCCTTCTGCCCCATTCGGAACGACGCGACGGTGGCAACACCCAGCGCGGCCGCGACAAGAATGGGACTGAGCCCAAACCGCCAGCTTCGCCGCGCAGTGACCCCGACGACCGTCCCGCTCTGCCCCGAGACGCCCGACACGCTCGCAAGCTCGAAGGCCAGGTCGTGCGCGGATTGCGCGCGCTCCCCGGGACTCTTCTCCAGGCAGTGCCGCACGATCCGATCCAGGGCGGGAGAGATGTTGCGGCCCGATTCGAGCAGCTCCGGCGGCTCCTCCCGGGCGATCGCGGTCATAGTCTCGGCGGCAGATTCGCGCTGAAACGCCCGCGTGCCCGAGAGCATCTCGTAGAAGACCGCGCCGAAGGAAAAGATGTCGGAGCGGTGATCCGCGGGTTTTCCTCTCACCTGTTCCGGCGACATGTAGCCGACGGTGCCCATGACAGCGCCCGGCTCCGTGCCGGCGGGCGTCGTCGGGACACTGGTCCCGATCGATCCGGCCGCGACGACTTTGGCGAGGCCGAAGTCGAGGATCTTCACCCGTCCGTCCGCCGTCACAAAGAGGTTTTCCGGCTTGAGGTCACGATGAACGATTCCCTTTTCGTGGGCGGCCGCGAGGCCCTTCGCGATCTGAATCGCGATCTCGACGGAGCGCCGCTGAGCCAGCGGGCCCTCCTCGATCCGGGCCCGCAGAGTTTCGCCGACGAGAAGCTCCGTGACCGCATAGGCCACCCCGTTCTCGTTGCCGAAATCGTGAATCGAAAGAATGTTCGGGTGGTTCAGCGCCGCCACCGCATGGGCCTCGCGCTCGAATCGGGCCAGCGCACCAGGGTCCTTCGAGAGCAACTCCGGGAGAACCTTGATCGCGACCTCGCGGTGCAGTTTCGTGTCCCTCGCCCGGTACACTTCGCCCATCCCGCCCGCGCCGAGCGGGGCGAGAATCTCGTAGGGGCCGAGGCGCCTGCCCGGTGTGACGGTCATGGAAATGGCGAGCGCATTCTAGCGCGAGAAGTCAGCCGCGCCTTCTTCGTCACGGAATCGACCATCGACCAGAGAGACGCCGCGCTGTGTTCGTGCGATGAGGAGGCGGCTGTCGCTCAACCAGGTGGGGAAATCCCAGAAAGCGCCGCGGTTGCGATGGGCGTCGTCAGTCAGGCGTCGGTACTCGCCACCATCCGTGGAGCCCGGGCCGGCCGATGATCTCGACCCGGGCGCGCTTCGCCCTCCACGTCCTCTGCATCCTCGCTAAGGTGCCGGCCGGCGAGACGACCAAGAGGATGGTGCGGCAGATGCCGCCGCGCGTCGCGCGCCCGCTTGCGCTCGACCGTGCGCGCGAGGTCGTCGAGAGAGCGGTTCTCGAGCTGGCGGGCAAGCAGCTCCTTGGCGGGCTTCCAGACCGGGTGCGCCGGACAGGGCGTCGCGTCGCTGCATTCGGAGAAGCCCAGGACGCAGCGTCCCTCGATCCCGGTGCCGTCGATCGCCCGAATGACCTCGAGAACGGCGATGTCGCGCGCGGCGCGCGCGAGGCCCACACCGCCCGAAGGACCGCGCCGCGCGACGATCAGGCCGGCGTTGCGAAGCCGGTGAAGGATCTGCGCCAGCGAGGCGGCCGAAATTTTGGCCATGCGCGAGAGCGTCGATTGGGAAATCAACCCGTCGGAGACTTCGGGCGCCGCGGCGGCCAGCCGCTCCATCGCCCGAAGCGCCAGCTGGCATGTCCTCGAGTAGAGAAGCGGGCGCCGCGCCTCAACCGCAGACGCCTCGTTCGGGGGCTTTCGGGCGCGCCGCATGGCACGGACCATAGCATTCCTTGACAACCTCTTCGAAGGCCGTTACCGTTCTGCGAATTCTTGAAGAGGTATTCATGAATACGCCAGAGTTTGTCCCGGCAAGGCTCAATCGAGAGGACGATGTGACGGCCCGACAGGGGATAGCGGAGCCAAGATAACGGGGAAAGTCACTGGCTGCCGCCTCAGGGCGGCCGGGAGAGGAGTCGCGATCCTCGTGGTCGTGGCGTCCCTGGGTGGCTGTCGCAGGGCGGGCCAGGGAGCGGCGGCCCCCGCGATGGCCCCGCCGGGCCGCGTGGCCTTGCCCTCGTCTCCGCCCGTCGTCGCGGGACCGGACGACCTCTTCGAGGACGTCACGGCGCGCTCGGGTATCGACTTCGTCCAGCAGCTCGGGAGCGGCAAGCTGACGAACATCGTGGAGTCGATCGGGGCGGGCGGGACCTTCCTCGACTACGACGGGGACGGCCTTCTCGACGTCTTCTTCGTGAACTCCGGACCCCTGGCCGGCGTCTCGGACGGACCTCCGGGGACGGTGCGCCTCCCAAACCGCCTCTACCGGAACCGCGGGGATGGAACCTTCGAGGACGTGACGGAAAGAGCGGGCCTCGCGGGCTCGGGGTATGGCGTCGCCGCCGCGGCGGCCGACTACGACAACGACGGTCACACTGACCTCTTCGTTGTGAACGTCGGGCGGAGCATCCTCTACCACAACCGGGGCGACGGGACGTTCGAGGACGTGACGGAGAAGGCGGGGCTCGGCAAGCCGGGAACCGGCGTCGGCGCGACCTTTTTCGACTACGACAACGACGGCTTCCTCGACCTGTTCGTCGTCAACTACCTGACGTTCGACCCCACGTACAAGCTGCACTACGAGCCGGACCACTACCCGGGTCCGCTGGCCTACAAAGCGGAGCTCAACGTCCTCTACCGTAACCGGGGCGACGGGACGTTCGAGGACGTCAGCGAGAAGGCAGGGATCCGGATCCCGGAGCGGCGGGGGATGATGGCCGCCGCCTTCGACGCGAACGGCGACGGCTTCCCCGACCTCTACATCACCAACGACGGGAACCCTAACATCCTTCTCGTCAACGACGGGAAAGGACATTTCAATGATGTGGCGGTCGAGATGGGCGTCGCCTTCAGCCAGGACGGAGAGGCCGCCGGCTCGATGGGCGCGGCCATCGGCGACGTCAATGGAGACGGCATCGCCGACATCCTCGTCACCTCGACGAATTTCGGCTCCCTATTTCTCGGCTCGCCGCACGGGCTGTTCGAAGACCGGATCATGGCCTCGGGGATCGGGCAGCTGAAGGCGCAGTACACATCCTGGGGCGGAAACCTCCTCGACTTCGACAACGACGGCAAGCTGGACGCCTTCATCGCCAACGGCGACCTCCACTACATGGTGGGGTGGGAGAGCCTTCTTCTCGAGAACCGGGGCGACGGGACGTTCACCGACGCGGCGGCGAAGGGAGGAGCCTTCTTCCGCAGCCGCTTCCGCGGCCGGGGCAGCGCGGTCGCCGACTTCGACAACGACGGCCGCGTCGACGTCCTGATGACGACCCTCGCGGACCGCCCCGTCCTCCTCCGGAACCGCGACCGGTCGGGGAACCACTGGATCTCGCTCGACCTCGAGGGGACGAAGAGCAACCGCGACGGCTTCGGCGCGCGCGTGACCGTGACCGCCGGAGGCAAGAGCCATGTTGCCGAGGCCCGCTGCCAGTCCGGGTACCTGTTCCAGGGGGACCGGCGTCTCCATTTCGGTCTCGGGACGAGCGGTGCCGTCGATCGGATCGAGATCCGCTGGCCGAGCGGTCAGACCCAGGTGCTCAGCAACGTGAAAGTGGACCAGATCCTAAAGGTTCGCGAGCCGGGAGATCGCCATTGAGCGGTGCGCGATCGGCCACGGGTGCGCTGGCCGTCCTCCTCGCCGTAACCGCAGCCTGCGGGGTGAAGAGCGTTTCGGCGCCCGACCCCAGCCGGACGGTCCTCGCGGACGGCTCGCGGGTCTACGTCTCCCCCGAGCAGAACGAAACCGACGGCTTGTACCCGGCTCGACCCTCCCAGCTCTGGGCGAAGCCGCAGGGCGACGCCCCGGCGCGCCAGTTGACGTTCGGCTCGGCGTCGGTCGCGGACCCGGTCGTCCTCGACGACGGAAGGGTCCTCTTCGTGTCGGCGATGCCGCCGAGCCTCTCCACTCCGGGGACTCACCTCGCGCTCTTCGTCGTCAACAGCGACGGCACGGGCGTGCTCCCATATGCGTGTGAGCATGACGGCGCGCCATACGTCCGTGGGCCACGGGAGCTTCCGGGAGGGATCGTGGCGTTCCGGGCGTCGGACTCGCCGGGCGGAAAGGAGCGGTGGGAGTCCGTCCTTTCCGCGCGTCCCTTCAGGAGCCGCGGACCGCTCCCTGCGGCGCTCGTGAAAGAGGCCGAAAACCCCGGCCCGCGCGCCCGTATGCCGATGGGGCGCCTTTCCACCGTCGATCCGTCGAAGAAAACCGGGATCCTCCTCTGCCTCGACGCGCGGCGGAACTCGGAGAGTGAGAGCCCCCTGCCGGTTACCCGGGTCCGAATCCTTGCCGGGGGGGCCGGAAGCGCCAGGGCGCTCGGCGAGGTTCCGCTCGCGGCCGACGGCTCGTTCCTCGCGGAGGTCCCTGCGGACGTCCCCCTCGGGATCGAGGCGCTGGACGAGCAGGGCCGCGTCGTGCGGGCACTCGCCCCCTGGATCTGGGTTCGACCCGGAGAGAACCGTGCCTGCATCGGTTGCCACGAGCCGCACGGGTTTGCTCCGCGGAACCGCCGTCCGCTCGCCGTGAAAGAGCCACCTGCCAGGCTCACTCTGCCGGCCACGATCGCGGAGACGCGTTCCCGAGGTGGCATGTGAGGCGGAAGGTTGCGCTGTGGTCGCTGGTCCTCGGCGCGATGGCCGCGCTCGGCGCCGCGGCCGGAGCACGGACGCACATTTTGAAGATGTCGGGACGAAAGGACCTGAGCGGCGTGAAGGGCTGTTCGAACTGTCATTTCGTCAGCACGTCGCGTCTGGCCTGGTCGAAGAAGCGGCCACACCACGCGGCGCCCGCCGGACTCGTCCTTTCACCCGACGGGGCCCGCCTCTACGTGGCATTGGACGACACGGACGAGGTCGCCGTCGCTGACGTCGCGGCGCGGCGCGTCACGGCGAAGGCGCGGGTCGCCGGTGCTCCGACGGGGATCGCGGTCGACCCCACCGGTGAGCGACTCTTCGTCACCTGCCGCGGCGGGGACCGGCTGGCGGTCCTAGAGGCGCGAACGCTCGCGGAGACGGGATCGGTCCCGGTCGGCGTCGGCCCGATCGGAGTGGCGCACGTCGCCACGCCCGCCGGCGGCCGGCTGGTCGTGGCCAACGCCGTCTCCGACGACCTGTCCGTCATCTCCGTCTCGCCCCTGGCAGAGGTCGCGCGTCTGTCGGCCGGCCGTGAACCGTATGCCGTGGCCGCGGCTCCCGGCTCGAGGGCCCTCGTCGTCAGCCGGATGGCAAATATCACCCGAGGGGACGAAGTCCCGGCCTCCGAGGTCACCGTCGTCGACGCGGCGTCCGCGCGCGTGACGCTCCGGGCTCGTCTGGATTCGGCCCATCTCTCCGAGGGAATCGAGCTCGTCCCGCGCCGCCCCTGGGCGCTGGCATCCATCGTCAGGGTCCGCAACCTCGTCCCGATCACGCAGGTGGCCCAGGGCTGGGTGATGTCGAGCGGCCTCGCCCTCTGCGATCCGGTGTCGGGAAAGTCCGTGGAGATTCCTCTCGACGAGGCGAACGCCTACTTCGCCGACCCCTCCGGTGTGGCCGTGGACGCGGACGGGAGGAGGGCCTACGTCGCCTCCGGCGGAGGGGACGTCGTCACAGTCGTCGATCTCGATCGTCTCGGCCGCTGGCTCGAGGGGGCCGATGAAACCACGCGCAGGGACGCGATCGACGACCTGCAGCTCTCGCCCGAGTACGTTCTCGCGCGCGTTCCGACGGGGAGGAACCCGCGGCAGGTCGTCCTGAGCCCGGACGGGAAGACGCTCTTCGTCGCAGAGCGCCTCGACGACTCGATTCTCCTCGTCGACACGGAGTCGCTCCGTCCGGTGGGTCGGATCGCCCTCGGCGACGGCGGAGAGAAGGACCCGATACGGCGTGGCGAGAGGGTCTTCGCCCGGGCGAGGACGACGTTCCAGGCGCAGTTCTCCTGTCGCTCCTGCCACCCGGACGCGCACGTCGACGGGCTGGCGTACGACTTCGACATCGATGGAGTGGGCCGGGATATCGTCGAAAATCGGTCGCTTCAGGGGCTCGACGGTACCGCCCCGTTCAAGTGGAACGGCAAGAACCCCTCGCTGAAGGTTCAGTGCGGTCCCCGGTTCGCCAAGGTTCTCACCCGTGCTGCTCCGTTTTCGGGGCCGGATCTCGACGACCTCGACGCGTTCCTGACGTCCCTTCCGCCGACGCGGACGGGACACGAGACCCATGGACGCCTGACCGAAGCACAGGAGCGCGGCCGGCGGATTTTCTTCGCGATACAGATGACCGATGGCCGCCCGATCCCGTACAGCTCGAGGTGCTCGACGTGCCACCGGCCGCCCCTCTATACCGACCGGCTGCCGGCCGACGTCGCCACGAAGGGACCGTTCGACTCCACCGGCAAGTTCGACGTCCCTCACCTCCTCGGCGTCGCGGCTTCAGCGCCTTACCTCCACGACGGGCGCGCCGCGACGCTGGAGGAGATCTGGACGATCTACAACCCGAAGGACACGCACGGCATCACGAACTACATGACGAAGCACCAGCTCAATGACCTGATCGAGTTCCTGAAGACCCTCTGAGGAATGATGAAAAGAACCTTCACCGCCGCCAGCGCTCTCCTCTTCCTCGCCTCGGTCGCCGGGCCGCTCGGGGCCCGGAGCGGGGCGTCGCGTCCGGCCGAGCTTCCCTTCCCCCTGATCGATCGGTTCGAGAGCTTCGGCGTCTCCGACGGCCTCCCGTCCTGGAAAGTCCACTGCGTCCTGTCCGAGGGAGGACGGGTCTGGGCGGGGACGACCAAGGGGCTCGTGGTGCGTGAAGGAGGACGGTTCCGGACGATCGGCCCGGAGCAGGGCCTCAGCCATAGCGTCGTCAGCTCCCTGGCTGTCGACCCGGCCTCCGGGGACCTCTGGGTCGGGACCTTCCGCGGACTCAACCGTGTGAGTGCCGGACGGATCGAGACGTTCACGCAGACGTCGAGCGGGCTGCCGAACAACGTTGTCTACTCCGTGATGGTCGCCAAGGGGGCCGTCTGGGTCGCCACGGCGGCGGGGACCGGAAGGCTGGACCTGAAGACGCGAGCCTGGAGTCTGTACGACCAGACGAACACCCTGATGCACGAGCCCTGGTGCTACGCTCTCGCCGAGAGCCCCGACCGGATCTACGTGGGCGTCTGGGGCGGCGGCATCGTCGAGCACGACCCCGTCCGCGGGACCTGGAAGGAGTACCGCGACCCTGACGGCGAGCCGGACATCGACCTCCTTCCGGACGATGGCCCGGTTCACGACGTGACGTCCGGAGTATCCTTCTCGGACGGCCTGCTGTGGCAAAGCACCTACTTCGGCCTCTCCCGCTACGACGGGAGCCGGTGGAAGACGTTCCTCAAGGACAAGAGCCCGCTGGTGTCAAACTTCATCAATTTCGTGGCCGCCAAGGGGAAGTCCGCCTGGATCTGCACCGACCAGGGGCTCGCGGTGACGGACGGCGAGATCTGGGCGACGTACCGCCACTCCGAGGGAGGCGGAGGCCTCCTCGAGCTGAGCCGGCCGGGGAAAGGCATCGAGCGCCGGCGGATGGGGACGGCGCTGCCCAACGACTTCGTCCTTGGGGCCTCGGTGGGGAAGGACGACATCTGGCTCGCGACCTCGCACGGCCTGGCGCACGGCGTCTTCGCCCGGCCCGGGACGGAAACGAAAGGAAACGGAAAATGAGCAGAGTCACCTTCTTCGAAACTCCGGCGCGACCCGACCTCGAGTACTCCGAGGCGGAGCAGGAGGAGCGCCGCGCCATGGGACTCCCCCCCGAC
>Ga0066793_10001393_pt1 | contig 10945 bp, 13 predicted proteins | sample PersoiDNA2013189_FD_83876 | JGI IMG/M metagenome (GOLD analysis project Ga0066793, IMG submission 83876) | Permafrost soil microbial communities from the Arctic, to analyse light accelerated degradation of dissolved organic matter (DOM) -... | ecosystem: Environmental > Terrestrial > Soil >...
CGGTACGCGCGATCTGGGTCTGCTCGAGAAAAGCGATATTGCGCTTGCGGAGAATAACCTTTGACCTCACCTGCCATCCTGGGGCTCGCCACCGACGTGCCCCCCAACCGCTTCACGCAGGCGGAAACATTCGAGATCCTGCGACCTTTCCTGCAAAACAACCCGCGCGCCCGCGCAATCTTCCGGGCCGCGCGTGTTGCCTACCGGCATTCGGCCGTGGGCCGTGACTTTTACGGGGTTGAACAGCGTACCGAAGCCCGCAACGCCGCCTACCTCGCTGCCGCAGTGCCCCTCGGCGCGGCTACCATCCGGCGTTGCCTGGAGAACGCATCCGTTTCGGCTTCGGCAGTAGATTATCTCGTGGTGGTTTCCTGCACCGGCATCGATATCCCCGGCCTCGACCTGCTTCTGGCCGGGCGCCTGGGAATGCGCAGCGATCTGCGGCGCACCTGCGTGCTCGGCATGGGCTGCTATGCGGCATTTCCCGGCCTGCTGCGGGCCCAGGAGGCGGTGCTCGCGCGTCCGGGGACATTAGCTCTGGTCCTGGCTCTGGAACTGTGCTCTTTGCACCTGCAACCCGATGACGACTCGACCGAGAATGCCATTGTCTCTGCCATCTTCGGCGATGGCGCAGCAGCGGTGCTGATCGGCGATGCTGGAGCCCCCCACTCTGTGGCGACCCCCGGCCCTGCCCGCCTGATCGATACGGCAACCCATTGCGACTACACCACGCTCGATCACATGGCGTTTCATCTGACCGACCACGGCTTCCGTATGCGACTGTCAGCCTATGTGCCCGAACTGCTCGCAGCGGACGTCGAGGGCTTTGTCGACGATCTCTTGCGCCGTAACCATCTGCGCCGCTCGGAGGTGCGTTTTTGGGGTATCCATCCCGGCGGTGCTCGCATCCTCGATCATTTGCAGTCTTGCCTGGGCCTACGCGACGAGCAGATGCGCTTCTCGCGCCAGGTCCTGCATGATTACGGCAACATGTCCTCGCCGACCATCCTCTTCGTGTTGGACGAAATCCAGCGCTCCGGCCAGGTGGAGCCGGGTGATTTTGGCGTGCTCCTGGGCTTCGGGCCGGGCCTGACGATGGAAGGAACGCTCGTGCAATGGTAAAGCTCGCTGCCGCCCAATGCCTGGGGCATGGAGACACCAACCTATGAACCTCGACCTGCCACCCGATCGGTTGCGACAGTTCCTTCGAGATGCTGATTGCCGCCTCTCTACCTCGTCCAGTTTCGTTTGATTGCTTTGTCGTTAATGGCCGTGCTGATCGGCGCGGTGATCTGGCTATTACGTCGGAAACGGTAGGCATGGAGAGGACCCATGAAAATCGCAGTATTTGGAGCGACCGGCAACATCGGTCAGAGAATCATCTGGGAGGCGATGGCGCGTGAACATTAGGTTACGGCCATCCTGCGGGACCCGAGCCGCTTACAGCAGCGGCAACCTCAACTGAGAGTTGTCGCAGGCGATGTCCTAAACCCGGCGGCTGTAGCCGCGGCAGTCGCGGGACAAGACGCAATCGTGAGCGCGGTTGGGCCGGACCCTGACGACGGTGATCCCCAAATGAGAAAATAAGCCAGCTTGCGCTGGCGTCTTAGAATCTCTGGCCTGAGCACGCCGAAGCGCACCAACGCCAGCAAAATGGCCGGAAGCTCGAACGCTGGTGCTCGTGCCTGTGATGTACAATCGTCTCAATGCGCTGGCCGAATCTGCCACAAACGTGACACGCAGACTGGCAGGGTCGGTGGCGACTGACGCGGGGTCACCATCGGTATCAGCCGCAGGAGGAGGCGGAGAGTAACCCGGGAGTACCGGCGACGTCGTATCCGAAGCGCGGTCGCCACCCCACGGACGATCGTCCGTGGGGTGGCGACCGCGTCCTGGCCCTATTGCAGCCACCTGTAATGCGGAGGCTGGTCACCCCTTCACACCCGCGACTCACTGCGTTATCCCCCGAACGATCCCGGTTGTCCGATTGGCCAAGCCGTGCTAGAGTTGGCGCGTGGTCTGGTCACACAGCGGGCGCCACGACCTGGAAACCATCCGTGATACCGCCGGCCTGCCGGCGCTGGCGCGCTTCAAAGCCGAAGCCGGCGCGCGCATGCAGGCCTACCGGCAGGCGGACGGCTACCACCAGTCCCTGGTGGCGCTGCTGAACGTGGGAAGGAAAGGGCCGGCATGAGGGACGAGCAGGGCGCTTTCACGCCGCGGGCGTTCGAGCTAGAGGTAGAGAAACCGTTCCAGGGGCTGTTCCTGGCGGCGGGCAAACGCGTGCCGTTGGGAGATGAGTGCGCGTGTACGGGCGCACGGCCGTGCGCCTGTACGGGGGCGGGCAGGGCATCGCAAGGCTACAGCTCCTGGCGCTGTTCGACGACCCGCTGCCCGCGCTGGGGCGGCCCTAGACCCCCGGATCAATAGTAGGCAACGATGGCGATGCGCTTCGACATGGTGGGCCTGTTCGTGGGCGACCTCGCGCGCATGGTCGCGTTCTACCGCGACACGCTGGGCCTGGAGATCGAATGGGACGACTGGCATGCCGCATGCCGACCATATGCCGAGTTGCAGCACGAGGGCATCCGCTTCTCGATGTACCAGCGCGACCAACTGCCGGCCCTGCTGGGGCAGCAGCCGGGCTTCCCGCACGGGCTGAACGGGACGTTCGAGCTGGCAATCGATCTTAAGCACAGCCAAGACGTGGACGTGACCTACGAGCGCGTGCTGCGAGGCGGCGGCCGGCCGGTCTATGCGCCGCGCCATGAGCCCTGGGGTATGCGCTCGTCGATGATCGCAGACCCCGAGGGCGGCGAATCGGAATTCGCATCTGATCGAGATCGGTTCGTGGAACCGGGGCTAACGCGCCAGGTGCCGGCTGAACCAGCCGCGCGCCAGCCGCGCCACCTGCGGCAGGGCCGGCGGCTCGGCCAGCAGGTCGGCGCCGCCCGGGACGAGCGCCAGTTGGCGCTCGCCCTTCAGTTGCGAGCGGGCGCGTTCGTTCATCTCCAGGGCCGGCTGGTCCGCCGTCCCGACCATCAACAGAACCGGCACATCAACGGCGGCCACCTGGGTCCCCGCCAGGTCCAGCGCGCCGTTGACGGCCACCAGGGCCGCCAGACTGCCCGGCCGCTCGGCGGCCGCCATAAGGGCCGCCGCCGCCCCCGCGCCCTGCCCGAAGTAACCCAGCTTGAGCGCGGCCGTCCGCCGGTCGGCGTGCAGCCAGGCGATCACCTGGGCCAGGCGCCGGGCCAGCAGAGCGATCTGCTCATCTCCCGGCTGCGCCACGGCCACTTCGTCTTCGGTGAACAAGTCAACTTGCAGAGTAGCCAGGCCGATCTCCTGGAAGGCCTCGGCTATGAAACTCATTGCGCGATTATCCCGGCTGCAAGCGCTGGCATCGGCCAGAAGAACGGCTTCGCGCGCGTCGGGGTGAGTGGCCAGGTCAGCATCCAGCAGCACATCATCCGCCGTAATCGTCACCAGGCTCTCATGTAGGGCGAAGCTCAGTTCGTCTTCGTCATCCGGACTATAGTAGAACGCCATTTAGCTGTTTTTTGACCATCCTCTCAAAGAAGTCTCTTTCACGGGGAGGAAAAGCACCGATGGCAAAGTATAATGGCGAGGCAGGGCCGTTGCGCGTTGCCGCCATTCCCAAAAGAGGGGCTGCCGCAGCCCGGCAGCAATGTCGAAGGCATTACACACAGCGCCGGGCGCGGGGTTTAGACTGGGGCAATCAAGATAAGCGGGAGGTCGGATAACGTGATTGCAGGAGCATGGGCCAGGGGGCAGCGTTTGCTGCTTGTTCTTGCCGCCCTCTGCCTGGGCGTAGCAGGCTGCGGCGGCGCCGGCGCAGGGACGCCGGCCGCCACGCCGGGCCAAGCCGCCCTTGAGACCGCCACGGTCAGCGCAAGCCCGGCGGCGGCTCCGTCGTCGAACGCGCCGGCAGGCTCCTCGCAGGCGCCCAGCCTGGCGGCCACCCAGAGCCAACTGCCGGCGCCGCAGCAACCGGCAACGGCGACGCCAGGATCGGTGACGGCGACGCTACAACCATCGGCGACAACGCAACCGGCGATGGCGACGCAACGGCCGGCGGCGACGCTGCCCCCGCCGCCGGCCACTCTCGCGCCGCCATCGCCTCCCTCCGCTACCCCCAGCGCGCAGGCTACCGCGGGGCCGGGCGGGCCGAAAGAGGCCCTTATCCGCCAGCTCGCGCCGCTGGCGCAGGCCGAGCAGGCTGACTCGGGCGTGCCGGCCGCGTTCAGCATCGCCCTGGCTGCCTCGGAAACCGGCTGGGGCGCCAGCCCGCTGATGAAACAGGCCAATAACTACCTGGGGCTCACTTGCAGCCCGCCGAACGAGGGCCTGCCGTGCGCGCGCTATGGAGGCGCGCTGTGGAACAGCTACAGCAGCCCGCTGAACGCCTTCCTCTGGCATGGCCGCTGGCTGCGCGCGCACTCACAGTTCGCGGCGGCTTTCCAGCACACCGGCGACGTGGCCGCGTTCACGCGCGAGATCTGGCGCTGCTATATCAGTTGCGCCGCGTCTTTCCCGCAGAGCCAGTACGACGGCACCATGGCGCTGATCGCGCAGTACAACCTCGAGCAATACGACGCCAAACCGTGAAGGAGCTCTGCCTTTAGAGCGCTCCGCTACAGCGCTGCGCTACAGCCCTCCGCACTCCCCAGGCCTCAACTGAGACCGGGAGGTACTTCAGCCGAAGGGGCGTTCGGGGAGGGCGAGCGCGTTCTGATAGGCGCGCGCGAGCCAGTAGGCGAGGCAGCCCTGCGCCGCGGCGTCCGGCCCCTCCGCTTGCCAGGGGTCCAGGCACAGCCAGTCGTCACCCAGCCCCATATCCGGCTCGGCGCCGGCCCGGTAGGCGGAACTGGCATCGCCCGCCGCCAGGCGGACGGCCAGCCAATCCTCGCCGGGCCCGGCGCCGAAGGCCAGCGCAAAGATGATCCCACGCGCCGCCAGCAGCGCCACGCCATAGAGCAACGCTTCGCAGGGCTCGGGCAGCCCGGCGAAGGCTTCCCAGAGCCGCCGGCACAGGCCGGCATGGGTGTGCAGCAGGAAACCATCGGCCGTGACCGGCGCGCCGGCTGCTTCAGCCGGCGCGGTTGGCGGCGGGGCCGCCTGGTCCGGTGCAGCGGCCTGGTCGGACGCAGCCGCCGGCTGCGCCGCGGCCGCGCGCGCGGCCTGGCAGCGCAGGAATGACACCACGCCGCGGTTGACCGGATGCGAGAAGCGGAGCGCCGGGTCGGGCAGGAAGGGCATGGCCGGATTTTAGCCGCCCAGGGCCGCGCCTGTCAATATACGGGGGCCGGTTGACAGGCGCGCGATCGTGCGCTAGATTACGCAGGGCGCGCGCCTGTGCGCGTTCCGCCGGCCATTGCCAGGCTAAAACTCCCGGGAAAGGCTCTGTCCAGTGTCTCAGATGTCTTCGCGCGCGCGTATGCTGGCCGCGCTATCCTGCCAGGAACCCGATCACGCGCCCTGTAGCTTTATGCTCTACGGCGGGCTGAAGGACCGCTGCACGAGCTACGCCGAGTTCGTCGAGCGCCAACTCGCGCTTGGCCTGGACGCGGTGGTAGAGTTTCCGCCTCGCCCGCCGGTGGTGGTCAACGACACCTACAACCTGCACGGTCTGCCCGTCAGCTACGACCCGCGCGTGACCGTCCACGAGGAGATCATCCACCCGGCAGACGAGGAATGGCCGGTGATGGTCAAAGAATACCGCACGCCCGAGGGGGTGCTGCGGGCCGAGGTGCGCCAGACCGCCGACTGGCGCTGGGGCGACCATGTGCCGTTCCTGGACGACTACATCGTGCCCCGCGCGCGCAAGTTCCCCGTTGAGGGGCCAGACGACCTGCCCGCCTTGCGCTATCTGCTGACGGCCCCGCGGCCCGAGGAAGCCGCGCAGTTCCGGGCCGAGGCCGGGCCGCTGCTGGAGCTGGCACGGCGGCACGGGCTGCTGGTGACGGGCGGCTGGGGAGTGGGGGCTGACCTGGTAGGCTGGGTCTACGGTCTGCAAAACATGATGTACGCAGGCTTTGACAGGCCCGAGTTCCTGGGCGCGTTGCTCGAGCTGATCGGCGACTGGAACCGGCAGCGCATGGCGCTGCTGCTTGGCGCCGGCGTCCCGATCGACCTGTACGTCAAGCGGGCCTGGTACGAGAATTGCGACTTCTGGACACCCCGGACCTGGCGGCGTTTCATCCTGCCGCAGCTCAGGGCCGACGCCGACCTCGCGCACAGGTACGGCGCAAGCTTCGGCTACCTGATCACCGCCAATTGCATGCCTTTGCTGGACCTGATCGCCGAGGCCGGTGTCGACGTCATCCAGGGCGTCGACCCGAGGGCCTGGGACCTTGCCGCCACCAAACGCCAGTTGGACGGCAAGGTGTGCTTGTGGGGCGGGGTGAACGGTCACCTGACCGTCGAGCACGGCAGCCCGGCCGAAGTGCGCGCCGAGGTGGACGAAGCCTGCCGCGTGCTAGCTCCCGGCGGCGGCTTCATCCTGTCGCCGGTGGACAACGTGCGCGAGGACACCGAACTCGCGCGCAAAAACGTCTCTCACCTCATAGGTCGATGGCGGGAGCTGACCGGTCAGCAGCCGGTATAATAGTGAATGGCGGGAGCTGGCTACTCAGCGGCCAGGTACAACGCCAGGGACGCGCTGAGCCCGGAGGCGACGCGCGCGGGGGTGTCGCGCACGACGGCCTGCAGATCGTCGACGGCGAAGACCGCGATGGCTGCGACCTCGCCATCGGCGAAGCGGATGCGCTCCAGGGCGCCCGGCTGCAGGCGGGCGCGGAACAGCGTGCGATACTCGACGTCCAGCGTGGCCCCGGGCGAATCGGAATTCGCCGCCCGGCTCTCGGCGTGCTCGTAGGCGCCCAGCCGCCGCAGACCGGCCAGGTCAGCCTCACGCAGGCCCAGTTCCTCCGCCAGCTCCTGGAACAGACCCTCCTCCACGCTCGCCATGCCCACCACGTGCCCGGCGCAGGGCAGATCGAAACTGCCAGGGTACTCGAGCTTGGCCGGGCTGCGCACCTGGATCAGCGTATAGCCGCGCGCCTGCGGGTGGTCGATGAACAGCTCGACAGTGCGGTGGCGTAGGCCGGACAGGGCGCACAGCCAGCGAGCGACGAGCAAGGCCGCGTCCCCGGAAACCAGCGGGGCAGCCCCGCGCCCTATGCCGGAGGCGGGCACGCCTGCCGCCCGCGCGCCCGCTTCTTGCAGCCAGAGCGCAAACTCGGGATTTGCGGCCACGATGAGCCGGAAATCTTGCAGTACCGCGTCAGTGGGGACGAGCGGCACGCCCGAGCCGTCGACTGGCAGCAGAAACTCGGGCTTCCCGTATTGCGGCGCCAGGCGGCGGAGCTCGTCGAACAGGGCGCGGCGTGCCAGGCAGGCCATAAAAAGGGCCTTCGCCGCCTGGTATACGTCGCCGTCCAGGGCGCCCGCGGCGCGCTGGACGGCTGCGCGCAGCCGCCGTATGTATTCGGCCAATTCCGTTCCGTTGCCAGGGGCCATCGTCACGCAACCTCCGCTGAGAATTGCCGGTGACTGTAGCACCTCGCGTTGAAGCTGTCAACGGTACGGCCTGGAAGACTCCTCTCGCCGCGAAGGGTTTCACTCCGCGCGCGCCCCGCGGGCGCGGGGAAGCCATGTAAGCTGGATTACAAGTGGGGAAGCTGGCGCGGGCGGCGCGCCGGCGTCCGGATGCCCACCCGCATCGGCAAAATGTGTTGCGCCATGCGGGCATTTGTGCTAGAGTGGGCCGGACGCAGACTCGAAAGCCCAACTGGTGAGGCCTTACTATGAAGAAATCACACCTTTCCGCCGGCGCAGTTGTGCTCATCATCGCCGTCGTGGTGCTTTTGCAGATGTCACGCAACAGCCTGCCGGGTCCGGCAACCACCACCGGCAGCCAACCAGCGGGAAGCTCGGCGGGTGGTGTAATCTACGATCCTTCCCTGGCGAAATACCTGCCGGATCCCCGGAAGACTCCCGGCGATACCCTGGACGTGACGCCCCAGGACTTTTGTGTGTCGGGTTACTCGTCGAAAGTTCGCAACGTGCCGGAGTCGGTGAAGAACCAGGCCTACCAGGAATACGGGATCACTTCGCGCCAGCCTGGTGAATATGAGGTGGACCACCTGATCAGCCTGGAGCTGGGCGGCTCTAACTCAATTCGCAACCTGTGGCCGGAGAGCTACACGGGGGAGTGGAACGCGCATCTCAAAGATAGTCTCGAAAACAGGCTGCACGATCTGATATGCAGCGGCAGCCTGGACATGAAGACTGCCCAACAGGCCATCGCTACCAACTGGATTGCGGCGTACCAGAGATACGCGAAATAGTGGAGCGAACGGGGTGCGCATGTTTGCCAGGCTAACCAGTCTGTTCGGGCGAAGGCAGTCGTCAAACTCAGAACAACCGTCTGGCGCGCAACCAGCGTCCAGACCGGGTCCGCCGTGTGAGCCGGAGTTGCCGCTCAACCCGATGCTGGCCCGCATCATTGCCGGCCGCACGGTGCGCGCGGTCGCCCAAGACGGAACGCTGGCCAGTGTCACCTTCGCCGATGGCTCGGTGATGAAGATCAAGACCGGAGCGCCGGCGCCGGTCGATGCGCTGATTGGCAAGACGGTGCAGAACGTACGCCAGGGGGGCCTGTGCCTGGAGCTTCTCTTCCAGGATAACAGCCTGGCGACGGTCACCCTCGCCGAGGAGACTTCCAGCGTTTTGCTGCGCGACGCCCAGGGGACGTTTGAGTACGCGGATTGAGACGCCCTGGACGTGGCCCCTGGCACCCCACGTCGCCGCTGCGCAGCCACGGGACAAAAAAGGACGGCTGAAGCCATCACGGCGTACCCAGGGAGGCTCCAATGGTACGCAGGAATGGCTTCAGCCGTCGACACGGAGTGTCGCTAAACTGCCTCAAGCGCCGGGCGAAGGGAACAGCCCGGGTGTTGCGGCAGTTCGGCGACCCGTAACCGCCAAAAGAGTAATCGCCCTCGCACACCAGTCATTATGCAGCTATGCCCGATATAAATAAGTAACAGGGACGCCAAATGTGGGGTTAGCGCGACCGCGCGAGCAGCGCGGCCAGGTCGTATTCTCGCAGGCGCTCGGGGATCAGGACTGAGGTCTGGACTGCGGTCTGGGGCGAGAGGCGGCGGACGGTGCGGGCGAACTCGGCCAGGTCGAGGCGCGCCAGCGGCGGCCAGAGCTTGCCGGTGGGCGCCAGCAGCGGACGCACGGGCTGCGCCAAGGGCTGCCACATGTCATCCCAGTGGATCGGGACGAACAGGCGCGGCCGCAGCGCAGCCAGCACGGCTGCGAGGCGCTCGTCGTCCTGCGCCCGGCAGCGGCGGGGCGAAGAGCACGTCGATGGGGCCGGGCGGCAGGCGTCCCTCGGGCAGGTCGAAGAGCAGGCGCTGCTCCCCAATCTCAAGCAGGTAGGCCAGGACGCGGTCCATGCGGTAATCACGGGCACGCAGCGGCGGTCGCAGGTGGGGGGCTAGCGGACCGGGCCTGAAGCCGGGCAGGCTATGCGGCGCGACCGGGTACACTTCCAGGCGCAGACCATCACCCCTCCCCCGCTCCCGCTCGCCGGCCAGGGGGAGGCCGAGATCAAAGAGCTCCAGCCGGTCGCCGGGGTTCACCTGGCGGATGCGTTCGGGCGGGACGCCGCAGACGGACAAGAGGCGGCAGCTATTGGCCGAGCCCAGCGCCAGGGCTCCCGTCTGCCGCAGCAAGACCGGCGCGTCCAGGATGTGGTCGAAGTGGGCATGGCCGAGCAGCACGAAGTCGCACTGTGGGAGGTGGCGCGCCACCAGCTCGGCGGACGAGCGGACGCGCCCGAACCAGAGCGAGCGAAAGGGGATGCGCGTCTGGTAGGGGTCGATCGCCAGCGTGCAGCCCTGCGCGCGGATCTCGACCCCGGCCACGCCTAACCAGCGAAAGCGCACTCCCTCCGGCACCGGACACCTCCCTCAGATCCGCACGTAACGGCCGAACCGGCAGTGCTCGCGGAAGCCCAGGCGGCGGTAGAGCCCCAGGCCCAGGCAGGACGAGGCGAGCACGGCGACGGTGCAGCCGCGGGCGTGCGCGTCGTGCAGCGCCCGCAAGGTGAGCGCGCGGCCGAGGCCCTCGCCGCGCGCCTCCGGCAGCGTGAAGACGTTGTAGATCCCGGCCGCGCCCGCCGCGAGGAACAGGCTGGCCGTGGCCAGGGGCCGGCCGGCCCGGTAGGCGACGTAGCGCACATATGGCGGCTCGGGCTCGAAGCCGAGGCTGGCTTCGAGATCGAGCAGGGCGCTCGTGACCGGTTCGGGCAGGCCGGCGCCGCCGAAAGCCGCCAGCCAGTCCGGCAGCTCCGACGGGCGGGCCAGCCGCCTGATCTCTAACCCCGCCGCCAGGCCGGCGGCCGCGGGCCCAGCCTTGCCGGACAGAACCAGCGCCATGCCGGGCGCATCGCCCTCGTGGAACAGGCCCTGCTCCTCCAGGCGCCGGCCCAGGTCGGGCGGCTGCGTGGAAGGGCCGGTCAGCCACTGCACGGGCAGAGCGCGCGCCGCGTAACGCGCCAGCACTGCGCCCGCGCGCTCTCTGACCTCCGCGGGGGTCAGCCGGGCGCCCCAGATCAGGTTCAGCGGGGCCAGCGGCACGTTAACCATCGCCCAGGCCAGTCCCGGCTCGTGATACACTGCCATTTGCGGCCAGCGCGCCATGTACTCGCGCAGCGCAAACTGGTTGCCTTCGATGGCCGCGGTCAGGTGACCCTCGTCAGGCGGGAGCATGCTCAGGCCAGCCGGGCCTCGAGGGCGCGCGCCGGTTGCCCTCCGCCAGCTTGAGGCGCACGAAGGTCCAGGGCGCGCCGAGGGCGGCCCACAGGTCCATCAGCACGTAGCGGATGAACTGGAAGACCAACACGGAC
>Ga0066793_10001395_pt1 | contig 10938 bp, 9 predicted proteins | sample PersoiDNA2013189_FD_83876 | JGI IMG/M metagenome (GOLD analysis project Ga0066793, IMG submission 83876) | Permafrost soil microbial communities from the Arctic, to analyse light accelerated degradation of dissolved organic matter (DOM) -... | ecosystem: Environmental > Terrestrial > Soil >...
CCGGGGCCGTGGTCGCGCCGCACCACCTGGCCACCGCGGCCGGCCTCGGCATCCTCCGATCGGGCGGAAGCGCCGTCGACGCCGCGATCGCCACGAACGCCGTCCTGGGTGTCGTGATGGGCGAAGCGTGCGGCCTCGGCGGCGACGCGTTCTGGCTCGTGTGGGACGAGGCGGCCGGCGCCCAGGCCGCGCTCAACGGGTCGGGCCGCGCTCCTGCGAGCGTCGATCCCGCCGGGCTCCGGGCCCGCGGGCTTGCGGCGCTCCCCTTCCGCGGGCCGCTCACGATCACCGTCCCCGGCGCCGTCCGATCGTGGGCCGACGCGCACGCCCGCTGGGGGCGTCTGCCTGTCGCCGCGCTGCTTGCCCCCGCCATCGAGCTGGCCCGGGACGGCTTCCCCGCTGACGAGCTCTTCACCCGGGCGGTGGAGGGATCCGCGCGGGTCTTCGACGTCGAGCTGGGCCCGCTCGCCCGCGGGTTCCATGCGGTCTACCGACCCGGCGGGCGGCCGTGGCGCCTGGGCGAACGGGTCCGCCTGCCCGCGCTCGCGGCGACGCTGGAGCGGCTCGCCACGGTCGGGCTCGACGACTTCTACGAGGGCGAGGTCGCGGCGCGGCAGGCCGCGGCGCTCGCGGCGGCCGGTGCCGCGTGCGCCCGGTCGGACCTGGCGGCCCACGCGTCAACCTGGGAGGCGCCGCTGGCCCTCGACTATCGCGGCATCACCGCGACCACGCACCCGCCCAACAGCTCGGGCCTGATCGGCCTGGAGGTCCTGAACATCCTGCGGGCGCTCCCGGCCCCGAGTCCCGCCGACTTCGTCCCCGGCAGCGGGGGCGTCACTGCAGGCCCCGACCTGCGCTGGGTCCACCTCGGGATCGAGGCGACGAAGCTGGCCCTCGCCGACCGGGACGCGCACCTGACGGACCCGGCCTTCGGCTCGATCCCGGTCGATCGCCTGCTGGACCCGGCGTACGGGGCCGAGCTGGCCGGGGGGATCGACGCCGGCCGGGCCGCAGACCCACCTTCGGCCACGAACCCGCCCGGCGGCGGGACGATCTACCTGGCGGCCGTCGACCGCGAGGGCAACGCGGTGAGCCTGATCGAGTCGAACTACGCGGGCTTCGGCTCCGGGATCGTTGACCCCGCGACCGGGATCGCCTACCAGAACCGCGGGAGCTATTTCAGCCTGGACCCGGGACACCCGAACGTGCTGGCCCCCGGCAAGCGCACGCTCCACACGCTCCTGCCCGGCATGCTGTTGCGCGACGGGCGCCCCTGGGTGGTCCATGGGTCCATGGGCGGCGACGCGCAGCCGGCGATCTTCGCCCAGGTCGTGTCGGCGCTGGTGGACGGTGGCGTGGACGTCGCGACCGCGGTCGCCGCGCCGCGCTGGCACGCGGCGTCGCACCGCCATTTCGCGCCCCCGGACTCGGTTGTCATCGAGCCGCGCTTCCGTGACGGGCTCCTTGCCGGGCTGGCCGCGATGGGCCACCGCCTCGACGTCCGCGCGCCGTTCGACGGCGGGCTGGGGCACGCCCACGCGATCGAGCTGGTGGAGGGCGGTCCCGCTCGCGGCGGCACCCTGGCAGCGGCGGCCGATCCGCGTTCCCTCGGGCTCCCGGCCGCCTGGTGAGCGGCTCGTCGGGGCGCGATCCCTTCTTCCACCCGGGAGCGCGTGCCGCGGTACTGCGGCGGTTCGGCAACCTCACCATCGACGACCTGCACGCGCTGGACGCGGCTGTCCACGCCCTGTGCACGGAGAAGCCGTATCGCGGGCGAGTGGACAAGGGCTTCTCGCTGGCGTGGTACGAGGGCCCGCGGTTGACGACGTCGGAGGGCAGGGAGGTCAACGAGCTGTTCGAGGCGGTCGTCGTCGCGGTCGCGTCCGGGCTCACCGGGCTGGACGTCGGGCGGTTCGGTGGGCGGCTCAGCGGCCGGGAGCAGGCCGGTGTCTTCGGCGACCTGACCCGGTTCCTGCGCCCCGGCTCGGCCGCCCGGCCGCTCCAGCACGCGGCGATCGGGCTGATCGAGGACGCGGTGGCGCCCTGGGATCCGCGCCTCGCGATCATGGCCTGCTGGAACGTGGCATGCGCGGCAACCCTTCGGGCGCACCTGGCCCTCCCGGTCGTCGACGTGCTCGAGCGCGCCTGGCGTCAGGCGCTCGGAGAGCCGCCCGCCTGATGGTCGCGGCCTGCGCGGGAACGGCCCCAAGGCACCGCGCCGAACGCCGGGGACGCGTGCGATACTCGCCCCCGGACCAGCCATCACCTGCGGCGCACGCCACGTCCGCACCGCCCGCGGAGGACCCGGTGACCTCGAACATCTCCCAGTCCTACCCGTACTCGAGCGAGTCCGAGGTCGAGCGCGCCGCGGCCGTGGACGCGACCGTCGCCGCCCACGCGGGCCTCGACGTGACGATCGCGGGCGAGTCCTCGCCCCTCGACGCGGGCGAGCGCTGGTGGACCTACCACCACGCCGGCTGCGGCGGCACCTTCCACACGGCCGGCTATGCGCGCGACCAGCACGCGATCTACGTCGTGTGCGACCGCTGCGGGAAGACCGCGCTCCGCTGAGGGTCCCCACCCGACCCGACCGACGACGCCCATGACGCTTGCCCAGGGTGCCGAGCCTGGCGCACCCACCCTCCGGGCCGCGCGCCGCCGGCTGCTGTTCGACATGCTCGGGATCGTCGCATCGGCCGCGGGTTTCGGCGTGGTCTTCGGGCTCACGGCGCGGGCGAACGGGTTCTCCCCGATCGAAGCGGTCGCGTTCTCGGTGATGGTGTTCGCGGGCGCATCGCAGTTCATCGCCGCGGGGATGATCGGGGCCGGGTTCGGCTGGCCCGCGGTCGTGGTCCTGACCGGGCTCGTCAATTCCCGGCATCTCCTGTACGCGGCCGCCCTCGGCCCGTGGCTGCGGGACCGGCCGCGCGGCGAGCGGGCGCTCATGGCGCACGTCCTGACGGACGAGTCGTTCGCGCTCAGCCTGGTCCATTTCCGTCGGCTCGGGTTCGCCGACCGCCGCGGCTACTGGCTGGCTGCGATCGGGGGTGTCTTCATCCCGTGGAACGTCGCGACGGTCGTTGGCGTCCTGGGCGGCCAGGTCATCCCCGACCCTCGGGTCGTCGGGCTCGACATCGTGTTCCCCGCCGCGATGGCCGGGCTCGCCGTCGGGCTCGCGACCGGGCGGCGCGAGGTCGTCGCCGGGGTCGCCGCGGTGGGAATCGCGCTCGTCGTCGGACTCGCGGTCGACCCACGCGCGGGCGTCCTGGCGGGAGGATTCCTCGGCCCGGTCGCGGGCCTCCTTGTCCCGCGCCGCGACCCGGCGGTCCCGGAGGCCGACGAGCTGCCCGCCGACCCGGCATCGTTCAGCGTGCCGAATCGTTCCGACGACGGCCTCGCCCCGTGAGGCGCCGGGCATGAACGTCGGGTTGGTCGGCCTCGCGCTCCTCATGTTCGCGGTCACGTACCCGTCGCGCGCGATCCCGCTCCTCGCCCCTGCCTTCGAGCGCCTGCCGCCCCGCGCCCTCGAGTACCTTCGCCTCGTCGGACCGGCGGTCCTCGGGGCGATCGCCGCGTCGCAGGTGCTGCTCACGACCGGCGCCGGTGGCCACCCCACGTTCCACGTCGGGATCGACGCGGTGGCCGTGCTGGCCTGTGCCGCCCTCGTCGCGTGGCGGAGGAACCTCTTCCTGGGGCTGCTCGTGGCCGTCGTGGTTGCGGCGGTCGCCCGGGCGCTCGGCGCCGGCTGACCCGGCGTCGCTCGGAGCCGGGGTCGCGTCGCGGGCCGAACGTGCCAGCATCTGCGGCCGGGGAGCCCATCCGGCCCGTCAGCGTGAGGCGTCGGTCCGCCAGGCCGCGATCTCCGGGTCGCGCCCGGTCGCGAGGAGCAGCGCGGCAAACAGCGCCGTCCGGGGAACGATGCTCGACGCGTCCAGCCATTCGTCCGGCGAGTGATCGAGGCCGCCGATCGGGCCCAGGCCGTCGAGCGTCGGGACCCCCATCCCCGCGGTCGTGTTGGCATCCGAGGCGCCACCCGTCGCGGCATCCCGGACCGCGAAGCCCAGCCGGCCGGCGAGGGCCTGCGCGTGCTCGACCAGCCGGGCCGAGCGCGCCAGCTTCTCCATCGGCCAGTGGCGATGGCGCTCCACCGCGGTCACGACCACGTCGGGGACGGTGGGGGTGGCGGCGAGCGACTGGATCGCGGCGATCGCGGCCTCGAGACCGGCTCGATCCGTCGCCCGCAGATCGACCTGGAGGACCGCCTGCCCGGCCACGACGTTCGAGCGCGTCCCGGCCTCGATGACGCCGACGTTGCACGTGACGCCGGGCCACCGGCCCGTGAGCGCGTGGAGGCCGACCACCTGGTGCGCCGCCTCCAGGATCGCGCTGCGCCCCTTCTCGGGCTCGACGCCTGCGTGCGCCTCGCGGCCCGTGATCGTCACCACGTAGTCGACGACCCCCTTGCGGGACGAGACGATGTCGCCGTTCGCGCGGGCGCACTCGAGGACGAAGGCCAGGTCGCTTTCCGCCGCGACCCGCCGAACGTGGGGCGTGGACACGGGCGAGCCGATCTCCTCGTCCGGGTTCGCGATGACCGTCAGCCGCTCGAAGGGGAGCGTGCCCTGCGCACGGACCGCCTCGAGCCCGTAGAGCAGGGCGAGCAGGCCCGCCTTCATGTCGGTCACCCCGGGTCCGGTCGCGATGCCGCCGGCGAGCCGGAATGGCCGGTGTGCGACCGTGCCGAGCGGGAAGACCGTATCGGTGTGCCCGATCACGAGCGCCCGCGGACCGCCGGGCGCACCCCGGAAGACCGCCTCGACCGTGTCGCCGAGCCTCCCGGCCGGGTCCGCGTGACGGGTGACCTCGCCCCCGATCCGGGCGAGGAAGGCGGCGGTCCAGGTCGCGATCGAGTTCACGCCGTCGCGGTCGTAGCTCCCACAGTCGACATTCACGAGGCGGGCCAGGTCGGCGAGCAGGTCCGGCTCGGCCGCGCCGATCCGCACGCGAAGCGCGGCAAGCTCGTCGTCGGCGACGAGGGCGGTCGAACCGGTCGCCATCTCAGCCGTCTCCCGCGGCGCCGGGCGTGGTCGGCGTCCCCCCGCCGGTCGTGGCGGGCGCCCCATCGCCGGGTTCCGCCGGCGCGCGCCCGAGCACCCAGCCGACGAACGGGCCCGCCAGCAGTCCGAAGACGAGCAGCGTCACCACCACGATCCCGAAGGTCAGCGTCTGGACCGCCGCTCGATCGGGCAGGCCGGCGGGAAGGGCGAGCGCGAGCGCCACCGTCACCGAGCCGCGCAGGCCCGCGAACGAGAGCACGTGGAGCCAGGCGAGCGGGACGACGCTCGGACCCTCGGGCCCCGCGAGCGACCAGCGCGCACCGGCGGCCGCACGAACGCCGCTGGCGAAAGACGGCCGCCCGCGACGAGCGCGCTCGATGACCCGCTCGCCCAGGCCGAGCAGCCCGTAGACGGTGAGAAGCCGCGCGACGAGGACCGCGACGACGCCAACCGCGACCGGGCCGGCGTCGGCGAGAAGGCGAGGCAGCGGGATCGCCGCGCCGACGACCAGGAAGATGAGCGCCGCGAGCACGAACGCGGCCACCTCCCAGACCTCGTCGAGGGCCTGCTCGGTCTCGGCCGACAGGGCGACGCGACGGCCGTAGGTTCCCACGACGAGGCCCGCGACGGCCGTCGCGATGATCCCCGACTCGCCCAGGCCGTCGGCGATGACGGCCGCCCCGTAGGCGCAGGCGATCGTGATCGTCGCCTCGAGGACGTGATCATCGACGGTGCGCAGCACCTGCACCGTCACGAACCCCAGCACCCCGCCGATCAGGGCGCTGATGGCCAGCGTCGTGACGAAGAAGATCGCCGCGTCCCCGGCGCCGAGGCCGCCTGTCACGATGCGCAGCGCGACCACGAAGATGACCAGGCTCGTCCCGTCGTTGAGGAGGCTCTCGCCTTCCACGAGCGTCCGCAGCCGGTCCGGCGCGGCCACGCGTCGGAACGTGGAGACCACGGAGGCCGGATCCGTGGCGCAGACCATCGCGCCGACGAGCAGGCCCGACCCCAGCGAGATGCCGGTGCCCAGGTGGACCACCATGGCGACGACGAGCGCGGTCAGGATGACGCCGGGCACCGCGAGCACCACGACCCGCGAGACGGCCCAGCGGAACGGTTCGAGCGGCGTCCGGAAGGACGCCTCGAAGATGAGCCCCGGGAGCAGCACGGCCAGCACGAGGTCCGGGGTGATCCCGCGCGCAGCCTCCGGGAGCACGTATCCCGCGGCGAGCCCGAGCAGGACCAGGCCCACGGCGTACGGCAGCCGGATCCGCCCCGCGACCACGCCAACCACGGAGGCCGCCGTGACGAGGAGGACGAAGACGCGGATCGCGTCGACCGGGCTGCTCTCCATCCGCGGAGTGTGCCGTGTCAGGGCCGCGGGCGCGACGCCTGCCGGTCAGCGACAGGCCGCCGCGCGATCGCCTCGCTGCCGGCGCGATGCGATACTCCCCGACATGGCATCGGGGATTGCGTCGGAGCCGGTGGATGTGCGCCCGGACGGGCTCGTCGGCCGCCCGACGCGCAGGCGGGGGGGCGTCCTTCGACGGGCCCTTCGACGCCAGGTGTCCCACCTTCGCGACCGGCGCCGGCTGGTCGCGATCCTCCTGCTCGCGCTGGCCGGCGGGATCGGCCTGGCCGGGATGTTCGCGCGCGGGGAGCTTGCCGGCGTCGACGCACGGGCCTACTGGGCCGCCGTCCGGATCTGGCTCAACGGCGGCGATCCGTACCACCCCGCGAGCCCGTTCATGCCCTACGTCTATGCGCCGTGGCTGCTTCCCGTCTTCGCGCCGTGGGCGCTTCTCCCGTGGGACGTGGCGTGGTTCGTCTGGCGGGGCGGGACGATCGTGCTGCTCCTGTGGACCGTCGCGTGGGCGTATCGCCGCCATCCGCTCGCGACGGCCGTGGCGGCGCTCCTGCTCGCGTTCCCGGCCTTCGCGAACCTCGACACCGGGAACATCAACCTCGTGCTCGTCCTGGTCCTGTGGGGGGCGCGGTTCACGGGTCCGCGGACTGGCGGCGGCCTCTGGGCCCTGGCCGTCGCCATGAAATGGATCCCCATCGTCTTCCTGCCGATCCTTGCCCCGAAGGCACGCCTGCACGGCGTGGTGTTCCTTGCCGTCGCCGCGCTGCTCACGCTCGCCACGTTCCCGCTCACGCTGGTCCAGCTCGCCGTCCTGTTCGGGCTCCCCCGGCCGGCGCGCCTCGATTACCTCGTCTTCCTGTGGGCCCTCGTCCCATCGGTCTGGCTCAAACCGGACCCTGGCTGGTTCCTGCGGCCCGCGACGTGGCGGGCGTGGGCCGCGCGGCTGGTCACGACGTTCCGCGCCTGGCGCGGCCGCCCGCGCGGACACGTCGACCCGGCTCCGGGTCGCCCGAGCCACCGGCTGCGCGCGGCAGCGCGCGGATTCTTCGGCCTGGCTGCCTGACCGGGAGCTGACAGCCGCCCGGCGACCGAACGCCGGGACCCCGTCGCGGCCACCCGCCGCCGGGACTTCGACTCAGAGAGCGGCGACCTCGCCGTCACGGACGACCCGTCGCTCGCGCGCGCCCGGGGCGACCAGCCGGAAGAATGAGCGATCGATCGAGTAGGCGGCCGTGGACAGGACCCGGAAGCGCCCCAGGCGGAAGCCGAAGACCGGGTTCTCGGCGTTGCCCGCGTAGTGCCAGGACGATCCATCGGGAAGCAGGAGCGCGAAGTTGGCCGGTCCGCCGAAGGCCGCGTGCAGGGCGGCCAGCAGGGCGCCCGGCGACCGACCGCTCGTCGCCGCTGCCTCCCACGCATCCTCGAGCCAGCGCGCGCCGACCTCCGAATCCGCCCGGCCGTGCAGTCGTCCCTGCAGCTCATAGGCGGGCCGGTGCGCACGATGGTCGCGCAGCTCGCCGTTGTGGCTGAACGCGAAACGCCCGGCCGGGTCGGCGAACGGCTGCGTGTCGGCCAGGCTCACGGTGCTGAGCTTCGACGGCCGCCGCAGGTGAACCAGGGCGGCAGTCGTCGTCTCGCGACCCACCGCCTCGCGCCCCGGATCGTCCCGGAACGCCGAGGTGGTTCGGTGGGTTGCGAGCGCGCCATCGGCGGTCACCCACGAAGCGCCCCACCCGAACCCGGCGATCCCGTACTGCTCGAGCCGCGCGGCGATCTCCCACAGGTCGGCGAGCGCGAACGGTTCGTCGGCCCGGACGGAGAGCTGCTCGCACATCGCCGCGCATTCTAGGCTCGGTCGAGGGGCGGGGCCCGGCACGAGCGCTCGATGCTGTGTTGCGCCGGCCGCGCCGCCGCGATAGGTTAGGGGCGCGCCACGGGACGGCGACGGGGAAGGATGGACGCGATGGACCCCGACCGCGCTTCCGAGCGGGGCACCGAGTCCGGCGACGAACGGCGGGCCGCTCCGACCGCGCGCGACGAGGCAGGCACCTGGTTCTCCCGGGGAGTCGGCTTCGTCGGCGGCGGCCTCCTCGCCTACGGCGTGGTGAACGGCTTCCTCGCGGCGTCGAACGTCGTCCTCATCTTCTTCGTCGCGCTGCTGCTCGCGTCGGCGCTGGAGCCGCTGGTGGCGCGTGTCCGCGACCGGCTCCCCGTCGCCCGGGGCGCTGCGCTCCTCCTCGTGTACGCGGCGTTCTTTGCGATCGTGCTCGTCATGGCGCTGCTGGTCATTCCCGGCGCCCTTGACCAGGTCGGCGACCTCGGGGCGGCGCTCCCGGCGGCGTTCCAGCGGGCGAAGAACGTGGCCAACACGCTGGAGGTCGACGCTCTCCGCAGGAGCCTGATCGCCATCATCGACGCCGCGATCGCGGCGACCAAGCCGGGGCCGGCCCCCGTTGCGGGCCAGGTCGTGTCGGAGGGCCTCGCCATCGCGAACGTCGTCGTCTCGGTGGCGACGATCCTCACGCTGGTCTACTTCTGGATGACCGAGCGCGCGAGGCTCCAGCGATTCGTCCTCAGCTTCCTGCGGCCCGAGCGCCGCGGGGGCACGCGGGAAGCCTGGAACGCGGTCGAGCTCCGCCTGGGCAACTGGGTCCGCGGCCAGCTGACGCTGATGGCGGCGCTCGCCGTGATGACCGGGATTGCCTACACCGTGCTCGGCCTGCCCTCGGCCCTGCTGCTCGCGCTGATCGCGGGGCTCGCCGAGGCCGTCCCGATCGTGGGTCCGGCGCTCGGGGTCGGGCCGGCCGTCCTCGTCGCCCTCGCGATCAAGCCCGAGGTGCTGGTCCTCGTGATCGTCGCGTACGTGATCATCCAGCTCCTCGAAAGCAACATCCTGGTCCCGATCGTCATGCGCAACGCGATCGGCGTCTCACCGCTCCTCATCATCCTGAGCCTGCTCGTTGGAACGGCATTGGGTGGCCTGGCGGGAGCCCTCGTCGCAGTGCCGACCATGGCCGGCCTCGAGGCGATCCTCGAACGCCTCCAGGACCGGGAGATACCCGTGGGAGAGGACTCCGCGACCGCCGGGCACACGACCGACGAGGAGATGAGCGGCGAGACGGACCTCGCGGCAGGCTCCGTCGAGCTGCCGGGTTAACGCTCCGCGCGAGCGAGCGAGTCGGGCCGGCGACCGCCCGACGGGCGGAGCGCCATGCCGCGGTACCCGGCGACGAACCCGGCAGCCACCAGCCGATCGCGCCACGGGTTTGCCGGCCCAAGGGGCTCCCCGTCGACCCGGCTCACGACAAGCTCCCGGAGCCGGCCGTCCACAACGAGCATCCGCAGCGCCACGAGCGCGCGACCCAGGCGCTCGGCGTCGTCGGCGTCGGGAAAGCTGACCAGGCCCTTGCCACCGCGCTCGACGTAGAGGACGGCCGCGCCGTCGACGAGCACGACGTAGGCGCCGGCAACGCGCTGGAATGGCCGCCGGTCGGCTGCGTCGCGGCGCGGCCAGGCAAGGGCCGCGCCGTACGGCTGGGCCGGATCGGCGGCCGCGAGCAGGTCGACCCGTGGCCCGGCCCCGTCCCCCTCGCGAACGGCGCGCAGCCGATCGATCGCGCCCGCGAGCGCGAACTGGGCCGCCCCCAGGCCGTCGACGAAGTAGCCGCGTCGAATCCGTCCCGACTCCTCGAGCGCGCGAAGGACAGGGTAGATGGCGGCAAAGCCGCCCTCGACGCCCTCGGCCATCACGGCCTCGCGCGTGACGACGCCGTGGCGATCGAGCAGGACAAGCGCGAGCGCGTGGAGCCGCTGGGTCGCGGTCGAGGCCGTGACCCCGCCCGTCGCCGCGCCGACTCCCGCAGCGGGCGATTGCACGGCCCCGGCGCCGCCCAGCCCCGCGGCGCGGATTGGCGATGCGTCCGGCCCCGCGGCGTGGATTGCCGCAGCGTCCGCTTCGACGAGCGACCAGCGGCCCGCAGCCTCGGGCGGGCCGAGCGTCGCGAGCCGTCCCGGCCGCGGGCGCCGGTCCCTGCCCGAGCGTTTCCAGCGCAGCGCTCGCAGCGGCGCGAAGGTGTCGTTGGTCACCTCGCCGGCCCACACCAGGTCCCACAGCGCATCGAGGACCTCGCGGTCGAAGCCACCGCCGGCGGCGGCGAAGACCTCGCGATAGAACGAAGCGCCCCGGCGGGCGAGCAGGTCGCGGATCGCGGCGTGGCGAGGCCCGTTGGCCTGATCGGGGACGCCGGTCCGCGACGCTGCCAGGGCCGCTCGCAGGAGGTCCCCCTTGCCGGGCCGGAAGAGCGCCACGCGACCGTCGTCGCGGCCGAGCGGCCCGCACCCGATCCAGGCGACCTCGCCGAGGGCGCCCAGCTCGTCGAGGAGCCGCGGCTGGTAGCCCGGGACCCGCGCCGGGAGCACGTCGCGCTCCAGGACGGAGGCGGGGATCGGGACGCCCGCCAGCTGATCGATGACCTCTGCGAGCCGCTCGAGGGCGGCCTGTCCGCGGACAGG
>Ga0066793_10001396_pt1 | contig 10938 bp, 10 predicted proteins | sample PersoiDNA2013189_FD_83876 | JGI IMG/M metagenome (GOLD analysis project Ga0066793, IMG submission 83876) | Permafrost soil microbial communities from the Arctic, to analyse light accelerated degradation of dissolved organic matter (DOM) -... | ecosystem: Environmental > Terrestrial > Soil >...
CCCATGCCGCTCTTGCCGACCCCCCCGGTCCCCCTGTGCCCGGCGCGAGCCGACTAGGGGACCGGCGCGGAGGCGACACATACTCGCGCCGCTGCCCGGTCGGGCGCTCGCCGCGGCCGCGGGCATCGGCTGGATCGGCAAGAACGGCATGGTCATGAACGCCGAGGAAGTCTCCTACTTCCTCCTGGCCGAGATCCTGACGGACCTGGAGCTATTGCCCGACTCCCCCGTGGCCGAACGGTGCGGTTCGTGCCGTGCCTGCCTCGACGCCTGCCCCATGCAGGCATTCGTCGCCCCCGCGGTCCTCGACTCGCACCGCTGCCTTTCCTACTGGACCATCGAGCAGCGAGAAACGATCCCAACCGACGTCGCCCGGAAGCTCTCCGGATGGGTGTTCGGCTGCGACATCTGCCAGGAGGCGTGTCCCTACAACCGGGCGGTCGAAACTGGCGAGCTGGCTCGTCAGCCGCCCGCCCTGTCGGAGCTCCTCGCCGCGGGCGCAGGGCAATGGCGGCGCCGGTTCGCCGACACTCCGCTCGCGCGCGCGGGCCAGGCGGGCCTGCGCCGCAACGCCGCGGCGCTGGCGGAGGCGACCCGGCGCGGCGATCTGCTGCCGGCGCTCGCCCCGCTCGCCACCGCCGGATCGGCCGTCGTGGCCGCGCAGGCGCGTCGGGCGATCGAGAGCCTGGCCGGCACGCCGCAGCCGTGAAGGAACGGGTCCTGGTGGCGGCGGCCGTCATTCGCCGGGGGGACGAGGTCCTGCTCACCCGGCGGCCCGAGGGAAAGCACCTGGCGGGAAAGTGGGAATTTCCCGGCGGAAAGGTGGAGTCGTACGAGAGTCCCGAGGAAGCGCTCGCGCGAGAGATCCGCGAAGAGCTGGGTATCGAGATCGAGAACCTCCGCCCCTTCCGATTCGTCCATCACGAATACCCGGGCAAGAGGATCCTCATGCTGACCTATCTGTGCGACATCTCGCGCGAGCCGACCGAGCCGCTCATGGCGTGGCGATGGCAGCCGGAGTCCGGTCTCGACGCCGCCGAGATGCCGGAGGCCGATCGGCCGCTCCTCGAGGCGATCCGCGCGGAGTTGCGGCGATGAGCCATTGGATTGCGGTGCTCGTCGGGCTCTTTCTACTCGCCGCGGTACTCTCCGCGTTCTTCGCGGCCTCCGAGACGGCCCTGGTCGCGCTCTCCCGGATCGACCTCCAGCGCCTCCGGGAGCGTGGGCATCGCTCCGCCGGCACGATCGAGGCGCTCAAGAAGAGCCCCACGCGCCTGCTCTCGACGGCTCTCATCGGGCAGAATCTCTGCACGGCGGGCGCATCGGCGGTCGCCACCGTGATCGCGGAGAACGCCCTTGGCGAAAAGGTCGGGATTCCGGTCGCAGTCGTCGCGACGACGCTCTTCCTCTTCACGTTCGGGGAGATGGCTCCCAAGTCGCTGGCCGCCGCTTCCCCATCGCGGGTGGCGGTCGCCGTGGCGCGACCCTTCCGATTCTTCTCGCGCGTGATGGGCCCGTTCGCCGCGATCGCGATCTTCCTCGTTACGAAATCCCTGGCTTTCTTCGGAATCCGTGAGACGAACCCGGCCATGACCGAAGAGGAGATGAAGGCCGTCATCAACATCGGGCATGCCGAGGGCGTCATCGCCTCGGAGGAGCGCGAGCAGATGGTGCGCGTTATGGAGTTCGGAGAGCGAACCGTGTCGGAAGTGATGGTGCCGCGCCTCCGGATCACGGCGATCGAGGAGAACACCCATTTCCCCGAGGTGCGACAGCTTTTCTCGGCCAACAAGCTCTCGCGAGTTCCCGTCTACCGCGGCACGCTCGACAACGTCATCGGGGTGCTCAACGCCAAGGATCTCTTCGACGTCACCGACGAGCAGGAAGCCTCCTTCACACCGGGCCGGTACATGACGCCGCCGTTCCTCGTCCCCGAGTTCAAGAAGCTCGACCAGCTCTTCCGGGAGATGCGCCGCCGCCGGCAGCACATGGCGATCGCACTCGACGAGTATGGCGGCACCGCGGGCCTCATCACGATCGAGGACGCGATCGAAGCCCTTCTCGGCGCCATCCAGGACGAGTACGACGAGGAGACGCCCGGCTTCGTCAAGATCGGGGACCGCACCTACCTCCTGGACGGAGCCTTCCGCCTGTCCGAGGTCGAGAGCCGGTTCGGCCTGCGATACCCGGGTATCGACGCCGAGACGGTGGCGGGGCTGCTGCTGCATCGGTTCGGCCGGATCCCGAAGAATGGCGACCGGTGGCGCGGCCGCCAGGCGGAATACGTCGTCATCGACGCAACACCGAGCGCCATCACGAAGGTGAAGATGATTCTGCCGAGGAAGGCGGAAGTGGGGAAACAGCATGCCTGACGCAATCCCCGTCACTTTGATCCGCGGCGACGGGATCGGGCCCGAGATCGTCGACGCCGTCCTTCCGCTCCTCTCCGGGGCCGGAGCCCGCCTCGAATGGGAGGAGGTCGAGGTCGGTGTCGCCGCCCAGGCCCGCGGGGAGGACCCGCTGCCCGAATCCGCCGTGGCCTCGATCGAGCGGACCCGGATCGCCCTGAAGGGTCCCGTCTCCACGCCGATCGGAAAGGGGTTCAGCTCGATCAACGTCCGCATGCGCCAGCACTTCGACCTCTACGCGAACCTGCGCCCGGTCGAGAACTTCGCCAACGTGCCGAGCCGGTTCTCGGGTGTCGACCTCGTCATCGTGCGCGAGAACACCGAAGATCTCTATTCGGGCCTCGAGCACGTCGTCGTGCCGGGTGTCGTCGAGTCGCTGAAGATCATCACCGAACGCGCTTCCTCCCGCATCGCCCGCTTCGCCTTCGAGCATGCCCGCGCCCGCGGCCGCAAGTGTGTGACCGCGATCCACAAGGCCAACATCATGAAGCTCTCCGATGGCCTCTTCCTCGACTGCTTCCGCCGCGTCGCCGCCGAGTACCCCGACATCCGCGCCGACGACCGCATCGTGGACGCCCTCTGCATGGACCTCGTCATCCGGCCGGAGACCTATGATGTACTGCTCCTGGAGAACCTCTACGGCGACATCGTCTCCGATCTCGCCGCGGGCCTCGTCGGAGGCCTCGGGCTCGTCGCCGGCGCCAACCTCGGAGAAAACGCCGCGATCTTCGAAGCCGTGCACGGTTCGGCCCCCGACATCGCGGGGAAGAACCTGGCCAATCCGACGGCGATCTTGATCGCGGCGATCCTGATGCTTCGCCACGTCGGGCAGGCGGAGGCGGGCGAGAGGCTCGAGAAGGCGCTTCACCGCACGTTCGCCGACGGCATCCGCACGAAGGACCTCGGCGGAGCGGCCGGCACGAAGGAGTTCGCGGAGGCGATTTCGGAACGACTGTAGGGGCGCAGCATGCTGCGCCCCTACCGCGTCAAACTCTTGTACTTGATCCGGTGCGGCCGGTCCGCCTCGGCTCCGAGACGCCTGTGGCGGTCGGCCTCGTAGTCGGCGAAGTTGCCCTCGTACCACTCGGTCGCGGAGTCGCCCTCGAAGGCCAGGATGTGCGTGGCGACGCGGTCGAGGAACCAGCGGTCGTGCGTGATCACGACGGCGCAGCCCGCGAAGGCGAGCAGCGCGTCTTCCAGAGCGCGAAGAGTCTCGACGTCCAGGTCGTTGGTGGGCTCGTCGAGCAGAAGGAGGTTTCCCCCCTTCTTCAGAGCTCGAGCCAGATGCAGACGGTTCATCTCCCCGCCGGAAAGGTCGGCCACCCGCTTCTGCTGATCGCCCCCCTTGAAATTGAATAGCGCGCAATAGGCCCGCGAGGGGATCGATCTCTTGCCGATCGGGATCGCGTCCAGACCCCCGGAGATCTCGTCGTGAACGGTCCTGGCGGGGTCCGGCCGCTCCCGGTTCTGATCCACGTAGGAGAGAACGACCGTCTCTCCCACCGTCAGGCGGCCGGCGTCGGGCTTCTCCTCGCCGACGATCATGCGGAAGAGCGTCGTTTTTCCCGCTCCGTTGGCCCCGATCACCCCGACGATCCCGCCTTTGGGCAGGTCGAAGCTCAGGTCCTCCATCAGGAGGCGGTCGCCGTAGCCCTTCCGCACGTGTTCGGCGCGGACGACGATATCTCCCAGCCGCGGCCCCGGCGGGATCGTCAGCTCCTGCATCTCCGATCGCGCGTCGGGCCCCTTTTCGTTCAGGAGCGATTCGTAAGCCTGCAGCCGCGCCTTGCTCTTGGCGTGCCGCGCCCGGGGCGCCATTCGCACCCATTCGAGCTCGTGCCGGAGCGCCCGGCGCTTGGCCGATTCGTGCTTCTCCTCCTGAGCCAGGCGCGCTTCCTTCTGCTCGAGCCAGGAGGAGTAGTTGCCCTTCCAGGGGATGCCGGCGCCGCGGTCGAGCTCGAGGATCCACCCGGCGACGTTGTCGAGGAAGTACCGGTCGTGGGTGACGGCGACCACCGTTCCCGGATACTCGGCCAGGTGCCTCTCGAGCCAGGCCACCGATTCGGCGTCCAGGTGATTCGTCGGCTCGTCCAGGAGGAGCAGGTCGGGCTTTTCGAGGAGCACGCGGCAGAGCGCGACGCGCCGCTTCTCGCCGCCGGAGATCTTCGTCACGTCCGCGTCGGGAGGCGGGAGTCGCAGCGCGTCCATCGCGATCTCGAGCGTGCGCTCGATCTCCCAGCCCCCGGCGGCCTCGATTGCGTCCTGCACCCGGCCGTGCTCGGCCATGACCTTTTCCATCTCACCATCGGAGAGATCGGCACCGAGCCTCTCGTTGAGCTCGTCGTAGCGAGCGAGCAATCGACGCACCGGCTCGACGGCCACGTCGACGTTGCCCAGGACATCGCGCGACGGATCCAGGCGGGGCTCCTGAGGGAGGAATCCCACTCGGGTTCCGTCGGCCGGCGCCGCCTCGCCCTGGAACTCGTGGTCCACGCCCGCCATGATCCTGAGCACGGTCGACTTGCCGGCGCCGTTGAGACCGAGGACCCCGATCTTGGCGCCCGGCAGGAAGGCCAGCGTGATCCCGCGGAGAATTTCCTTCTGCGGCGGCACGACCTTGCGCAGGTCGCGCATCGTAAAAATGTACTGCGCGGGCATCTATTTCTTGACGGGGGGCGGAAGGTCCCGAGCGGGGTTCACGGCCTGGAAGCCGTGGTGGCTGTGCGAGCCGTCGCAGAAGGGCTTGTTCTCCGACTGGCCGCATCGGCACAGCGAAACGGCGGCGCGGCCGGCCAGCCCGAACGGCTTCCCGCCGTCGTCGACGATCTCGAAGTCGCCCTCGACGCGCAGCGGGCCGTTGGTGCGAACCTGGATCTTCGTGCTCATCGATCCTCCGGGCGGGACGATACCATCCTCACGGAACCGAATATGCCGACAGCATGCCGGCCTCGTCAGCGACGTAGAGGTAGCCGCCCGCGACGATCGGGCTCTCCCAGTGCACGCCGCCGATCGTGTCGCTCCAGAGCTCGCCGCCGGTGGCCGCGTCGCGGGCGACGATGCGCCCCGGCGCGGCGCAGAAGACCACTCCGTTGGCCACGACCGGCGAGCTCCCGCCGGGGCTCGCCTGCCATAGCGGAGAAAGCGCGGGCCGGCCGTCTCTCGGAACGAGCTCGACGGCGCAGATTCCCTCCCCATTCGCGACGAACGCCAGGGAGCGCCCCGAACCGTCGCGCCATGTCGCGATCGCCGTCAGCACTTCGCCTCCCTGGGGCACCGGGATCGACACGAGCTCGCCTCCCACGTGGCCCGGCCCCCCGCGGCCGCTGAGGTCGTCGGCGTTGAGGAGGCGCAGGACGCCGTCCTTTCCCGCCTGAAGCATCGCGCGAGGCAGACCGCCCACTTCCGGCAAGAGCGCGGGAGCGCTCGAGCCCAGGTCGAGATCCTCATCCTGCAGCCGCTGGTAGATCTCCGGCGTATAGCTGTCGAGCGGACCCGAAGGACGGCCGGCCCCCGACGAGCCGATCGCGAGGACGGAATCGCCCCAGTGGTCGCCGCCGGAGGAGCCGTCGAACAATCCGTTGCCGGTCGAGAAAAGGAGGCGGTCCGTCGCCGCGTCGAGTACGGCACCGGCGCGCGCCCATACGGCCGTCTGGACTTGATCGCAATCGGGCGGGGACTCCAGCGCGAAATGCACGGTTTCGGAGCTGCACGTGGCGTTGAACACGGTCTGGGCTCCGGTTTCGAGATCGATGACGGTCAGATGCCCCTGATAGTCGCCGGCGTCTCCTGGATATCCGCCGAGCGCGGCGGCCAGCCTCCGGATCCCGTCGCGCCCGGTAAAGAGCGTGAGCGCCGAGGAGCCTTTCTCCACGTCCGGTTTGAGGGTCGCGAGCTGCGGCCATCCGCTCCCCGTCGTCTCGGCCCCGTCGCCGATCCGGTATCGGTGAACGAAGCCGTCGAGCCCGTATGAGTAGACGAGGCCGCCCCGTGCGTCCACGGCCGGCGACGACGTCGTGTAATTCGGCCCCGGCGGCGGAGCCGTCCTCCAGCAGAGAGCTCCGGTGAACGCGTCCAGACAGACCAGCGTACCGTCCATAAGGGTCAGAAACAGCCGGCCGCCCGACAGCGCCGGGGTGCCGTCCGCCACGCTCGGAAGAGCGACGCGGAAACGGCGCGTCAATGTCGCCACGGTCGTCGAGTCGATCCGTCTCTCGTCCGGGTTGAACCCGGCGTGGGCCGCGTCGAACCCGAACTGCGCCCACTCAGGAGAAAGACCCTCTCGGGCGGAGACCGGCGCCCGCGGCGCAACGGGCACGGGCGCGATGGCCATGCCGCGCGAGAGGACGACGGCCAGCAGCGGGACGATCATGGCGCGCTCCACGGCTCGCCGCAAAAAGAGCAACCCGGCGCGCTCTCGACCAGCCGGGGCCTTTCGCACCGCGGGCAGCGCGGCGCGGGGGACCGCTTCCGGGCCTCTGCCATCGTGATCGCCGCGGTCACGTCGAAGGGCGTGCGGACCGCGAGGCGGCGGCGAAGGCGGGCGGCGATGATGACTCCGGTCCAGAGAGGGATCAGAGCCATGCCGGCGCCGAGGAGGAAGAGGAGCGAGCTTCCGCTCGCCCGAGAAGGGTCCGCGCCGGCGGCGGCATATCGCACCGCCTCACGCACGGCGATGGCGAGGATTGGCACGGTCACGACGGAGGCGAAGAGGACGAGCTTCTTCACGCCCCTTCCGCGCCGTACGCCGCGGGGTCGCCCATGAGCCGGTGGTTTTCTCCGAAGGCCTCGCTCTCGATCCGCAACGCCCAGAGGTGGAGCGCGACGGCGACGATCGTCGCGGAAAGGTGGATCGCCCTCGGCAATGCGCGCCGGGCAGCCGGCGTCGTGTGGACCCACCCTCCCGCGACGAAGACGAAGATCGCGGCGAGCATCGCGAAGGTAGCCGCCGGCGAGGCCCGAGCCTTGAAACGGCGCAGGGCCCGCCGGATCCGCTGCCGCGAAGCCTCGGGGAGGCCGCCGATCTCCTCCTTGACGAGCTGCCCGGTCCCGATGAAATAGAAGATGACCATCGACTGCGAGAAAAGCGAAAGCATGACGGTCGGAATCGCGTAGAGGACGTGCCGCGATACCAGCGCGCGGATCATCGGGTCGCCGGGGCCCCGCGCCGCGAGCACGAAGCCGAACACCGACGCCACGACGAACCCGGCCGTCGCGGCCGCCGTCGCGAGGTAGAGGGCGAGCGCCATCGCCGGGAGGATAGCGTAGTATTCTTCGCCCAGCTCCGATGGCTGAATCGACTTCCGCCGCGCCCCGCACTCTCGTGGACATCTTCGAGCGCGCCGCCGCCTCGGGCAAGACCGATCTCCTTCTGCGCCGGGACGGCGAGCGCTGGGTTCCGATTTCGGCAGGCGACTTCTCGTTCACGGTCCGGGCGCTCTCGCTCGGCTTGAACGCCCTTGGAATGCAGCCGGGCGACCGCGTGGCCCTGCTCTCGGAAAACCGGCCGGAATGGGCGATGACCGACTACGCGATCGTCTGCGCCGGCGCTCTCACGGTGCCGATCTACCCCACACTGCCCGCCGCGCAGGTGGCGGCGCTGTTGCGGGACTGCGGCGCGAAGATCCTCCTGGTCTCCACCGAGGAGCAGCTCGCGAAGGCCCGCGAGATCCGTGGGAGCTGCCCCGACCTCGAGCACGTCCTCTGCCTCGACGCACAGCCCCCCGCCGAGACCGGCTATGGCCGCTGGCTCGACGCGGTGGACCGCGGGCGGGGACTCCACGAGCTCAACTCGACCGCCTTCGAGACTCGCGCGCGGCAAGTCCGGCCACAGGACCCGTGCACGATCATCTACACCTCGGGCACGACGGGGGTGCCGAAGGGCGCCGTTCTCACCCACTCCAACTTCGTCTCCAACGTTCTCGCGGCCTGCGAGGTGGTTCCGTATGACGAAACCGCCGTCACGCTCTCCTTCCTCCCGCTGTGCCACGTCTTCGAGCGGATGCTGGACTACTCCTTCGCGCACCGCTTGTGCACGATCGCCTACCTCGACGACGTCAATCGAGTCCGCGACGCCCTGGCCCAGGTCGAGCCCACGCTCTTCGGCGCCGTGCCTCGGATCTACGAGAAGATCTACGCCGCCGTCCGGGAAAATGCCGGGAAGTCCGCGGTGAAGCGGGCGATTTTCGGATGGGCCTGCCGGCAGGGCCGCCGCCGGCTGGCGAGGCTTCAGAAAGGCGAGGAGAACCCGACGTCGATGGGGATCCACATCGCCGACCGGCTCGTCTTCTCCAAGCTCCGGGCGCGCCTGGGCACGCGCTTCCGCTTCGCGATCTCCGGCGGTGCCCCGCTCGCCCTCGAGCTCAACGAGTTCTTCTGGGGCGCGGGCGTGCGGATCTACGAGGGATACGGGCTGACGGAGACCTCGCCTGTCATCGCCGTCAACGGCCCCCGGGCCTGGAAGCTCGGGACGGTCGGACGTCCCATGCCCGGAGTGGAGGTCCGTATCGCGCAGGACGGCGAGATCCTGACGCGCGGTCCACACGTCATGCAGGGCTACTATGGGAAGCCGGATGCCACGCGCGAGGCGATCGATGCCGATGGGTGGTTCCACACTGGAGATATCGGGGAGCTCGACGCGGAGGGATTCCTGCGCATCACCGACCGGAAGAAGGATCTGATCGTTTTGGCTGGAGGCAAGAAGGCGGCGCCCCAACCCATCGAGAACGAGCTGAAGATGTCCGGCGTGATCGCTCTGCCGATCGTGATCGGCGACCGGCGCAAGTTCCTCTCGGCGCTGATCGTCCCGAACTTCGAGAAGATCGCCCTCGACGAGGCCGGCCGCCAGCGCGTCCAGCAGGCGATCGACGCCTACAACGCGGGTAAGGCGCACCACGAGCAGATTCGGGCATTCCGGCTCCTCCCGCTCGATCTGACGATCGAATCGGGAGAGATCACCCCCACGATGAAGGTCAAGCGCCGGTTCGTCGAGGAGAAGTACCGCGCACTGATCGACGAGATGTACGAGGAGGCCCATGGCTCGTGAAGTCGTAGTGGTGGACGGTGTTCGCACTCCCTATTGCCGGGCCGGCACGGATCTGAAGGACGTTCCGGCCGTCGAGCTCGGCCGCCTCGCCGCAACCGAGCTCTTCGCGCGGACCGGCTTCGATCCCGCGCACCTCGACGAGGTGATCTTCGGCAACATCGCGACCCCGACCGATGCCGCCAACATCGCGCGCGTGATCGCGCTCCAGGCAGGGGTCGCGCGGGAGGTTCCCGCCTTCACCGTCGGCCGCAACTGCGGTTCCGGAGCGGAGTCGATCGCCGACGGATTCCTCCGGATCCGCGGCGGAATCGCCGACGCGATCCTCGCCGGAGGTGTGGAATCGATGTCGAACATCCCGCTTCTCTTCTCACGCGAGGCGCAGGAGAAGTTCGCCAACGTCTTTCGCGCGAAATCCGGTCTGGCCCGCGCCAGGGCGGCCGCGAGCTTCCGGCCAGCCGACTTCAAGCCCGTGATCGGCCTGGAACAGGGCCTGACGGATCCGACCTGCGGTCTGAACATGGGAGAGACGGCCGAGCTTCTGGCCAAGGAGTTCCAGATCTCCCGGGACGAGCAGGACGCCTACGCCCTCGCATCACACCGGCGGGCTGCGGCCGCGCGCGCCAAGCTCGCCCAGGAAATCGTGCCCGTGCCCGTTCCGCCGGGGTTCGACCGGCTGGCGAGCCTCGACAACGGCATCCGGGAAAACCAGTCGACGGAAGCTCTGGGCAAGCTCAAGCCGTACTTCGACCGGAAATTCGGCACGGTCACGGCGGGCAACTCCTCCCAGATCACCGACGGGGGGGCGGCCACCCTGCTGATGTCGGCGGAAGCGGCGCGCGGCCTCGGCCTGCGGCCGCTCGGGAAAGTCCTCTCGTTCGGTTTTGCCGGGACCGATCCCGCTCGAATGGGCCTCGGGCCGGTGGTCGCAACACCGATCGCGCTGCGCCGTGCCGGTGTGGCCTGGAGCGATGTCGGATTGGTCGAGCTCAACGAGGCGTTCGCCGCCCAGGTCCTCGCCTGCCAGCGGGCGTGGGACTCGCGAGAGTGGGCGGCCCACAACGGGCTCGAGGCCCCGATCGGTACGCTCGATTTCGAGCGGACGAACGTCAACGGCGGCGCGATCGCGCTCGGCCATCCAGTCGGCTCGACCGGGACGCGGCTCGTGCTCACGCTGCTCAAGGAGATGCGGCGGCGCAACGTCTCCGTCGGCCTCGCCACGATGTGCATCGGCGGCGGGCAGGGTGGGGCGGTCATCGTCGAAGCGCTCCCGGCCTGACGGACGAGACCGCGTGAAGCGGCCCGGTCCCTCCCTCTCGGCCGCCCTCCTGGCCTCGGGCATCGCGCTCGCGGGCTACGCGTTCACGTTCGCCCGAACGGTCACACTCGTCGACAGCGGCGAGCTCATCCTCACTTCGGCGACGTTCGGCGTCGCTCACCCGCCGGGGATCCCTCTCTATACACTCCTCGGCTTCCTCTTCACGCGCGTCC
>Ga0066793_10001397_pt1 | contig 10933 bp, 9 predicted proteins | sample PersoiDNA2013189_FD_83876 | JGI IMG/M metagenome (GOLD analysis project Ga0066793, IMG submission 83876) | Permafrost soil microbial communities from the Arctic, to analyse light accelerated degradation of dissolved organic matter (DOM) -... | ecosystem: Environmental > Terrestrial > Soil >...
CCCTCGACCCCGACGATGATGCGCGTGGACGTCAACGACGTCCTGTCCGAGGTCGTGCTGTTCACGCGCAAGTTCGCGAGCCGCGGGAACGTCGAGATCGACGAGGAGCTGGACCGGGACGTGCCGCTCGTCACGGCGGACCCCGACCAGCTCAAGCAGGTCTTCGTCAATCTCATCTCCAACGCCGTGCAGGCCATGGAAGGCGAAGGAGGCTCGCTGACCGTCAGCACGGGCTTCGACGACGGCTTCGTGTTCGTGCGGTTCGTCGACACCGGCCCCGGCATAACCGCGGACTCGTTGGGCAAGGTATTCGACCCCTTCTACTCGACCCGGGATGCCGGAACCGGACTCGGACTCACCATCGTCCACCGCATCGTGGACGAGCACGACGGGCACATAGAGGTCGCGAGCGACCCGGAGAATGGGACCGCATTCACGGTCTCCCTGCCGGCGCTCGCGTCGTGAGACGCAGACAGTCGAGGAGGCTGAACCGACGGTGGCCAAGCGCGTGCTGATCGCGGACGACGAGAAGAACATGCGGTGGGTGCTCGACGAGACGCTCTCCAAGGAGGGCTACGAGGTCTCGCAGGCCGCCGACGGCAAGGAGGCCATGGCGGCCATCGAGGACAACCCGCCGGATCTGATGGTTCTCGACCACAAGATGCCCGCTCCCGACGGCATGGAGGTCCTGCGCAGGATCCGGGCGAAGGGGGAGACCTTCCCCGTCATCATGCTGACCGCCCACGGCAACGTGCAGCTCGCGGTCGAGGCGATGAAGGCCGGCGCGACCGAGTACCTGACGAAGCCCTTCGACCTCGAGGAGCTCAAGCTCGCGATCGAGAAGGCGCTGCGCATCAGCGAATTGTCCGAAGAGGTCCAGCGCCTGCGCGACGAGCTGGACCGCGACTGGGACATCGACGGCATCGTCGCCACGGACCCTCGGATGCTCGAGGTCCTCGCGACCGTCCACAAGGTGGCGCCCACGAGCGCGACCGCGATGATCTACGGCGAGTCCGGCACCGGCAAGGAGCTCATCGCCCGAGCGATCCACCGCCTGTCGCCGCGCGCCGGCAAGCCGTTCATCGAGGTGCACGCGGGCGCGCTGCCGGAGACGCTTCTCGAATCGGAGTTGTTCGGCTACGAGAAGGGCGCCTTCACCGGTGCGGTGCAATCCAAGCCCGGACGCTTCGAGATGGCTAACGGCGGCACGCTGTTCCTCGACGAGATCGGCGACATCACGCCCAATGTGCAGGTCAAACTCCTGCGGGTGCTGCAGGAGCGCAGGTTCGAGCGGCTCGGTGCCACGCGCTCGATCGAGGTGGACGTACGAGTGGTCGCCGCGACCAACCAGGACCTGCAGCAGCTCATCGCCGACGGGCAGTTCCGGGAGGACCTGTTCTACCGGCTCAACGTCGTCCCGATCACGCTGCCGCCTCTTCGCCAGCGCAGGGGCGACGTCCCAAGGCTCGTCGCCCACTTCCTGGACAAGTTCCAGGCGGGCGAGACCACCATCTCGCCGGACGCGATGAACCTGCTCGTCGAGTACGCGTGGCCGGGCAACATCCGAGAACTCGAGAACACCGTCGAACGGATGATCATCCTGTCCCCGGGCCCGGAGATCGGCGTCGACGACCTCCCCTCCGAGGTCAGGGCCGGGCAACGTGGCGGCGCGGTCCCTCAGACGGGATTCGCGCTGCCCGAAGCGGGCTGCGATCTCGAGGAGGTCGAGATGGACCTCGTGGCCCAGGCGCTCGATCGCACGGCCGGCAACGTGGCCAAAGCGGCGAAGCTGCTCGGGCTGACCCCGAAGACCCTCGAGGCGCGGATGCAGCGTTTCGGCATGTAGGACGCCGGCCGAGTCGCGCGTTCCCGCTTGTCGCCCCATCGCGGCGGCGACGACGCGGCACCGCGCCACACCCGGCGGCGTTGGCATATGCCTTGCAACTCGGAGCGCGTGGGCGCACGCCCGGCCACGCGACAGGAGCAGCAGGAATGCAGAGCAGGTACATACGGTGGGTCGTGCTCGCGGCTCTGGGCGGGCTCGGCATCATCGGCCTCATTCTCGCCGCGTCCGCTCTGCTCCGCCCCGTCGGTCTTCTGGCGGGCGCCACGGCGGCCATGCCGATCAGCTGGATCGTCCCGCTGGGGTCGCTGTTCGTCATCGTCGGCGTCACCTGGCTGTTGCTGTCGCAGGCTCCCTCCGACGACGGAGCGGACGCGACCCCGTACGATTCGGCGACGTGCCCGAGTTGCGGACGCCTTGTGATGGTGGATTGGCGGCTGTGTCCCTACTGCGGCGCCATGATGCCCGATCCAGCCCCCGCGTCCGACGCGTCGAGCGCCCGCGACAGGTCCACGGTCGCCAACGGCTGATCGCCCCCGAGGTGTCCGGGTTGCCCGTCGAGACCCCCGCAGGTACGATGCATACCCGTTGGGGCATCTTTGACCCGTACCGGTTCCGGTCCACGAACGGCCGGACCCTCATCGACAAGGAGCTGCGCCATGGGTGAGTCCGCACAGGTGTCCATCGCCACTACCGGGATGCACTGCCACTCCTGCTCCATGCTCATCGAGATGAACGTCAGTGAGCTCGTGGGCGTCGCTTCGGTGCACGCCGATGTCGCGACCGGCACGACCGAGGTCACCTTCGATCCCGCAGTCGTCGACGTCGAGACGGTCCTCGGGGCGATCCGCGCCTCCGGCTACGGCGCCGAGGTTGCCGCATAGCGCGTCTGCGGCCCGGGGCGTGCCATGGGCCGTCGTCCGGATGCGAGGGGGGATGGGATGACGGGGGTGTCTGTGGGCCTGGCCGGGGCTTTCGGTGCCGGGCTCGTGTCGTTCCTGTCTCCGTGCGTCCTGCCGCTGATACCGGCCTATGTGTCGTTCATGACGGGCCTCAGCGTCGGCGAACTCTCTGGCGGTCGCCGGCGCGTCTCACAGGTCCTTGTTCCCGCCCTCCTGTTCGTCTTGGGCTTCTCGCTCGTCTTCGTCGCGCTCGGCGCCACGGCCTCCGTGCTCGGGACGCTGCTGAGAACATATCGTGACCTCCTTGCCCGAGTCGGCGGCGTCGCGATCTTCGCCTTCGGGTTCCTGCTACTGGGCGTCGTCAAGGTGCCGTGGCTGTACCGGGAGGCGAGGCTGGACATGGCGGGCGCCCGGAAGTTCGGTCCCGCGGCGGCGCTCGTGATGGGGCTCGCTTTCGCATTCGGGTGGACTCCTTGCGTGGGTCCCATCCTGGGCTCGATCCTGCTTCTCGCCGGATCCGGGGCGGACCCGGCCCGTGGCGCGCTCCTGCTCACGGCCTACTCGGCGGGATTGGGAGTGCCGTTCGTCGTCGTAGCGCTCGCTCTCGGCAAGCTCGCGGGCACGCTCGGGTGGCTCAACCGGCACGCTCTGGTGATCGATCGCGTCGCCGGGGGTGTGCTGATGGCATTGGGCGCCCTCGTGTTCACCGGCAAGCTCGGGCTGGTGTCTGCGTGGTTCCTCCAGGTGCTGCCGGGGCTCCGTCTGGGCTAGGTGTCCCACCGCTGGACACCGCCGCCCTGCCCGCTGTCCGCCTGGAGGTGGCCCTGAGCGGGCTCCGTGCTCTACGATGAGGACTGACCCAAGGTCCGACCTTCGGCACGGGCAGGGGAGCCCTCTGTGGACAAGCGTTCGCCGTCTCGCCGCACGAGCCTCGCCACGCGCATGCTGTGGCTCGCCTTCGCCATAACCGGGCTGACCGTCGCCGCCATCGGCGCGATGGGCGTGTACGGGGTCTACAGCCTCACGCGCAGCGAGGACTCCGAGCGATTGACCGGGTACCGGCAGCTCCTCGTCGACGACCTCTCGTCGAGGATGACCGTCGCCGACCGGGTGACGGACGCGGCCGCCTCTGCGGAGTCGTCGAGATCCGGTGATCCCGCGGGAATGGCAGCGGTCCTCGAGCGCGCGCAACTCCTCAACGCGGAGCACTTCGACCTGTTCATGTTGGTGCGGTCGACGGGGGAGGTCATCGTGGGCTACCCGTCGAGCTCCAGCATGCCCGCGGTAGCCGGGCAGTCGTACTTCCCGAAGAGCATCAGGCTCGGGGAGACCCGGTTCGGGTGGGAGGTGCCCGCCCCCGGCCAGTCCGCCGGCCGCCTGTGGACCGCGAGCCGCGTGCCCGGGCCCGATGGGCTGGTGGTCCTAGGCAGGCTGCGACCCGACTTCGTGCGGCTCACAGTCCGCGACGGCGAGCCGACCGGCATGGTGACCTTCTCGTTCATCGTCGACCGGGCGGGCAGGATGGTGCCCGTCGGCGGAGGGAAGCTGCTGTCGCGTACCGACCGGCTGTCGTTCGTGCCCGACACCGCGGGGGCGCGTGTCGGGCAGGCGTCGGCCGCCGACCCAGCGCTGGGGATGATCAGCGGGTACTACGCGGAGATCACGAGCGTGCCGGGCCTCGGATGGCGCCTGGTGATCGCCGAGCCGGCGAACCAAGGCCTGATGCGGGCGCGCGATGCGCTGGCGCCTGCCGCCGTGGCCGCGGTCGCCGCGGTCGCGATCGCACTGCTGGCGGTGTACGCGTTCGGGATTCGGCTCGTCGCGCCGCTGCGCGCGTTCGAGCGTCGGGCCCGCGACGTGGCCGGGGGCGGGTACGTGCGCCCTCTGGCCGTCGACCGCAACGACGAGGTCGGCCAGCTCGCCGACGCCTTCAACGAGATCGGCGTACGCGTCAACTCGCTGCAGGAGACGGCGCGACTGCTGGCCACCGCCGCCGACCCGGACGAGGCACTGGACGCCATCCTCTCTGCCGCGAGCCACATCCTGCACACCGGCATGAGTGCGGTGCTGCTCGTCGATGAGGCGGGGACGCGGCTGACGCTCGTTCGCGGACGCGGTCTGCGAGAGCCCGACGCGCACTATTCGGTGCGCCTCGACGCACCCGGTCCTCTCACGAGCGCATTCCTCCAGCAGCAGCTGCTGCTCGTCACTGGTGGCGAGCCGGGCGGAGCCTTGGTGCTGCGGGACCTGTTCGGAGAGGACGAGGAGCACTCCGGGGTGGTGGCGCCTCTCGTCGCGGGCGAGATCGCTCTGGGCGTCATCGTGGTCGTCGGCCCGCGACGGGGCTTCTCGGAGGCCCAGGTGGACACGCTGTCCGCCTTCTCGGCGCAGGCCGCCGTGGCGGTCAACACCTCCCGCCTCTTCGAGCACGAGCACACGTCGCGCCGTGAGGCGGAGACACTGCGCGAGGTGGCGGAACTCATCGCCAGCCAAGGCGATCTCGGGGAGTCGCTTGAAAGAGTCGCTGTCCTGTCGGCCGAACTCCTGGGCATGGACGACTGCGCTCCGGTCGTGCGGGGTCGCGGAGAACTCGGGCTCGCCTCCTCAGACGATCCTGACGAAGAGCGGCTGTGGCTCTCGGCACTCGTCCGTCTGCGGCCTGACGGCGAGGGGGGCCCTCCGTCGTTCGAGCCGCTCGTTGTGCCGGACACGAGTGCCGACGAGGACCTCGGCGCCCTCGCACCGCGCGGGTGCGGATCGCTGATCATGATCCCGCTCATCCAAGGCATGCGGGTCCGCGGGGCGCTCGTGCTGTCGTCGTCGAAGCGCGCGCTGCATCCCTCGAGCCGCCACATGGCGCTGGCCGGCACGATCGGCAGGGAGGTCTCCCTGGCGCTCGACAACGCGTTCCTGCTCCAACAGGCGCGAACACGCGCCTCGAACCTCGAGACCATCTTCCGCATCAGCCAAGCGGTCTCGTCCTCGCTGCAGAGCAACGTCGTGCTCAACCGCGTGCTCGACGTGGTGCAGAAGATCTTCACGGCCGATGCGGTCGCGCTCATGGACTTCGACCCGGTCCGCCGCACGATCTCGACGTCGATGGCGCGGGGCATCGCGAACCGCGACCTGCTGCACCTCAGCGTGATGCCCGGCGAGGACATCGCGGGCCGCGTGTTCCAGTCCGGGACGCCGACCGTCTATCCGAACTTGGCCGAGGTCGACTCGGAACTGGCGCGGATCGCATCGGCACAAGGTCTCCGGTCGATGCTCGCGGTGCCGCTGCGCGCCCGGGAGCGGTCGATCGGTCTGCTCGTGGTCTACAGCACGTCGCTCGACGCGTTCGGCTCGGAGGATCGCGAGCTCCTTAACTGGTTCGGGTCGCAGGCAGCGCTTGCCATCGACACAGCGGCGCTCTACGGCAAGGAACACCACGTCGCCAGCGTGCTGCAGAAGTCGATCCTGCCCGACGTGCTCGCGAAGGTCCCCGGCCTTCGCACGGCGAGCTTCTATCTCCCAGCCGGGGCGGAGGCCGAGATCGGTGGTGACTACTACGACCTGTTCAGCGCGCCGGATGGGCGAGTGGTGCTGGCGATCGGCGACGTGTGCGGCAAGGGCGTACAGGCCGCGACGAAGACCTCCGCCATCAAACACTCGCTGCGCGGCATGGTGGCCATGGGGGCCGGACCGGCGCAGGCGCTGACCGAGATGAACCGCCTCGTGGCGGAGAGCCGCGACCCTGCCGACATCGTCACGACATGGGTGGGGTTCATGGACCTGGCGAGTGGCGAGATGGCTTGGGCGGACGGCGGGCACCCGCCTGCGCTTCTGCGGCGGGCGGGGACACGCGTGGTGCAGCGCTTGGAGGTGACCGGGCCGTTGCTGGGAGCGGTGCCGTCGGCGGAGTATACCGAGGGCCAGGTGACGCTCGCCACCGGCGACATCGTCCTGCTGTACACGGACGGGGTGACGGAAGCGCGCCGCGGACCGCAGTTCTTCGGTGAGGGGCGGCTGCGCCGCGCTCTGCGCGGGGCGGACAGCGCCCAGGCAGCGGTCGACGGCCTGCTCGATGCGCTGGGCGACTTCTGCGGTGGAGCGCTTCGCGACGACGCCGCCGTGCTGGCCGCCGAGGTCTCGGACGCGGTGGTGCACCGACCGGGCGACAGCCGGTGAGCGAGACGGGCGCATCGCCCCGAACCGCGCCGAGCCGTTACCGTCCGGTGTGCACGGGTAGACTATCGGGAGCGACGTGACCGGACCGCCGGCACGCGAGGCCTGACCTGCACGGCCGGACGAGCATGACACCGGGAGCCATGAAGCACATGACGGTCCTGATCGAACGAGAGAGCGGCTCTCCGGCGTGCGTCGTGCGCGTGGATGGCGACATCGACCTCGCCGTCGTTCCCGAGATGCAGGGCTCCATCGACAACGTCGTGACCGCCGGCTGCGTCAACGTCGTGCTCGATCTCTCGCACGTGTCGTACGCCGACAGCTCGGCTCTCGGGCTCTTGGTGTGGCTGGACCACCGTCTCGGGCCCTTGGGCGGCAAGCTCGTGCTAGCCGGCGCGGACCACAACGTCAGCCGTGTCCTCGAGCTGTCCGGTCTCGTGGGCGTGGCGCCGTCGATAAGTGCGTCGTCGACCGTCAGGCAGGCGCTCCAGGGCCTCGAGATGGCTCCCGAGCCTCCGGAGCCGCTGTGGAGCGAGGAGTTGTGCGTTCCTGCCAGCGTCATGGCTCTCGCACAGACGCGCACCAGGGTCGTAGAGCTGCTCGAACCTCTGCGCGCGCCGGAGGCGATCATGTACGACATCAAGGTCGCGGTAGGCGAGGCGCTCGCCAACGCCGTCAGGCACGGGTCCCCGCACGGCGAGTCGGACCACGTGTGCGTGGAGGTCGTCGCTTATTCGGACCGTATCGTGGTCCGGGTCCGGGATTCGGGTGGAGGATTCGACGGCGACTCCTCGTGCGCCGACGACGTGTACGCGTCGGGCGGTCGCGGCGTCATGTTCATGCGCGCACTGATGGACCGCGTCGAGTTCGCGCGCTGCGACGGCGAAGGCACCACGGTGACGCTGACCAAGCGCATCCCGACGCCGGCCGACGCGGCGGAGTGATGGCGGGTCGCCGGGCGTGCCGCACCGGATGAGGATCCTCATCTACACCGCGTCCATGGGCGGCGGCCACCGCTCGACCGCCGCGGCGATCGAGGCGTACCTTCACGCTGATTGCGCTGAGACGGTCCATGTCCGCACGGTCGACTTCATGGCAAAGCATGCGCCGAACATCAACGCGCTGACCCGGTTCGCGCTCGACTCGGCGGTCGACTTCTTCCCTTCGGCGCATGGGACGTTCTCCGACCTGACCAACCGGATGCCGGACAACCCGGTGGTGCACGAGTTGATGGCGGCCGGCTTCGCGAACGCCGAGGCGTACATCCAGGCATTCAAGCCCGACGCCGTGATCTCGACCCATCCGGTCGCAGGCGGTGTCGTGTCCGAGTTCCGCAGGTCGGTGGACCTGCTGGCTGCGACCGTCATCACCGACTACGGCGCGCACCGACTGTGGCTGCACCCGGACACGGACCTGTACTTCGTTGCCACCAAGGAGATGCGCGACGACCTCGTGGTCAGGGGGATACCGTACGACCGGGTGGTCGTCTCGGGCATCCCCATCGACGAGCGCTTCGTGGAGCCTGTGTCCCGCCAGGCGTGCCGCGAGGTCCTGGGCCTGGCGGACCGGTTCACCGTGCTGCTCACCGCCGCGGCCGGTTCGGTCGACGAGATGCGCTCGCTAGCGCGCTCGCTCGTGGGCGCGGGGATCCAAGTGGCGGCCGTCGCCGGGCGCAACGAGCGGCTGCATCGTGCCCTGCTGACACTCGTCGAGAAGCACCCGCTTCTGCACGCGTTCGGATTCACGACCGAGATGCACGTGATGATGCGCGCGGCCGACGTGGTGGTCGGCAAGGCGGGAGGCCTCACCGTGTCCGAGGCATTCGCGGTGGGCGCGCCCATCATCATCTACAACACCCTCCCGGGCCAGGAGACGTACAACGTGCGTTTCCTCGTGACGTGGGGGGCGGGGTTGGAGGCCAGGGCCGAGGAGGACGTCCTCGAAGAGGTCCGTTTCCTGGCCACGCACCCGGAGCGCCTGTCGCAGCTGGCGTCCAACGCTGCGGCACTCGGCCGCCCAGCCGCGGCGCGCGCGGTCTGCGAGAGGGTGCTCGCCGGGCTGCGGTGATCCGGGCCACGCGGATCCCGGGCTTTCGGGGGACGCACATCCGGCGCCTTCTCACGCGCCGGGATGGGCCCTCGGGTATGTATCGGGACAGGACCATGCGGTAGGATTGGCCGGAGTCATCGGCGTCGCCCCTTCGATGCGGTGAGGTTTCGAACATGGATGTCATGACCGCGATCGAGAAGCGCCATTCGTGTCGCGTGTTCGACGGCAAGCCGGTACCGCGCGATGTCCTGGAGAAGCTGCTGTATGCCGCTGCGCAGGCGCCCTCAGCTCGAAACACCCAGCCGTGGCGTTTCCACGTCGCGGTCGGCGCCACCCGAGAGGCTCTCGGGGAGGCGATGACGATGACGACGGTGCATCTTCAGGAGTACATGGACATGATCTCCTCCGAGCAGATTCAGTACTTCGAGCGGTTCTTCTCCGATCTGGGGAAGGCGCCGGTGATCGTCGCCGTGACGGTCCCTCAGGTCCACGAGGACCTCGACCGCATCAACACGTACATCTCCGCCGGCTGCGCCTTGGAGAACCTCCTGCTCGCAGCAGGTGAGTTCGATGTCAGCTGCTGCAGCCTCACCATGTCCTTCTGGGTGCGCGACCGGCTCTCGGAGATCCTCGGCGTGGCAGACGACTGGGAGATCGTCTCGCTGGTGCTGCTCGGCTACGCGGCGGAGAAACCCGTCGCGCCCAAGCACGCGCAGAACATCGCCGTCTTCCACGAGTGATGTCCCCGGGAGGAACGCAGGCCGTCTTCTTCGACGTCGGCAACACGCTCCTGTACCCGTACCCGTCCGTGTCCCACGTCTGTGAGGAGATCCTCCGAGATGCGGGACACGTCCGCGACCTGGACGCCATCGAGGCGCTCATGCCGCTGGTCGACCGGTACTACGAGGAGCGGTACCGCGACGACGACGCCTTCTGGACCTCGGAGGAGGCGACGTCGGGCGTGTGGGTGGGCATGTACTCGCTGCTGTGCCGCAGGCTCGGCATCGAAAGGAGGGCCGAGGAGCTCGCCATGGCGGTCTACGACGCCTTCGGCTCGGCGGAGAGGTGGCGCGCCTGGGACGACGTGCGCCCCGCCTTCGAGCGTCTGCGCGACCGCGGCGTGCGCGTCGGAGTCATATCCAACTGGGACCGCAGGCTCCCCGGGCTGCTCGACGGCTTGGGGCTGACGGACATCGTCGAGGTTGTCGTGTCCTCGGCCGACGTGGGGCTGCGCAAACCCGACCCGCGCATCTTCGGGCTCGCATGCCAGCGACTGGGCGTCGAGGCCGCGCGTTCGGCGCACGTGGGGGACCACCTATACGCCGACGTGCTGGGCGCGCGCACGGCGGGGCTCGCCCCCGTTCTCATCGACCGGCGCGGCGACGCTCAGGCGCCTGACGCGACGCCGGTGATCTCGACACTCGACGATCTGGACAGAGTTCTTGACGAGGGGGCTGGTGACGCGTGAAGAAGGTCCTGCGTTTCCTGCCGCTGGCGCTGGGCGTGATCGCGGCGCTCGCGGCGGCATACGGTGCGTACTCGCTGGCCACGTACTCCTGGAACCAGATAGTAGACTACCGCAGCCCGTACCTCATGACGGCGCTGCCCGCTTCTCGCCCCGGGATCGCGCAGACCGATCGGCTGGTCTTCGTGATCGTCGACGGACTGACGGACGCGCAGTCGCGCAAGATGCACGCGTTGCAGACCCTGCGGGAGCACGGGACCGACCTCGTCGTGACGACCCACCAGCCGTCTCTGTCCTACCCGAACTGGACGACGCTTCTGACCGGTGCGCCGCAGCAGATCAGTGGCGTGCTCACCAACTGGTTCGACTCTCGCGTGCCTGCCGAGACACTCATGGACACGGCTGCGGCCATGAAGATGCGCGTGCTCGTGGCGGGACCGAGTTCGCTCACCGTCCTATACAAGGGGGACTGGCGCGGCGGCACGATAGTCAAGGACTGGCAGCCGG
>Ga0066793_10001399_pt1 | contig 10932 bp, 9 predicted proteins | sample PersoiDNA2013189_FD_83876 | JGI IMG/M metagenome (GOLD analysis project Ga0066793, IMG submission 83876) | Permafrost soil microbial communities from the Arctic, to analyse light accelerated degradation of dissolved organic matter (DOM) -... | ecosystem: Environmental > Terrestrial > Soil >...
GTTTGGTCGCGATTTTAGCGGGCAATCCTCTGACCTTGATGATGGCGTGGGTTGCAGTCGATCTGGTGGAGTTCGTAATTTTACAAGGCAGTGCGCTGCTCGGCAGCGTGCCGGATCAACGCGCTGCCGAGCGTATCATCCTGGCCTATTCGGCGCGGACGGTAGGCGTATTGTTATTCTTTCTCGCCATCGTTTTAGGTGGGGCTGACTCAAGCGCTTTTTCGTTCAAGCATATCTCGATCCAAACCGGATTATTAATATTTTTGGGTTGTGGCTTGCGCCTGGGGGTTTTACCCATGCACCTGCCTTTTTTCCATGAGCCGCGTTTAAGGCAAGGATTGGGAACTATATTACGCCTGGTTCCAGTCGTATCCACGCTTGTACCCCTGGCGCGCTTACCAGGAAATATTATTCCAGATACCTGGTCCCCCTGGCTCCTGGCGTTGGTTTCATTAACCGCCTTATATAGTGGCGCTATGTGGCTGACCGCGGACGACGAGCTGAACGGGCGACCGTATTGGATGCTTGGTTGGGCGGCCCTGGCCTTTACCTGTGTCATCCGTGGATCGCCCATTGCCAGCGTCGCATGGGGAATCGTGCTCCTCCTTCAGGGTGGTTTTTTGTTCTTATACTCAGCAAGGGAGAAGGTTCTTGGATTCTTGCCTGCCCTGGGTGTTTTGGGAATGATCGGCTTACCCTTCACGCCAGCCGCCAGCGGTTGGGCGGGCCTTTTTGAGCCAGGGTTTAATTTTTTTTCAGTCCTGGTGTATGTTGCCCAATGCTTATTATTGGCCGGGTTTATCCGCCATGCACTGCGCAAGGGCGATTCCCTGGTTGCTATCGATCGTTGGGCTCAGGTTGTCTATCCGATTGGTTTAATTTTTTTCATGATCACGGATGTTATCCTGGGTATATGGGGCTGGCCAGGTTCGTTGACCAGTGCCTATGCTTGGGCCGGTATTCTGCCAATGCTGGGCTGTGGCTTGTTCCTGGTGGTGATCTGGCGGCATATCGAGATTCCGATCGAGCCCATTAAAAATGTTATTATTCTGCAACGTGTTCAAAATGGCCTTAAACGCCTGTCGATCATCTTCAGGTTGGATTGGCTTTACGGTCTGATCGGAGCGGTTTACCGAACTGCCGGGCAGGTGCTTAATGAGGTCAGCGCTGTATTGGAAGGGGATGGAGGTGTGCTGTGGGCTTTATTGCTCTTATCGTTATTAATTTCATTGATTAGTGCGGGAGGGTTTTAATGTCGTTAGATGGACTGGCCTTGCCCGCATTTATTTTATTAATTGTCACTTCAATGGTGGTTTTATTGAGCCGGGATTGGCGCTGGAGCCTGGTGGCATTATCGACACAATATCTGGGTGTATTTTATTTCGTCGCTCAGAACTGGCCGTTTAGCATGGCAGTGATTAAGCTTGTGGTCGGATGGATGGCAGGCGCGGCGCTTGGTACGACCCTGGTCGGCCAGAGAAAATTAGAAGGCGAATCTCTATCCTTCGCCGGGCGCGTCTTTCCCTTTCTGGCCGGTTGCCTGGTGATCATCCTGGTTTTTTCTTTAGCCCCGCAGGTATTGACCTGGTTTCCCAATCATACGAGTATTTACCTGGTCGATGGAGGGATGACCCTGGTCATGATGGGGCTGCTTCAGATGGGAATGACTGGCCAGCCATACAGGGTAATATTAGGGCTTCTGACCATGTTTGCGGGTTTTGAGGTCTTGTATGCTTCGGTTGAGGTTTCTATCCTTGTGGCGGGCTTATTAGCCGCGGTTAACCTCGGATTAGCCCTGATCGGGATTTATTTCATCACCAATTCAACAGCTGAGGGCAGTTTATGAGTTCGCCGGTCATTTGGATGGCGTTTCCACTGGCTCTTGCCTTAATTTTATTTGGCTTACAACGGTATACCCGCTGGGTTACTTTATCTGGTGTGCTGTTAACTGCCGGGATGGCTTTATTGGCTATCTTATTACCGGTCGAACAACCGATGCAATGGCTCAATTTATCTTTTAAAATCTCAGATACCCTCAATATCCTGGGAAGGAAGTTTACCTTATCATCGGGTGACCTTCCCTTTGTCGCTTTTATTTATTTTATAGCTTCGATTTGGTTTCTGGGTTCGCTGGCAGCCAAGACCACCCCCTCATTTATCCCCTTGGGGCTGGGCATGGTAATTTTCTTAATCGCCGCATTAACGGTTGATCCTTTTCTTTACGCGGCGTTATTAATTGAAATTGCAGTATTACTTAGTATTCCGATCATGTCACCACCCGGGATAAAGGCTGGTTACGGTATTCAAAGATACCTGATCTTTCAAACACTGGCGGTGCCCTTTATCTTGTTCACGGGCTGGATGCTCACCGGCGTTGAAAATAACCCTGCTGACGCGGTGCTTGCCACACGGGTCATTATTATGTTGGGTCTGGGTTTTGCTTTTTTATTAGCCATTTTTCCATTCTATACCTGGATCCCAACCCTGGTTGAAGAGGCTCCGCCGTACGTTACGGGTTTTGTTTTTGTGATGTTGCCCATGATTGCCGTGATGTTTCTGCTCAATTTTTTGGACCGCTATACCTGGCTGAGGAGCGACTTGCGAATTTATGACACATTACGCCTGACTGGCGTATTGATGGTCACCACCGCGGGTATCTTTGCTGCTTTTCAACAAAACCTTGGCCGTATTTTAGGATATGCCGTTATTGTCGAAACTGGGCTGGCCCTCTTGTCAATCAGCTCAGCTTCTGTGATTGGTCTGGGGTTATTTTCGGCGCAATTATTGACCCGCGCATGTGGATTGTGGCTTTGGGCCCTGGCTCTGGATGGCTTAAAGCAAAGACTGCCTGCATTGGGCTTTAAAGATATCCATGGAGTGTTGCGGAAATTTCCGTTTATTTCCGCATCCATCTTACTGGCATTATTCTCATTGGCAGGGTTGCCGCTTCTGGCGGGCTTTCCAATCCGCTTATCTTTATTGGATCTGATCGCCCAATCGACGCAAGTGGAAGGCCAATCATCCTCTTTATCGACCCAGTTTTCATTTTTCGTCCAATCTCAGACCGCCGTGGTCTGGATTGCCCTGGGTTTACTGGGCCTATTTGTGGCAGGCTTTCATTCTTTATTGATTATGGCGAGCCCTGGCGAGGAACCTGGCTGGTCGGTGGGTGAAAAACCGGCCATGCTTGTGCCATTGAGCCTGGGGATGTTGGTGTTGTTCTTAATCGGGTTATTTCCACACTGGTTTTTACCCGGCATGCAAGCCATCTTGAGAGGATTTATCCATTTGTTATCCTGAAGGGTATAATCGCATGGTATATCCTAGAGGTAACTGCTCTGGCTCGCGAAAAAAAGACCCGAATTTGAGGCGCAGGCGCTTACTCGGTATGCGCAAACACCTCGAATTCGGCAACTTTTACCCCATGGATGAGCATTTACTCATAGATTGGATTGGACCGCAATCGACCAGATAGATACAGGACAGGTGAATTATGGAATTAGATCAATTAGTTAAACGAATTGAATGGTTGGACGATGAACGGCGTAAGGATAAGACGACCATTGCGACACTGGAAGAACGACTTAAGACGTTAGAGGGGAGTGTTACCCCTTTTCCACAGCAGATCAACGAATTGAGCAGTGAAATCAGCCGGGTATCGATAACTCTCGCGCGGTTGGATCAATTTGATGCTTCTCTCGCCCAGATTCGGGTCGATTCTAATCGCTCGGTTGAAGGCGTTGAAAAACTTCGTGGCGATCACGAAAGGGAAGTCGAAAAGGTCAGGCGGGTTGAACTGGAAAGTGTCAACAAGGCGCTTGGCGATGTTCGTAAAGGTTTAGAGCCAATCCCTGAACTTAAAAGGGGTTTGCAGACCCGCCAGGAAGAAGACTTTCGCCTGGGACGGTTGATCGAGGAGGTAGAGCAAAAAGTTGTTGAGACCAAACGATACGATGAAGAATACAAACGATCCATCCGTCTGATCGAAGAAAGCCGGCGGCAGGATGCCAAGCGCTTAACCGATGTGACGGGTGAAGTGACTGCCCTGCGCAAACGATCAGACGAACAGCGCGGAAAAATTGATTTAAATGCGGATGGATTTAGAAGAATCGAACTCCGCTTGAGTGAACTGCAAGCTGCTGAACTTGAACGCCGTCAATCGCAAGCCGCTTTTATCGAAAAGCAAACCCTGCTCCAGGTTGAACGTGATCGAATCTGGAAAGAATGGCAGGTGAAGTTTGATGAAGTTGAGAAAAGCGCCGTCGGGCTGGATGGCCAGATTCAAACTTTGGAAACAACCCTACGATCGGTTAAACGTTCACAGGACGCTCTGGACGAAGTAACCCAACGCTTTGAGCGCAGGATTAATGAAATTACCGAAATGCAGCGCCTATCTGAAGATCGCTTCCGGCAGGAATGGGTGACTTTCAAAGCGGACGATCAAAAGCGGTGGACGAACTATACACTGGCACAGGAAGAACAAAGTCGAGAAATTAACCGCCAGTTTGAAAAGCTGACTGAACGGCTGGTCTTGTTGGAAGATTTGACCCAGGATGTGCAGGATATATTCCATCAGATGAATGAAGAAACCGAAAAGCGGCTACAAAGTATGCTTGCGCTGGCCCATGATTGGATGAGCGCTTACGAGACCGCTATTGGCCGGGTGCATTAATAACGGGTGGTAACTACTCAGCCTTGGGGTGAATGTTCTCGAATTTGAGGTATGAGAGGGTGCGAAACACCCTCTCATACCTCAAATTCGAGTCTTTTTCAAACGAGCGTGAGCGGTTACAATGGGAGATATTTATCTAATGCATGTCATCGGCACCGCCGGTCATGTGGATCATGGAAAGTCCACCCTGGTCTCTGCTTTAACTGGGATTAATCCCGACCGGTTAAAAGAAGAGCAGGCCCGTGAGATGACCATCGATCTGGGTTTTGCCTGGCTTAACCTGCCAGGTGGTGAGCTTGTAGGCATTGTGGATGTGCCAGGACATCAGGATTTTATTGAGAATATGCTGGCAGGGGTGGGCGGGATCGATGCGGTCCTTTTTGTTATCGCGGCAGATGAAGGCATTATGCCGCAGACCCGCGAACACCTTGCCATCCTGGATCTTCTGCAAATTAAAGATGGTGTCATTGCCTTGACCAAGATTGACAGTATCGAAGATACGGAATGGTTGGATATGGTCGAAATGGATATCCGCCAGGCGATGCGGGGTACTATTTTGGCGAATGCCCCATTGGTGCGAGTTTCGGCCCGGACGGGAGCAGGACTGGACGTTTTAAAACAGACGTTAAGTGAACGGCTGGCAAAGCAGCCTGAGCGGGCAAACCTGGGCAGGCCAAGATTGCCGGTCGACCGAGCTTTTTCGATTCATGGCTTTGGCGCCGTGGTAACCGGCACGCTACTCGATGGGGAATTTCACCTGGGCGACGAGGTGGTCATCTTTCCATCAGACGGTCGTGGCAGGATCCGCGGGCTGCAGACCCATAAAAACAAAGTAGAAAAGGCAATCCCCGGAAGCCGGACGGCGATTAACATTGCTGGCATAGACCTGAGCCAGGTGAAGCGCGGCGATGTGATTTCTCTCCCGAATAGCTACCAACCTACTGGCCGGCTGGATGCATATATCCGCGTGCTGCCGGGAATTCTGGCGCCTATCCAACACGGCAGTGACATCAAATTTTTTATTGGCGCCAGTGAACAAATGGCTCGCCTGCGCCTTCTGGATAGTGAGTTACTCCAACCAGGCCAGGAGGGCTGGGTTCAGCTTGAATTTAGCCACCCCGTGGTGGCGGTAAAAGGCGACCGGTTTATTCTCAGGCGGCCATCGCCAGGTGAAACAATTGGCGGAGGTGTGGTGGTAGAACCACACCCCAAACGGCGGCACAAGCGTTTTTCCAGAGAAGTCCTGGATAATTTACAGGTCTTGAAGGAGGGTTCCCCTGAAGATATCCTTTTCAAAACTTCGCTTTCACTTGGGGCAGGAACAGCCAGGGCGTTATTCAAACAAGCCGGTTTGATTTTGGATGTGGCCCAGCCAGCTCTGGCCCGCTTGATCGCCAGGGAACAGATTATCGTCCTTCCTGACCAGAACCCATCGGGCAAAGAGAGAGAGCCAGTGGGGGATGTGTCTGGAGACTGGCTGGTCCTTGGCAGGCCAGATTGGGATGAATGGCGCCGGAAATTGGTGGGTGAATTAAACACCTATCACCTGGATCATCCCTTGAAAAAAGGCATGCCCAAGGAAGCTATGAAAAGTCGGTTGAAATTATCCGGCCTGGTTTTTCATGCTCTTATTCAAAAAGCGTCGGGTGATGGACTGATCATTGATGAAGGAATCACCCTCAAATTACCTGATTTTAAAATCTTCCTTTCCGTCAAACAACAAGAAGGTGTCCAACGCTTGATGGCGAAATTCGCCCAAGAACCTTATTCACCTCCTTTACACAAGGATTGTGTGGCCGAGTTGGGTGATGACCTAGTTGACAGCCTGGTAGATTCGGGGCAGCTCATTGCTGTATCGCCGGAAGTGGTTTTTCGGGCTGGTGATTTTGGTGTCATGGTGGATGGGGTTAAACAACTGTTGCAGGAGCAGCCCCTGCTGACACTGGCCCAGGTGCGCGACCGGTTTTGTACGAGCCGGCGTTATGCCCAGGCTTTGCTTGAATACCTGGACCAGGCAGGGATCACAGTTCGAGATGGGGATAGCCACCGGCTGAAAAGCAAGACCGATCTTCAACCTCACAACAGGAAGATGGGCAGCTCGGCCAATGGTTAATGTTTGCCCATAAACGACTTGTCCCATAAACGACTTGACAAAGTGATCTGAAGTCGGTATAATACGGTTCGCATTTGCCCCAGCCGCAGCTTGCTGGGGCGTGTACTTTTATCCCCAAGATCCCCCCACTCAGGCGTTATGGGCGCAGGAGTAGTGGAGAAGCGAAAACTGGAGAATAATAATGAAATACGCGATTGTTGAAAGCGGCGGCAAACAATTCCGTGCCGTCGAAGGCAGTACGATCGAAGTCGATCGTCTGGCTATCGAAGTGGGTCAACCCGTTGAACTGAAATCGGTTCTGTTGATCGTGGATGATGGTTCGGTGTCTGTGGGGACCCCAACGGTCTCAGGCGCGGTGGTGAGCACCAATGTGGTGGATCACATTAAAGGACCCAAAGTGGTCATTTTTAAGTACTCGCCCAAGAAACGCATTCGCGTTAAGACTGGGCATCGCCAGCAGTACACCCGTTTGCATGTTGAATCTATTACAGTGGAGTAGGAACAATGGCTCATAAAAAAGGTGGTGGCTCAGTTCGTAACGGCCGTGATAGCAATGGACAACGCCTGGGCGTGAAGAAATTCGCGGGTGAAGTAGTTATTCCCGGCAATATCATCGTCCGCCAGCACGGAACGCGCATCAAGCCCGGCGCGAATGTGGATGTGGGTAAAGATTTTACCTTGTTTGCCATTGCAGAAGGTGTGGTCAAGTTTGAGACCCTGCCCAGCGGACAGAAGCGCGTCAGCGTTGTCGCTCCGGTAGTGTCCGAATAAAGTTTTCTTAATGGGTGTGCCCGGATCGCGTCAAATGATCGTTCCGGTTCATTGCCAGCCCTGATGGGCGAAAGGAAATTGTAGTGCTATGAAAAAGGGTATCCATCCCACATTTTATACAGATACAACGGTTGCTTGTGCGTGTGGTAACACATGGATAACCGGTTCGACCAAAAAGGTTATCCACACCGAAGTTTGTTCCCGCTGCCACCCATTCTTTACGGGTCAACAGTCACGCATGTTGGATGTTGAAGGACAGGTCGATCGCTTCTATAAGAAGCTGCAGGCGCGGCAGTCCTTTGTCGATCAGCAAAAAGCTCGCGAGACGGCTAAGACATCTCTCGAACGCCCACTTGCTGAACTAGGGTTGGGCACTCGTCCTACCGATGCTCTGACCAAAGCCGGTCTGTTGTCTGTTGGTCAGGTGATTGATAAATTAGGCGAGGGCGAAAGCGCCCTGCTCGCGGTGGATGGTTTTGGCCGCAAATACCTTATCGATTTGAAAAAGAAACTGCGCCAGTTCGGTTATGATTTACCCGCTGCAGCAGCAGAGATCACAGTTTAATCTCCTGTTGTAAAACTCGAATATCCGGTAAACTTAACAGGCAGATGCATTCCGCATCTGCCTGTTCTCTATATCCTATCAGATAAGAGGTGTCCATCTATGAAGCACCACATGGGTTCGGTGGAAGTTATATGTGGCTCAATGTTTTCTGGGAAAACCGATGAACTGATCCGCAGACTGCGCCGGGCAACCATTGCCCGCCAGAAAGTTCAGGTGTTTAAACCAGCAATTGATATTCGTTATTCTGTAGAAAAAGTAACTTCTCACGCGGGTTCCGAATATGATGCGATCCCGATTATAAGTTCCGAAAATATTCCAGAGCGGCTGGATGCAGACACCACTGTGGTGGGAATTGATGAAGCCCAATTCTTTGGCGCGGACATCGTTACTATGGTTCAAACCCTGGCGATCAAGGGGCTAAGGGTGCTTGTGGCCGGTTTGGATACAGATTTCAGAGGGGAACCTTTTGGCTGTATGCCAGTTCTGATGGCGGTAGCCGAACGGGTGGACAAACTGCAGGCAATTTGTATGGTGTGTGGTGAACCTGCCTGCCGCACTCAGCGTCTGGTAAATGGGCAGCCAGCCCGCTACAATGATGCGATCGTCATTGTCGGCGCATCGGAAATGTACGAAGCCCGCTGTCGCACGCACCACGCTGTACCAAGAAATTGAGGTGAACAAAGATGCAAGATTACCGAGAGTTTATCAGTGAAATTTTAATATCAGAAGAAAAGCTGCAAGCTCGCATCGCAGAATTGGGAGCCCAAATCAGCCAGGATTACGCCGGTGACCGGGTCTTGGTTATTTGCATCCTGCGAGGAGGGGTCATGTTCCTGTCCGATCTGATCCGGCACATCTCGATCCCGGTTGCGATCGATTTTATGGCAGTCTCCTCTTATGGCACAGGCCGGCGCGAATCGAGCGGCGAGGTCCGCATTACCCTTGACCTCAATACCAGCCTGGCAGGCCGTCATGTCATTTTGGTAGAAGATATCATTGACAGCGGCCAGACATTAGCCTCAGTACTTCAAGTGCTGTACACCCGCAAACCAAAGAGCATCTGTGTTTGCACGCTGTTGGATAAGTCCGAGCGGCGGGAGGTCGAGGTGCTGTTGCGCTACGTGGGGTTTTCTATCCCGAATAAATTTGTCTTTGGGTATGGCCTCGACCTGGATGATTATTATCGCAACCTGCCATTCATTGGCGTGGTCAATCTAGACCGTTATCTGCCAGAAGCCGCCACGGCTGATGATATTTAATCATATGTTGTATCAAACCCGGATGGTCTAGCCAGGCAGGCTTGAATGGGAAATATGCCTCTGCTTCAAGCGTACACATCCTTGCTGGATCTTGTCCGGTCGGCATTGAAAGCTGATCAGCGAGCTTATCTCGTGGGTGGCGCCATCCGAGATATGCTCCTGGGTCTGCCAGTACATGATCTGGATTTTGCACTGGTGGGGGAAACAATCCATGTGGCGCGGCAGGTCGCGAGACGTTTAAAAGCTCATTATTATGTGTTAGATGATGTGCGCCATACTGGGCGTGTCGTGACTCAGCGTGAAGATGGTTCTTCTCTTAGCCTGGATTTTGTCCAGCTGGTTGAGAACGATATAGGCCAGGATCTGCTCCACCGAGATTATACAATCAATGCCATCGCAATCGACCTGGCCGATCTCACTGGCATGATCGATCCTGTGCATGGGCAGGAAGACCTTGAGCGGCGGGTCTTACGCGTGTGCTCCCCATTATCTTTGAGTGACGATCCGGTGCGCGCGCTGCGCGGGATCCGACTGGCAGTCCAGTTCGGTTTGAAAATGTCGCCTGGAACAGTTGAGCTGGTTCGCCAGGCTTTCCCAATATTAAATAAAACTTCGCCAGAGAGACAGCGAGATGAACTTTTTAAGATATTAAGTGGGCCAAACCCCACCTTGGCCTTACAAGTGACGCAAAGACTGGATGGGCTGCCTTATTTGCTGCCAGAATTAATCCCATTAAAAGGGGAGACTCAATCTCCACCCCATACCAGCGATGTGTGGGACCATACGCTGGCGATAATGCAAGCCTTGGGTTGGTTGGTTGGGTGTTTGAGTGCTTTGGAAGAGCCTGATGTTTATCAAGATGAGCTGACCAACTCTTTGATAATCAATCTTGGCCGGTTTCACACTCACCTTAACCTCCATCTCGAAGACCGGATCAATCCTGATCGCAGTCACCTGGCTCTGCTGCTTCTGGCAGCGCTTTACCATGACACAGGCAAACCCGCCACCCGTACCTTGGATGAAACCGGGAGGATTCACAATTATCGGCACGAACAGTTGGGGGCAGATTTGATTGGGGAACGCGGCCGTGCGCTGATGTTGAGTCATGCTGAGGTCGTATGGCTGCAGACGGTTGTCCGGCATCACATGCGCCTCCATTCCCTGGCGCATGCCCAGGGGCGCCCATCCAGGAAGTCAGTTTATCATTTTTTCAAGGATGCCGGGGTGGCCGGGATCGATCTCTGCCTGCTCGGCCTGGCTGATACGCTGGCTACATATGGCCCAACCCTGCCTCAAGAATTGTGGAAGATGGAACTGGACGCCGCTGCGACGATGTTTGCTGCCTGGTGGGACAAACCCGAGGAAAACGTCAAACCGCCGTCTTTGCTGGATGGCCATGCGTTGATAAAAGCATTGGATTTAAAGCCCGGTCCGATCATTGGTCGATTGTTGGAGCAACTGCGTGAAGCACAGGCCATGGGGCAGGTGATCACGCGAGAGGATGCCCTTCGATTTGTGCGTGCGTGTTTAAAAACGGAAGATCAGGAGAGCA
>Ga0066793_10001400_pt1 | contig 10926 bp, 10 predicted proteins | sample PersoiDNA2013189_FD_83876 | JGI IMG/M metagenome (GOLD analysis project Ga0066793, IMG submission 83876) | Permafrost soil microbial communities from the Arctic, to analyse light accelerated degradation of dissolved organic matter (DOM) -... | ecosystem: Environmental > Terrestrial > Soil >...
CGACTGTGACTGCACGATGGGCACCATCCGGATCGCGGTCGAATAGATGGCAAGATCCACCACGCGAAGGCCGCCGTCCAACTGCCCTGTCTGCAACCACCGTCTGGCCACGACGCGGCTCACATGCCCTGAGTGCTCGACCGAGCTATCGGGCGCGTTCACGTCGTGCGAGTTCTGCGTGCTGATGGACGAGGACCGTGATCTACTCCGCGCCTTTCTCGCGTCGCGCGGAAACATGAAAGAGCTGGAGAGACACCTCGGCGTCAGCTACCCCACCGCTCGTGCCAGGTTCGATGCGCTGCTCGCCAAGATCGGCATCGACCGGCCGGCCGCTGCCGCGACTCCTACGAGTCGGGTCGAGCTGATGGGGCAGGTCGCCCGCGGAGAGATGACCATCGATGAGGCTATGAGCCGCCTGGAGGAGCCATGAACCCAATGGAACGCGCCGACCACGCACCCGAAGAGTTCGCCCGCAACCTTGCGGAGCAGCGCGCCCACATGGAGGACGCCGGCGCATTCATCCACTACGCGCACTCCCGCACCGGCCTGCTGGCCCGCTTCCTGCAGCGTATAGCGGACCGCATCGACCCCACCGGCGAAGCTCGCGGGACGATGCGCTGATGGGCATTTCCATCGACGAGCAAGTCCCCGCTCCGGCACTTGCGGCCCAGCGGCCGCGCCCCTGGATGGTGTTTTCATCCGGGTCGTTTCGCAAGCTCTGGGTCGCGACTGCCCTCTCGCTGTTCGGCGACTTCTTCAGCTACATCGCCCTTGCCTGGTTGGTCCTTCAGCTGACCGGATCGAGCCTTGCCCTCGGCACGGTACTCGTGGTCCAGGCGGTGCCACGGGCATTGCTCATGGTCGTAGGAGGTGCGCTGGCAGATCGCCTGTCTGCGCGGCTGACCATGCTCGGGTCGATGGGCTTGCGCGCAGTGTTTGTCGCGCCACTTGCGGTCCTTGTGATCACCGGACGCGTGCAGATGTGGGAGGTCTACGGGATCTCGGTGGTGCTCGGCATCGTCGGCGCGTTCTTCATGCCGGCTCGCACCTCGATCCTCCCCAAGGTCGTCACCGACCACGAGCTCGAGCCAGGGAACGCGGTCCTCAACGTGACGGGCCAGGCCTCGATCATCGTCGGCCCCGTCCTCGGCGGCCTCATCGTCTCCGCGTTCGGAGTCGGGTGGGCGTTCGCCGGCGACGCCGCCTGTTTTGCGATCGGCTTCCTGTTCGTCCTGTGGCTGCCCGCCGCTTCGCGTGCCTCCTCCGGCGCGATCCACCCCGACGGCGGCATAGGTGGACAGATTGCGGCCGGGTTTCGGTACGCCTGGGCCAACATCGGCATCCGGGTGACGCTGATCGTCATCGCGATCATCGATTTCGGCGCCAACGGCGCCATTGGCGTTGGTCTCCCCACGCTCGCCCACGGGCGATTCGCCGCCGGTGCCGGGGGCCTCGGCATCCTCCTCGGCGCATGGGGAGTCGGCGCGACTGCTGGAGCTTTGGGCGCAGGCTTTGTGGCGCCGCCAAAGCGTTTCGGGTGGCTGATCGTGCTCCTATGCGCGTGGCTCGGGATCGGCATGTGCGCCGTCGGCCTGGTGCCTTCGCTTGTGCCTGCGGCGCTGCTGATGGCCTATTCCGGCGTAGGAACCGGCGTCGTCAACACCTATGGCATCAGCTGGCTGCAGCGCCGAACCGACTCTGCGATGCAGGGACGCGTGATGTCCCTCGTGATGCTGGCGTCGATCGGTCTAACGCCGGTTGCGTACGCGGTGTCAGGCGCGATCGCGGAGGTCAATCCGACGCTGCTGTTCCTCATCGCCGGAGGAATGATGTTGCTGTGCGCCGCCGGGACCGCGGCCAGCCGCTCGGTCCGCTCCCTGCGCTAGCGATTACTTGATGCCTGCGGCGTTGAGTCCCGCGGCATGGGCGCTGGCCGCGTCCGCACCCGCGTCAAGAGCATGCACGGCCGCTGTCGCGAAGGCGTGCGCCTTGTGCTGTTCCAGGTTCAGGTCGATGTTCGCGAGCGAGAACCAGGCGCAGTAGGACTGGCGATCGGCGGAGACCGGAACCGGCGGTCGCGTCATCGCGGCGGTCGCCCACTGTACCGCCGTCGCAACGTCTTTGCCGCTCGACAACGCCGCGAACGCGCCCTGCGCGGCTGCATGACATGCGCCCGCCGGCGCCCCGCCGCGCTTGGCCCAGGCGAACCACTCCGCATAGGAACGGTCCTCGGGCGTCGGCACGACCTTCTTGGGATCGACCTTCGGCCGCTGCGCTACGACCTCCCACGAGGACTTGGTCGCGGCCGGCTGCTGGGCCGACGGCGTGGACGCCGGGTGCGGGGCGACCGATGACGGCACCGCGAACGGCGCCGCCGAGGGCGGCTGCGAGGATGGCTGCGCAGGCTTTGGCTGGGCTGCGGCCGGTGCCGGCGGGGCTTGCGGCGCGGGTCGTGGAGCCGGCTGGGATGGCTGCACGTTGGCTGGCTGCTCGGTGCCGACGTGAATCTGAGGCGCCCAGGAGGGGATCGGCACCGCGGCGGGCCATTCGGGCGCTGCGTCCGTGCTCTGCTCGGCCTGGGCCGGAGCTGGTGGCGCGGGCTGGACAGGTGGCACCGTGGCTGCCATCGGGGTCACGGCCGGCGGGACGGTCGGCTCCCTCGGTACGAGCGACGCAGGCGGCGCCGTCGCCGCCGGCGGCACAGTCGGTGCGATTGGCATCGCCGCCGGGGGGGCGGTCGCGGCAGGAGGGGTCGTCGCGGCACGAGGGATGGTCGCGGCAGGGGGCACGGTCGCCGCGGGAGGCGCGGTCGCAGCTGGTGGGACAGTCGCAGCTGGTGGGACAGTCGCAGCTGGTGGGACAGTCGCAGCTGGTGGGACAGTCGCAGCTGGTGGGACAGTCGCTGCTGGTGGAACAGTCGCTGCTGGTGGGACAGTCGCTGCTGGTGGGACAGTCGCTGCAGGTGGCACGGTAGGGGCCGGTGGCACAGTCGCGGCCTTTGGAGCCTTCCGGGCCGGTGGAATCGTTGCCGCCGGCGGCGCTGTCATGGCGGGCGGCTTCGTCACCTCCGGCACCGAGTCAAAAGAATCGGGCCAGCTGGAGACCGGCTCCGCCTCGGGGATCGTGGAAGGATCATGAAGGCCCTCGCTGATGGTCGAGGATGGCGGCCAGGCCGGCATCGTGTGCTCAGTCGGCGGTTCCGGCGGCCAGATGTCAGTTTCCTCGGGAATCGCCCCTTGCGCGGGGGCGACGTCTTCTTGAAGAGCGCTCTGGGACGCGCCGTCCGTTGCGACGTTCTGCGGACCGCCGGCCGGAGGCCACGTCCGCTTCGATGACGTGGCGGGAACCTCGGTCTCAGGAAGGGGCTCGCCCGGTGGAGCCGGAACCGTCTGTGCCCACTTCGGGGCCGGCTTCTGCATGGGTACCGCCTGCTTGGGGTCGGTCTCCTGCGCAGGCTCGTCCCGCGCCTCTGTCTTGGCCCACTCGGGGTCCGACTCCTTCTGCATGGGTAGCGCCGGCAGCGGGTCGGCCTCCGCCGGAGTTTCGACGTCTTGCGCGCCGTTGTCGCTCACAGGTGGTGCTACGGGAACGGTCCTGGCCCACACAGGAGTCGTCTCGTGCGTGGGCACGGCGGGAGCCGGTTCCTCGGGCGGCGCGGATTCCTGCGAGCTGCCGGATTTTGATTCCAAATCGATCGTCAGTCTAGCCCCGCGATGCCGAGTTGTATCCGAGCTACCGAATCACAATGGTGCGCCCTGCGCGCGCGTCAGGTTGATGCGTCCTGCGCGCGCCCGGCCGCGAATACGTGCTTCAACGCGTCTTCGGGGACCGGGTCAGGCTGCTGCTCCGCCCAGTCGGCGGCGTCCGACGCTTCCCTGTCGCATTCCTCCTGGACCTTCGCCGCGTCCTCGACAGTGATCCAACGGCGCTCCACGAGCAAGGCCACGAAACGCGTGATCGGGTCGTGCTCGGACGCGTCGGCGATCTCCTCTTTGGTGCGGTACTTCAGTTGGTTGTCCTCGGAAGTGTGAGAATTCATGCGCCAGATCTTGGCGTCGATGAGGGTCGGACCCTCTCCCCGGCGCGCCCGGTCGACGGCCTCGCGGCAGGCTGCGTAACTGGCCGGAACGTCGGTGCCGTCGACGGTCACTCCCGGAATCCCGTAACCCGCGGCCCGGTCTGCGATGTCGGGGTTCGCCGTCTGGAGCCGGATCGGCACCGAGATCGCGTAGCTGTTGTTCTCGCATACGAACACGACGGGCAGGCGGTGGACGGCGGCGAAGTTGACTCCTTCGTGGAAGTCACCCTGGCTGGTCGCGCCGTCGCCGAACGTGCACAGCGTGACCGAGCCATCGCCTCTCAGCTTGGCCGCGTAAGCGATTCCCGCGGCCTTTGGGATCCAGCTGGCGACCACCTGCGAGACCGGGGCGATCTTCAGCGCGCGGTAGCTGTAACAGCCGCCCGGAATGTTGCGGCCGGCGGAAAGAGGATCGGCGGCCTTGGCGAAGACCGCGAGCATCCACTCCTTCATCGTCAGGCCGCGAACGATCGAGTTCGCAAGCCCGCGATAGTGCGGGACGAGCCAGTCGTCGGCGCCGAGGGCGGCCGTCGAGGCGACCTGGATTCCCTCGTGCCCGCGGCTCGAGCCGACGAACGGGGCGCGGCCCTGCTTGACGAGGATGTGCATCCGATCGTCGAGCGCCTTGGCCATGCGCATCCACCGATGAAGGCGGAGATACTCCTCGCGGGTCGCGCTGTCGGTGCGCGTGGTAGTAGCCATCAGGTTTTGGCGTGGCCCGCCAGCGCTCGTGCGATCTCAACCACCTCGTCTGCGCTCAAACCCATGTGATTCAGGTGATCGTAGTACCGGCGCTGGAAATCGGAGAAGTCACTCCGCTCCGCGCGCTCCTCCCGGACGCGCTTGACCTCGGCGAGCACAGCCCCCACCAGCTCGGGCTCGGGCTTGATTCCGGCGTCGCGCAGGGCGTGCTCGATGACGAGAGTGCCGGAGTGCTTGCCGTAGACGTATGTAACCTCAGCCCCCAGGTCGGCCGGCGGGATGAACTGGTAGATCGCCGGATGGATGAGCATGCCCGCAGTGTGGATTCCCGACTCGTGACTGAAGACATTGAGACCGATGCCCGGCTCGGTCGGCTGCACCGGAATCCCGCTGATCTTTTCGAGGTGGCGCGCCAGCGCTCGAAGCTTCTCGTACTTGAAGCCTGGGATCTCGATCCCGAACAGGTAGCGAAGCTGCATGAGCACCTGGTGCATAGGGGCGTTGCCCGTACGTTCCCCGATGCCGTTCACGCTCGTGGTGAACACCTCGGCGCCAGAACCGAGCGCCATCACCGTGTTCCACGCGCCAAGTCCCAGGTCGTTGTGGAAATGCACTACTAGCGGTGCGTCGGGCGCCGCGGCCTTGATCGCCGGGATGTACTCGCGCACTGCGAAAGGTGAGTAGCAGCCGACCGTGTCGGGGGTCGAGGGGCGGGTCCCGCCCGCCTTGAGTCCCTCGCGGTGGATCTCGGCGATGTAGTCGACGTCGGCGCGGCTGCCGTCCTCGCCGCCGAACTCGATCGATGTCGCGCCCTGCTCGCGCGCGTATCGGATCGCCTCGCACATCATGCGAAGGTTGGCGTCGCGATAGTGCGAAACCGGGAGCTCCAACCACTCGGACTCCGGGATCCCTTCGCGATGCAGCAGCGTCTTGCCCAGCTTGTACTTGACGTGAAGGTCGGACGCCGACGTGAAGATGAAATACGTAACCTCGTCACGCTGGTAGCCGAGCGAGTCGATCACGCGCATCGTCGCATCGATGTCGCCTTTGGTCGAGCGCATCATGCAGACGACCTCGAGGTCGGCTCGCAGCTCTCCCCTCTTCCGGCCTTCGAGCACGAGTCTCAGCGTTTCGCGCTCGCCCTCCGAGACGGAGGGAAACCCCACGTCCATGATGTGGACGCCAATCTCGGAGAGCATGCGCGCGAGCTGGTACTTGTCCTTTGGCGTGATGGATACGCCGGGCATCTGCTCGCCGTCGCGCAGGGTGTCGTCGTAGACGCGAATCTTGTCCGACGGCGGGAACTTCAGGTCGTGCGCAAAACGGGTCGGGTCGCGGGCGAGGTCCTCTAATGACTCCTGCAGCTCTACTGGTTTTATCTCATCCACGAGCTGTCGCTACGCGCCGGCGCTCTTCGAGCCGCTCGCGAACCCACGGCACGAGCCCGCCCATGTGCAGAAGCTCGTTCATAAACGTCGGGAATGCCTCGCACCGGTACTCGTCGCCCTTGGTGAAGTTGCGCACGATGCCTTGCTCCACGTCGACCTCGAGCTCGTCTCCCTCGTCCACGCCCTCCGCGGCTTGGGGCGACTGGAGGATCGGGTAGCCCATGTTGATCGCGTTGCGAAAGAAGATCCGCGCGTAGGAGTCAGCGATCACGAGCGAGATTCCCGCGCCGCGAATCGCCACGGGTGCGATCTCCCGCGAGGACCCGCACCCGAAGTTCGAACCCGCGACGAGGATGTCTCCCTGAGCCACACCGGCCGACCAGCCCTCGCGGCCAGGCACCCCTTCCATCGCATGCTTGCCGAGCTCCTTCTCGTCGAGCGAGTAGATCGCGTACTTGGCCGGGATGATCTGGTCGGTATCGATGTTGACGCCGAACTTCCAGGACTTCCCGCGAATCACGGTGGGGAAGGTCACGCGATCCCCGCCGGCATCTTCTTGAGCACCTCTCGCGGGTGCGTGATCACTCCCGTCACGGCGCTGGCGGCCGCAACCGCCGGGTTGGACAGGTAGACCAGCGCTTTCGGGTGGCCCATGCGGCCCGGGAAGTTGCGGTTGGTGGTGCTCAGGCAAACCTCTCCTTCACCGAGCACGCCCATGTGTCCGCCGAGGCACGCGCCGCAAGTCGCCGTCGTCCACGCGGCCCCGCTGGCGAGGAAGATGCCGATCAACCCTTCCTTTTCGGCCTGGATCGCGACCTGGTGCGACGACGGCGTGATGATCAGCCGCACGCCGGGCGCGACCTTGTGCCCGTCGAGCACCGCCGCGGCGCGGCGCAGGTCGGTGATCCGTGAGTTGGTGCAGGACCCGATGAACACCTGGTCGAGCCTCGTACCGGCCACTTCCGAGAGCGGCGAGTAATTGTCGGGCGACATCGGTCGCGCGACCCCGAGCTCGACCTTCTCGGCGTCGAATTCGAACACCTTCTCGTACTCGGAGTCGGGGTCCGAGGTGACGGGCGTGTACGGTCGCTTCGCGCGCCCGTCGAGGTACTCCTTGGTCACCTCGTCAAACTCCATGATCCCGTTCTTGGCGCCCGCTTCGATCGCCATGTTGGTCATCGTCAGGCGGGCTTCCATGTCGATATGTCGCAACGCCTCGCCGGTGTGCTCCATCGCTTTCGATCGGGCGCCGTCCACCCCGATCTGGCCGATCACGTAGAGGATCAGGTCCTTCGCCTCGACCCACTCCTTGAGGCGGTTGTGATACACGAACTTGAGCGTCTCCGGCACGCGGAACCACAGCTCGCCCAGCGCGAAAACGCACGCGAGGTCCGTCGATCCGATGCCTGTCGCGAAATTGTTGAGCGCGCCATACGTGCAGCTGTGCGAGTCGGCTCCGACGACCAGCTCGCCGGGAAGCACAAGGCCGTTTTCAGGAAGCACCGTGTGGCAGATGCCGCCCTGGCCGACCTCGAAGTACCACTTGATCCCCATGTCGCGCGAGAACTCGCGGGTGAGCCGGCCCAGCGTCGCGCTGGCCGCGTCCTTCGCGGGTTGGAAGTGGTCCTGGGTGACCGCGACCCGCTCCGGATCCCAGATCTTCTCCGCACCCATCTGCTCGCGCATGATCTTGCCTGCGGGCGGGATTGTGAGGTCGTGGCCCATCGCGAAGTCGACCTTGGCCAGCACGAGGTCACCGGGGCGCACGCTTTCGCGTCCGGCTCCGCGAGACAGGATCTTCTCGGTCATCGTCATGCCCATGTGTTCGCTAATCCTTCAGTCTCTTCGCGACAGCATTACCGCACTCGCCTGTCGACAGGTTGCCGCCCAGATCGCGCGTGCACTCGCCCGCGCGAATGGTCGATTCGACCGCACCCTCGATCGCTTTCGCCATGTCTGCATGACCCAGGTGTTTCACCATCATAGAAGCGCTCAGGATCGCCCCGATCGGGTTGACCAGCCCGCGGCCGGCGATGTCCGGAGCGGTGCCGTGGACAGGCTCGAACAGCCCGCGCTTCGTCTCGGGATTGATGTTCCCCGAGGGCGCGATACCCATCCCGCCGACGAGCTCCGCCGTCAGGTCGGAGAGGATGTCGCCGAAAAGGTTGCCGGTGACGATCACGTCGAACTGGGTGGGGTCCCTGACCAGCTGCATGGCGGCCGCGTCCACAAGGAGATGGCGAGTCTTGACTTTCGGATGCTTCGCGGCGATCGCCTTCCAGCGCTCCTGCCACAGCCCGCCCGCATAAGCCATGGCGTTCGACTTGTCGATCATCACCACGTCTTTTTGCGCCACCCCGAACGCGTACTCGAGGATGCGCGTCACGCCGGCGTAGGTGTTCAGGTCCTCCTGGATCGCGACCTCGTGCTCGGTGCCCTTCCGGAAGCGGCCCCCCATTCCTACGTACAGGCCCTCGGTGTTCTCACGCACGATCAGCAGGTCGACCTTTCGCCTGTCCTCGCGGCGCAGCGGCGAGAGGCGGTCGTCGTAGAGCTTGGCCGGGCGCAGATTGACGTACAGGTCGAGCTCGAAGCGGAGCCTCAGCAACACGCCGGCCAGGTATCCGGAATCGTTGACACGCGGATCGCCGACGGCGCCGAAGAGAATCGAGTCGGCCTTCTCGAGCTGCGACCAGACGTCGTCGGGGATGGGAACGCCGGTCCTCAGGTAGGCGTCTGCGTTGACGTCGAATTCTTCGAACTCGAACTCGGCCCCGGCGGCGCGGAGCACCTTGATCGCTTCGGGGACGACTTCCTTGCCGGCGCCGTCGCAGGGCAGAACGGCAATCTTCACAGCCATCAGGCGGGCGCCTTCTCGCGAGCCTGCTCGCGGAGCTTGTAGCGCTGGATCTTGCCGGTCACGGTTTTGGGCAGCTCGGGTACGAACTCGATCAGGTGCGGGTACTGGAAGCGCTGCAGTCGCGACTTGCAATGCTCCTGGAGCTCGGCGACCAGCTCATCTCCCGGAGCGCGGTCTCCCTTGACGATCACGAATGCCTTGATCTTCATCAAGCCTTCGACGGGGATTCCGACCACCGCGCCTTCCGCGACCGCCGGGTGCTCCAGCAGCACTGACTCGATCTCGATCGGCGAGACCCAGAGCCCGCTGACCTTGATCATGTCGTCGGAACGGCCCTCGTACCAGTAGTAGCCGTCCTCGTCGACTCGATAGCGGTCGCCGCTCAAGAACCATTCGCCAAAGATCGAGCGCTTGGATTTCTCGTGCTGCGCCCAGTAGAGCGCAAGCGCGCTGTCGCCTTTGACGTAGAGATCGCCCGCCTCGCCCCTCTGGACGGGTTGTCCTGCGTCATCGAGGATCTTCAGTTCGTAGCCCGGGACGGGCTTGCCGCTGGACCCGGGCCGCACGTCGTCGAGCCGGTTCGAGCAGTAGATGTGAAGCATCTCGGTCGAACCGACGCCGTCGAGGATGGTCAACCCGAAGGCTTCCTTCCAGCGGCGCCAAACCTCGGCGGGCAGCGCTTCAGCGGCGGCGACGCAGTGCCGGATCGACGAGAGGTCGCGACCCTTCGCGCCTTCGAAGTTGAGGATCGCGTTGTAGAGAGTCGGGGCGGAGAAGAAGAGGGTCGGTCGGCGCTTCTCGATCGTGTCGAGGACCGTCGCAGGGGTGTTACGCCCGGCGTGCAGCACGGTCGAGGCGCCGACCCAGTAGGGCATCGTCAGGTTGTTGCCGAACCCATAGGCGTGAAAGAGGCCGGTGGTCGAGAAGGTGGTGTCCTGCTCTTTGATTCCAAGGACCTGCTCGCCGTAGGTCACGCACGTGTAAGGGATGTCGTGCTGGAGGTGGACGACGGCCTTCGGCTTGCCGGTCGACCCGGAGCTGTAGAGCCAGAACGCCATGTCGTCCCTGCGAGTTGGCGCCGCCGCGAGCTCGGGACCGGGCGCGATCTGGTCGGCGCGCAGGAGGCGGGGCGCGCCGTGAGCGCGGGCGGTGGCGGGCTTGAGCTTCTCCTCGGTGTTGGCGTCAACGACCACGACTCGAGCGAGCGAGTCGTCGATGAAGTGGTCGTAGTCCTCGCTGCGCTGGAGCAGGGGGTTGACGGGGACGGGGATGGCGCCGTGGCGTATCGCGCCGAGGAAGGCGGCGACCCAGCCGGGTCCGTCGTAAGCGACGATCAGGACGCGCTCCTCGCGCCTGACCCCGAGGTCGCGCAGCGCTTCGGCTGCGCCACAAGACAGCTTGAAGAGGTCTGAGTAGGTGAGGTCACCTGCGGCGGAGAAGATCGCGACTTTGCTCGCGCGGCCGGCTTCGAGGTTTCTCTCCAGGAGGTCGGCTCCAATGTTGTAGCGCTCCGGCAGCTCCAGCATCCCCATCTCCATCGTCAGTGTAGTTTCGGGCCGGCCCGGGAGGTACCTACACGCGTGGGAAAGGACCGGGATGGGGTGTGGTGGCGGGGTCTGGGTGGTCTGGATGAGGGCTGGAAGTGATGCGCTTTTTGCGCAACTTTCTTGAGTCAAATCTCTTGATAAGCGAACGTCTGTTTGGTAGTCTGGTCAAGTTACTGCCGGACGACCGCCGCTGCTCCCTTTCTGAGCACGTACTTCTGGATCTTGCCAGTCGCGGTCTTGGGCAGTTCACTCACGAACGTCACGCTGTGGGGAGCTTTGAAATGGGCGAGCCGGTCGCGCGTGTACGCGATGAGCTCGGGTTCGGTCGCCGTAGCGCCGGCCTTCAGAACC
>Ga0066793_10001402_pt1 | contig 10920 bp, 20 predicted proteins | sample PersoiDNA2013189_FD_83876 | JGI IMG/M metagenome (GOLD analysis project Ga0066793, IMG submission 83876) | Permafrost soil microbial communities from the Arctic, to analyse light accelerated degradation of dissolved organic matter (DOM) -... | ecosystem: Environmental > Terrestrial > Soil >...
GGCGGCCAGTTCTCCAGCCGCATGCCGAGCGTTAAGCCCCGCGAGGCGAGCACTTCCTTGATCTCATTGAGAGACTTGCGTCCGAGGTTGGGCGTCTTCAGCAATTCGGTCTCGGTGCGCTGGATCAGGTCGCCGATATAATAAATGTTTTCCGCCTTCAGGCAGTTGGCGGAGCGCACCGTGAGTTCAAGATCGTCAACCGGCCGCAGCAGGATCGGATCGATCTGCTGAGCTTTGGGCTGCTCGATCTGCACCGGCGTGCCTTTAAGATCGGCGAATACCACCAGCTGGTCGACCAGGATGCGCGCCGCATAGCGGATCGCTTCTTCCGGCTCGATCGCGCCGTTGGTTTCGATGTCGACGATCAGCTTGTCCAGGTCGGTGCGCTGTTCGACGCGCGCCGAATCGACCTGGTAGCTGACGCGCCGCACCGGGCTGTACGAGGCATCGAGCATGATGCTGCCGACTGCGCGGCTGGTGGCGACTTCCAGCTGCTCGCCACGGCTGGTGCGCACCGCCGCCGGCACATAGCCGCGGCCATGCTCGACCTTGATCTGCATATCAAGCTTGCCGCCTGCGGTCAGATGCGCGATCACGTGGTCGGGATTGACGATTTCCACGTCGTGCATCGGCTCGATGTCGCCTGCGGTCACCACGCCCTCGCCCTGCTTCTTGAGTGTCAGCGTCGCTTCCTCGCGGTTGTGCAGCTTCAGCACGATGCCCTTGAGATTCAACAGTACATCGACCACGTCTTCCTGCACGCCGTCGATCGTCGAATACTCGTGCAGGACGCCGCTTATTTTGACTTCGGTCGCGGCATAGCCGGGCATCGACGACAGCAGAATGCGGCGCAGTGCGTTGCCGAGCGTGTGACCGTAGCCGCGCTCGAACGGTTCCATCGTTACCTTGGCGTGGAACGGCGATATGTTCTGCACGTCGATAATACGAGGCTTAAGAAAAGTGCTGCTTTGCATGGCCTGATCCTCTGGCAATTACTTCGAGTAAAGCTCGACCACCAGCGATTCATTGATGGTGGAAGGCAGGTCGCTGCGTTGCGGCAGGCTCTTGAACGTGCCTTTGAGCGTGGCGGTGTCGACTTCGAGCCATTCCGGATAACCGCGGCCGGAGGTGGCCTCAAGCGCTGCCTTGATGCGCAGATGCTCCTTGGCCTTGGCGGCGACTTCCACCACGTCGCCCGGACGCAGCTGATACGACGGGATGTTGACGCGCTTGCCGTTCACCAGGATCGCGTTGTGGCGAACGATCTGGCGCGCTTCCGAGCGCGAGGCGCCGAAGCCCATCTTGTACGTGATGTTATCAAGCCGCGACTCGAGCATCTGCAGCAGGGTTTCGCCGGTGACCCCTTTCTTCTGCTCCGCGCCGTGATAGGTGTTGCGGAACTGGCGCTCGAGCAGGCCGTAAATGCGGCGCAGCTTCTGCTTTTCGCGCAGCTGCACGCCGTAGCCCGAGAGGCGGGTGTTTTTCTGGCCATGCTGCCCGGGCGGATAGTTGCGGCGCTCGATCGCGCACTTGTCGGTAAAGCACTTATCGCCCTTAAGGAACAGCTTTTCGCCCTCGCGGCGGCACTGGCGGCATTTTGCGTCAAGATTTCTTGCCACGTCGGGTTCTCCTTAAATGCGACGCCGCTTGGGTGCGCGGCATCCGTTGTGCGGCACCGGCGTGACGTCGGCGATGCTGGTAATCTTGAAACCGACCGCATTGAGCGCGCGCATCGCGGATTCACGGCCCGGCCCCGGGCCCTTGATGCGAACCTCGAGATTTTTCACGCCGCATTCCTGCGCCTGCTTGCCGGCGCGCTCGGCAGCGATCTGCGCCGCGAACGGCGTGGACTTGCGCGAGCCTTTGAAACCAGCGGAGCCAGTGGTCGCCCATGACAGCGCGTTACCCTGGCGGTCGGTGATGGTTATGATGGTGTTGTTGAAGGAAGCGTGAATGTGCGCGATGCCTTCCGCGACATTCTTCTTGACCTTCTTGCGAACCCGGGTGTTTGCCTTTGCCATTGTGTGTGCTTTCCGCTTTTAACGTGCTTGCTATCCGGCCGTGACTGCCTTGATAATCTTGACCGCCGCCTTGCGCGGGCCCTTGCGGGTGCGCGCGTTGGTGCGAGTACGCTGACCGCGCACCGGCAGACCGCGGCGGTGACGCAACCCGCGCCAGGTGCCGAGATCCATCAGGCGCTTGATGTTCATCGAAACTTCGCGCCGCAAGTCGCCCTCGATCGTGAACTTGGCAACCTGCTCGCGCAGCCTGTCCATTTCCGTATCAGACAAGTCCTTGATCTTGGAAGTGTTTTTGATGCCAGCCGCAACGCAGATCAAGCGTGAGCGGCTGCGGCCAATGCCGTACACCGCCGTCAGCGCAATCTCTGCGTGCTGATGGTTCGCAATATTTACCCCACCGATACGGGCCATATTTTTCTACCCTCGTTAATGCCAAAAATCGAAAAAAATGTTAAATTATAACCTGTTAATTTTAAACAGTAAATGCCAAAACTGCACTATCAGCCCTGACGCTGCTTGTGACGTGGGTCCTTGCAGATCACCCTTACCACGCCTTTGCGGCGGATGATCTTACAGTTGCGGCAAACCTTTTTCACCGAAGCCCGTACTTTCATGATCGCTTCCTCAAAAATTCGGTAAATAGAAAATCGGAAATGTGGAACGGGGAGACGCCTCTGTGTTTCCCCAATTCAGCATTTGCTATTTCCCATTCACCCTCGTCACTTCGCGCGAAACACGATGCGTCCGCGCGTCAGATCGTAAGGCGTCAATTCCACGGTTACCTTGTCGCCGGGCAGAATACGGATGTAATGCATGCGCATCTTGCCGGAAATGTGGCCGAGCACGACGTGACCGTTTTCCAGCTTGACCCGGAATGTTGCGTTAGGCAGGGTTTCCACGATCTCACCCTGCATTTGTATCGTCTCTTCTTTCGCCATCTAACGTGCCGGGAATACGCCACCGCCCTTGAAGTTCGCCTTTTTGAGCAGGCTTTCATACTGGTGGCTCATGGCATAGGCCTGCACCTGCGCCATAAAATCCATCGTCACCACCACGATGATCAACAAGCTGGTGCCGCCGAAATAAAACGGCACGTTCTTCCACACAATCAGAAACTCGGGTAGCAGGCACACCAGCGTCACGTAAATCGAGCCCACCAGCGTCAAGCGCAGCATGATTTTTTCAATGTAGCGCGCGGTCTGATCGCCGGGCCGGATGCCGGGCACGAAGGCGCCGCTTTTCTTGAGGTTGTCGGCGGTTTCCTTTGGATTGAACATCAGCGCGGCGTAAAAGAAGCAGAAGAAAATGATCGCCGCAGAATAAAGAAATACGTAAATCGGCTGCCCCGGATGCAACGTCGATGCGATGTTGGAGAGCCAGCGCATGTTCTCACTGGTGCCGAACCAGCCGGCAAGAGTCGCCGGAAACAGGATGATGCTGGAAGCAAATATCGGCGGAATCACGCCCGACATATTAAGCTTGAGTGGCAGGTGCGACGACTGACCGCCATAGATCTTGCGCCCGACCTGGCGCTTGGCGTAGTTCACCAGAATGCGGCGCTGCCCGCGCTCGACGAAGCATACCAGCGCTGTCACGCCGATCACCAGTGCCGCGATGAAAAAAACCGTCAGGATTGAAAACGCGCCGGTGCGCTGCAGCTCGAGCGTGCCGGCTATTGCATGCGGCAACCCGGCGGCGATGCCGGCGAAGATGATCAGCGAAATGCCGTTGCCGATGCCGCGCTCGGTGATCTGCTCGCCGAGCCACATCAGGAATATGGTGCCGGTCACCAGCGTGATCATGGTCACGAGGCGGAAGGCGAGCCCGGGCTCGAGCACCAAGCCACGCTGTGACTCGAGCGCAATCGCAATACCCAGGCCCTGAAACAACGCGAGCCCAGCTGTGCCGTAGCGCGTGTATTGAGTGATCTTGCGGCGCCCAGACTCGCCTTCTTTCTTTAGCGCTTCGGGCGTCGGCGACACCACCGTCATCAACTGCATGATGATCGAGGCCGAGATGTAAGGCATGATGCCGAGCGCAAAGATCGTGAAGCGCGACAGCGCGCCGCCCGAGAACATGTTGAACATGTCGAGGATGCCGCCGCGCTGCGACTTGAACAGCTCAGCGAGCGCGACGGGATCGATGCCCGGCACCGGGATGTGGGCGCCGATGCGGAACACAATCAGCGCGCCAAGCAGGAACAACAGGCGACGCTTCAAGTCGCCCATCTTGCCCTGCATGCTGAACATTGAATCCTGGTTAGCCAACTTTATTCAGCCTTCCTGTTTTTCTGGGACGTGGCGGGTTTTGGTTTACCACCCTTGGCTTTGGATTCAGCCTTGGTGTCGGCCCTGGTCTCGGCTTTCGCTTCAGATTTGGCCTTGGTCTGCGCTTTCTCAGCCTTGGCTTTGGTCTCGCCCTTGGCTTCAGCCAGAGCCTCGGCTTTGGCCTTTTCCTCGGCTATGGTCGCGGAGGTCGTTTCAGCCCTGGCCTTGGCTTTGACTACCGCTGCAGCTTTACGGGCGGCTTTTTTGCCACTCGCAGCGGGCGCAGCTTCCGCGCCGGCCGGCATTTCAACCCTGCCACCGGCCGCTTCGACCGCCGCCTTGGCGCCTTTCGACACCAACAGGCCGTGCAGCGTGACGCTGCGCCTGATCTCGCCGGCCACGATCACCTTCGCCGACAGCGCGTGTATCGGCACCACGCCAAATTCTTTCAAAACAAAAATGTCGATGGTGTCGGCCGTAAGCTTATTGAGATCCGACAGCCTCACTTCGGCGGTGTCATCGCGCGTCTGCGATACGAAGCCGCGTTTCGGCAGGCGCCGTTGCAGCGGCATCTGCCCGCCTTCAAATCCGATTTTGTGATAACCGCCGGCGCGCGCTCTCTGCCCCTTGTGACCGAGGCCGGCGGTCTTGCCCGTTCCACTGCCGATGCCGCGGCCGACGCGTTTTTTCGCGTGCTTGGCGCCGGCTGCCGGCCTAATCGTGTTCAGTTGCATTTAGCCCTCGCACTTCAGGAGGTAGGCGACCTTGGTGATCATGCCGCGCGTGGCAGGCGTATCGATCACTTCGACCGCGTGGTTGATACGGCGCAGACCCAGGCCGCGCACCGTGGCGCGGTGCGTCCGCATGGTCCCGATCAGGCTTCTGACCAGCGTGACCTTGATGGTTTTACCCGACTGTTTGGCCATGGCTTACCCCGTGATCTCTTCGACCGTCTTGCCGCGCTTAGCTGCGATTACGCTCGGCGTATTCATCGCTTGCAGGCCGTTGAGCGTCGCGCGCACCACGTTGTAAGGATTGGTCGAGCCGATGATCTTGGCGAGCACGTTGGTCACGCCCATCACCTCGAAAATCGCGCGCATCGGGCCGCCCGCAATAATGCCCGTGCCGTCGGACGCGGGCTGCATATAGACCCTCGATGAACCGTGCCTGCCGGTCACCGCGTGATACAGCGTGCCATTCTTGAGGTTAATCTTGACCAGCTTGTTGCGCGCCTCGTCCATCGCTTTCTGCACAGAAACGGGTACTTCGCGCGCCTTGCCCTTGCCCATGCCAACGCGACCATCGCCGTCACCGACCACCACCAGCGCCGCGAAACCCATCACGCGGCCGCCCTTCACCACTTTGGTAACGCGGTTGATCGCGATCATTTTCTCGCGCAGGCCGTCGCCACGTTGTTCGCCGCCTGACATCCTGTTTGCTTGCAGTTTCGCCATATCATTTCCTGATTAGAACTTGAGTCCGTATTCGCGCGCGGCTTCCGCCAGCGCCTTGACACGGCCGTGATACCGGTAGCCGCCGCGATCGAATGCAACCGTTTCGATGCCGAGCTGCTTCGCTTTTTCCGCAATGCGCTTACCGATCTCGGCTGCCGCCTTGACGTTGCCGCCGCATTTGACGCTTTTGCGCACCTCGGGCTCGAGCGTCGAGGCGCTGGTCAGCACCTCGTCACCGCTCGGCGCGATCACCTGTGCGTAAATATGGCTGTTCGAGCGGTGCACCGATAGCCGCACCACCTTGAGTTCAGCGATTTTGTGACGGGTCTGCTGCGCCCGGCGCAGCCGCGCTTCATTCTTGTCTTTCATGTCTCGCCTCTACTTCTTCTTGGTCTCTTTCAGTACCACCGTTTCGTCGGAGTAGCGCACGCCCTTGCCTTTATACGGCTCGGGGCTGCGGTAAGCGCGCACTTCGGCGGCGACCTGTCCGACCACTTGCTTGTCGATGCCTTTGATCAAGATCTCGGTCTGGCTCGGCGTCTCGACCTTGATGCCCTTCGGCATCTGGTGCACCACCGGATGCGAAAATCCGAGCGTCAGGTTCAGTTTGTCGCCCTGGGCCTGCGCGCGGTAGCCGACGCCGACCAGCGTCAGCTTCTTCTCGTAGCCCTTCGTTACGCCGCGCACCATGTTGGCGACCAGCGCGCGCACTGTGCCAGACATCGCGTTGGCGGCAGTCGAGTCGTTGGCGACCTTGACCTGCAGCTGGTTCTCGACCTTTTCGACCGTTACCTGGGCCGACAAGGACTGCGTCAGTGTGCCGAGCGGGCCTTTCACCGAAATCTCGCTGTTCGACAGCTGGACTTCGACGTTGATCGGCAGCTCGACCGGAAAATTACCTATTCTTGACATCGCGATTCCTCGTCTGCAGCGTCAACTCTAAGCAACGATGCACAATACCTCGCCGCCGATGCCTAAACCCCGCGCTTTGCGGTCGGTCATCACGCCTTTCGAGGTTGAAACTATCGCCACGCCGAGGCCATTCATCACCTTCGGAATATCCCCGCTCGGCTTGTAAACGCGCAGGCCGGGACGGCTCACGCGCTCCAGCTTCTCGATCACCGGATGGCCGGCGTAGTACTTGAGGCCGACTTCGAGCACCGGCTTGCCGTCCATCGGGCGCACCGCGAAGTCGTCGATATAGCCTTCGTCCTTGAGGACCTTGGCAAGCGCAACCTTGAGTTTGCTCGCGGGAATTGTAACTGAAACTTTTTCCGACATCTGCGCATTGCGGATGCGCGTCAGCATATCGGCGATCGGATCACTCATGCTCATAGTTTCTCCTGCTACCAGCTCGCCTTGATCACGCCGGGAATCTCGCCGCGCATCGCAATATCACGCAGCTTGCTGCGACCGAGACCGAATTTGCGGTACACGCCGCGCGGCCGGCCGGTCAGCGCGCAGCGATTACGCAAACGTACCGGGCTCGCATCGCGCGGCAGTTTCTGCAGCTTCAAGCGCGCCTCGTAGCGATCTTCGGGGGAGAGCTTCTGATCGTTGATGATCGCCATCAGTTCAGCGCGCTTGGCGGAGAATTTCTTGACCGTCTTGCGGCGCTTCTGGTCACGGTTGGTCAGTGCGACTTTTGACATGGGTCAGTTCCTGAACGGGAATTTGAATGCCGCCAGCAGCGCTTTGCCTTCCTCGTTGCTTCTGGCGGTGGTGGTGATCGTGATGTTCATGCCGCGCAAGGCATCGATCTTGTCGTATTCGATCTCGGGGAAAATGATTTGTTCCTTGACGCCGAAATTGAAATTGCCGCGGCCATCGAACGACTTGGCCGGGATGCCGCGAAAGTCGCGGATGCGGGGGATCGCAACCGTTACCAGGCGGTCGAGGAACTCGTACATGCGAGTGCCGCGCAGTGTGACTTTGCAGCCGACCGGATAGCCGGTGCGGATCTTGAACACCGCGATCGACTTGCGCGACTTGGTCACCAGCGGCTTCTGGCCGGCAAGCTTGGTCATGTCGGCGACCGCGTTGTCCATGATCTTCTTGTCCGCGACCGCTTCGCCAACGCCCATGTTGAGCGTGATTTTCTCGATGCGCGGAACCTGCATCACGGTCTTGTAGCCGAACTGTTCCATCAACTGCTTGACCACGGTGTCGCGGTAATGCGCCTGGAGCCGGGAGGCGGGCGCCGCCGCTTTTGCTGGGTTGTCTGCGGTACTCATGCGTCGATCACTTCGCCGTTGGATTTGAAGTACCGCACGCGGCGGCCGTCGTCGAGCAGCTTGGTGCCGATGCGGTCGGCCTTCTTCGTGGTCGGATTGAAAATCGCGACGTTCGACACGTGCAGCGGCATTTCCTTGTCGACGATGCCGCCCGTAGTGTTTTTCATCGGGTTCGGGCGTTGGTGTTTCTTGACGCGGTTCGCACCCTCGACCAGCACGTGCCCGAGATCGACCACGCGCAACACCGTGCCGCGCTTGCCCTTGTCCTTGCCTGTGATGACGATCACGTCATCGCCTTTCTTGATCTTGCGCATCTTGCCCTCTTACAGAACTTCCGGCGCGAGCGATACGATCTTCATGAAACGCTCGGTACGCAACTCGCGCGTCACCGGACCAAAAATGCGGGTGCCGATCGGCTCCAGCTTCGGCGTCAGCAGCACCGCGGCGTTGCTGTCGAACTTGATCATCGAGCCGTCGGAGCGGCGTATGCCCTTGGCGGTGCGCACCACCACCGCGCTGTAGATCTCGCCCTTCTTGACACGGCCGCGGGGAGCTGCGTCCTTTACGCTGACCTTGATCACATCACCAATGCCGGCATAGCGGCGTTTCGAGCCGCCGAGCACCTTGATGCACATCACCGCGCGCGCGCCGGTGTTGTCAGCAACATCCAGAATGGATTGCATCTGTATCATTTTTGCTCTCGATTAATAGCTGCAGCTTTTTCCAACTTGATCCGCCCGGCAGCATGCCGGCGGTCAGTCTTGGAACCCGTCAGGGTCAGGTCGCACGCGCCGGCAATGCCCAACCTCGGCGCGGCGCAACAATAACATTAAATTTTACTGAAAATCCCGATCTATTTCAAGCGTTTTATGCTGTCGCGGCGTTCAAACCGCCCGCGCCTTCTCGATCAGCCGGCTCACGCGCCACGCCTTGGTCTTCGCGAGCGGCCGGCACTCCTCGATCAACACTGTATCGCCTGCCTTGAACTCGTTCTTTTCGTCATGTACGTGGTATTTCTTCGAGCGCGTAACTATCTTGCCATAGAGCGGGTGCTTGACGCGGCGCTCGACCAGCACCGTCACCGTCTTGTTCATCTTGTCGCTGACGACGCGGCCGGTCAGCGTACGCTTGTTGCTGCTCGATTCAGTCATGATTGGCGTGCCTTTTCGTTAAGCAAAGTGCGCACGCGCGCAATGTCGCGGCGCACTTTCTTGATCTGGCTGTTGTTGGCGAGCTGCTGGGTCGCAACCTGCATGCGCAGGCCAAACTGCGCCTTCAGCAGCTCGTTCAACTCCTGCTGCAACTCAGCCGGGTTCTTGGTTCTCAAATCGCTGGCTTTCACGGCTCAACCTCCAACCATGCGGTGAACGAATGTAGTCAGCAGCGGCAGTTTGGCGGACGCCAACCGGAACGCTTCGCGAGCAGACACCTCATCGACTCCGTCCATTTCATACAGCACCTTGCCGGGCACGATTTCGGCGACCCAGTACTCGGGGTTGCCCTTGCCATTGCCCATGCGCACCTCGGCCGGTTTCTGCGAAATCGGTTTGTCCGGGAAAATGCGGATCCAGATGCGGCCGCCACGCTTGATGTGGCGCGTCATGGCACGGCGTGCGGCTTCGATCTGACGCGCCGTCAAACGGCCGCGCGTGATCGCTTTCAGGCCATATTCGCCAAAGCTCACCTTGTTGCCGCGGGTCGCAATGCCCTTGTTGCGCCCCTTCTGCTCCTTGCGGTATTTCCTTCTAGCTGGCTGCAGCATGTTTCACTCCTGACCTTCTCTTTTTGGGCGCGGCCTTCTTCGGCGCGGCCGGCGCGTCGGGCGTGGGCACCGCCTCAGGCGCAACGGCCGGCGCCGCCAGCGGCTGCTCGTGCTTGCTGATGATTTCACCCTTGAACACCCACACCTTGATGCCGATCACGCCATAGGTGGTCTTGGCTTCCGAGAAGCCATAATCGATATCGGCACGCAGCGTATGCAACGGCACGCGCCCTTCGCGATACCATTCGGTGCGCGCGATCTCGATGCCGTTCAGCCGTCCCGCGCTCATGATCTTGATGCCCTGCGCGCCAAGCCGCATGGCGTTGGTGATGGCGCGCTTCATCGCGCGGCGGAACATGATGCGCTTCTGCAATTGCTGCGCAATCGAATCGGCGATCAGTTGCGCATCGACCTCGGGCTTGCGGATCTCCTCGATGTTGATATGTACCGGCACCCCGAGCATCTTCTGCAGCTGCCCTCTGAGCGACTCGATGTCTTCGCCTTTCTTGCCAATCACCACCCCTGGACGCGCGCTGTAGATGGTGATCTTGGCGTTCTTGGTCGGGCGCTCGATTATGATCTTGCCGACCGCGGCGTGCGCGAGCTTCTGTTTCAGGAAATCGCGCACTTTGATGTCTTCCTGCAGCATGCCCGGAAAGTTTTTGCTGTTCGCATACCACTTCGACGACCAATTGCGCAGCACCGAAAGCCGGAACCCGATCGGATGTATTTTTTGTCCCATGACTATTTCCTTCCGTCGCCGACGGTCAGGTGAATGTGGCAGCTGTGCTTGAGGATGCGCACACCGCGGCCTTTGGCGCGCGCGGAAAAGCGCTTCAGCACCGGTCCTTTTTCAACGTAAATGCGCGTCACCTTCAATTCATCGATATCGGCGCCATCGTTGTGCTCAGCATTGGCGATCGCCGACTCGAGCACCTTGCGGATGATTACCGCGCCCTTCTTCGGGCTGAAGTTGAGAAGGCTAAGCGCCTTCTCGACCTGCAGACCGCGGATCTGGTCCGCGATCAGCCGGCCTTTCTGGGCCGACAGCCGTACGCCGTTAAGTTTTGCCGTGGTTTCCATTACCGCATCCCTCATTTTTTGGCCTGCGCCGCCGGAGACGGGCGCGCCGGCGGCGCAGGCCACAAAATGAGGGATGCGGTAATGGAAAACACGGCAAAA
>Ga0066793_10001405_pt1 | contig 10912 bp, 4 predicted proteins | sample PersoiDNA2013189_FD_83876 | JGI IMG/M metagenome (GOLD analysis project Ga0066793, IMG submission 83876) | Permafrost soil microbial communities from the Arctic, to analyse light accelerated degradation of dissolved organic matter (DOM) -... | ecosystem: Environmental > Terrestrial > Soil >...
ACTCCTGAGTTGGTCGCGGAGAGTGCTACGTCTTCATTCCTTGCCATTCATCCCAACGGGCAGTTCCTATATTCAGTGGACGACACCAACTTCGACGGAAAGGGCAACGGCTCCGTCCGTGCATTCGCGATTGACCGGAGTACTGGCAAGCTGACGCCGCGGAATCGGGTTGCCTCCCACGGCGCGACGCCGGCCCATCTGGTGGTGGACGGACGAGGCAAGAATGTACTGGTGGCGAACTATAACAGCGGCAGCGCGGCGGTGCTTCCAGTGAAGGAGGACGGGAGCCTGGCTGAAGCTTCGTCCGTTGTCCAGCACAGCGGGTCCGGGCCCGACCCCAGCCGCCAGCGCGGCCCGCACGCTCACTCGATCAACGTATCGCCGGACAACCGGTTCGCGATCGTCGCGGACCTCGGTTTAGATAACGTGTTCTTGTATCGCTTCGATTCCGATAAAGGGCTGTTAGAGCCTAACGATCCTCCGTACGTGAAGGTCGCGCCGGGCGCGGGCCCGAGGCACTTCGCGTTCCATCGTGACGGCCGCTTCGGTTACGTGATCAATGAGATGGCCTCAACGGTGACGGCGTTCGTATACGATCGCTCGCGCGGTGTTCTGAAGGAACTGCAAACCATCACGACGCTGCCGAAGGGTTTTACCGGGCGCAGTACCACGGCCGAGGTTCAGGTCCATCCCAGCGGCAGGTACCTGTATGGTTCGAACCGCGGGCACGACAGCGTGGCGGTGTTCTCCATCGACGACCGCGAGGGGACGCTCACGCTGGTGGAGATTACGCCCACCCAGGGCAAGACGCCGCGAAATTTCGGTATCGACCCAACCGGTGCGTTTCTGCTGGCGGCCCACCAGGACACCGACAATGTTGTGGTCTTTCGCGTGGATGCGAAGACCGGCCGCGTGACGCCCACGGGCCAGATTCTCGAAGTCGGATCTCCTGTCTGCGTCAAGTTTCTGCCACTCGGCTAGCTGCCGCCGGCGCACTCATGGCCAGCAAGCCTGCAAAGCCTGTCTGCCGGAGAACGGAATCGGCGTGGACGAAAAACGTACGTGGGGACTGCGCGGCCAGAGCCTGTATTGTCGGGATTCAGACGGGCATTTGATCGAGCTGGCTACGCCCGACGATTGGGCAAGTTACCGGAATTCACTCGCGCCGGCTGTCGTCAGATCTGCCAGAGAGCGCGCTACTCCTTGAGATTTTGGGACGACGCGGGCAGCACGCCGGACCCGGTAGGGCGGGGCGGGCCGAACAGGCCCGCCCCACGTCATCACTTCGTTAGCATCGCGACAAACCCGCCGCCGGACCGCAGATCGACTGAGAGCGTGTCCCTTGAGGAGAGGGTCAGGTGCTCCACCTTCAAGGCCGCCGGTTCGTTGGTGTCGCGCAGCAGCGTGGCATGGTAAACGGCGCCACGCCCGCCGCGAGGCTGCTCCGTCTGGCCCAATTGCGCCGCTTGGGCCCTGCTCAGGATTTCCGCAAGGTTGATCTGAATGTTGCGCGCCGTGGAGCCGTTGGTGACCGCCACAAACCAGGTATTGCCGCTCCGCCGGGCAAAGGCCGCGACCTCACGGAGTTCGGAGACGGGCAGCACCACGGTCTCATCCCAAACACTCGGGATCTTCTTCAGCACGTCGACCGAAGGGTTTGCCATCATATTGACCGGGTGCGCGGAGTACACCAGCAGAGGCGACTGGAGGATGACTGCGTTGGCGACCTGGTGTGCCCACGTTGTGTCCGCGAGGCGCGAGCCAAAGTGTACGGGCGTGTAATCGGCACTGCCGGATAACATGGGAGTGAAGGGCAGGACCACCTCGTGCTGCGCGTACGGCGGGAAAAACTCCATGCCGCGGACGCCTTCCATTCCGACGATGTTCGGGTAAGTCCGCTCCATGCCGGTCGGCTTGTTGCAACCGTGGAAATCCACCATCAACTTATGCCGGGCCGCCGCTTTGGCGAACATCTCGTACAGGTCGATCACCTCTTTGTGTTCGTGGTCGAAGAAGTCAATCTTTAGGCCGGCGATCCCAACCCGGTTGCACAGTTCGAGATTCTGCCCCAGGATCTTGGGGTCTTGAATCGCGGAGCGAATGTACCAGACGAAGGCCTTCACCCCGCGTTCGCGCGCAGAAGCGACAACGTCCTTCAATTGGGCCTCCGACCAGGAACTGCGCCAGAAGCCCTCCAGGACCATATACTCGAATCCCAGCTCGGATGCGAGCCGCGCCATCTCCTTCTGGCCCTCGGGAGTGGAATCCGTGCCGTCGAGATAACTCCACACCGCGCGGCCGGGCTTGATCCAATCCGTGTTCATGCCGTTCGGGAAGAGTGTGGGATCGGGCGGCGGCGCCACGTTGTGGACGATATCGGAGTTCGTCAGGGCGTTCCAGTTCTCGCCTACCATGACGATCCGCCATGGCGTCGCAATCGGGCCGTTGATCACCGCCGGCTTCTTCAGGCGCTCAATGTCCTTGGCGTATCTGGAACGGAACCCATAACTGGCCGGCTCGGAGTGGCCGAGCCGGGCATGCAGACCCTGCGAGCCATCCGACTGCAAAACCATTCCGCTGTATCCAACCAGGGCGCCTTCCGTTATGGAGCCAACAGCGCTGCCGTCGCGCAGCCGGAAGCTGAACGGCGGGTTGGTCCACTCGCCCTCCATCATGCCTTCAATGGTGTTGCCGGTAGTGCGCCACGGGTACAGGCCTTCGTATCCGGAGACATAATTCTGAGGCGCGACGATCGCGCCGGCGGGAACGCGGAACTCGGTGGCTTCGTCGGGCGTACGGTCGCCCTGGCCCGGCACGAGGTGGCGAAACGCAATGCCGTCGTCGTAAGCCCGGATTTCCAGCGTGTAGGCGGTCTTCGTTTTGGAGTGCGTGAGCGCGATCTTCACCCCGTTGCACTTGTTGACCGCGGTGGAGTGGGCTCCGCGCCAGGGATAGGTCTCGTCTACCTTATAGGTCTCCGCCGCTCCAATCTGGACGCCGTCGGCAAGGTCCACGCCGTCCACCACAATACCCACGTTCGAGGGGTCGATCATGCTTTTCGACTGAGACTTGACCGTGAATTGCAGGTGCCCCTGCGCGTTCGTCGACAGCACGAACTGAACGCGCCCTTCGGGACTCGCTACGGTCACATCCGCTGCCACGGGCAGGCTCAGACCGAACAGCGCCGAAGCCAATAAAACTATCGCCTTCATAGTCGTTTCTCCTCAGTGAGGCAGTGTGGGCAGGCCCGGGGACCCCGCCCACCTTTCTACGGGGCCGGAGTGAACCGGACAGCGAAGCCGCCGGCCGGCGCCAGCTTGCATTTCAGTACGGTGGCCCCAGTGACGACGCGTTTTTCCAACACCGTTTCCTTCGGCTCCTTGGCGGCGTTCGGTCCGTCAGTGTAGATCTCCGCGTTCCAGTTGCCTTTTCCGAGGAAGGTCAGCGGCGTTTCGAGTTCGCGCGCGTCCCAACCGGTGATGGAGCCGAGGAACCACTCGTTCCCGCGGCGCCGCGCGATCGTGATGTACGAGGTCGGGCTCCCGCCGATGACGCGGGTCTCATCCCAGGTCGAAGGAACTGCTTTGAGGAACTCGGTCTCCTTCTGGTCGGTGTAAGCGTCCGGAGAGTCCGAGACCATCTGCAACGCGCTCTCAAGTACCACGAACAGCGCGGTGGCGTGTGCGCGCGTGTGCATCACCATCGGAGCCCGGTTGCGCGGCGTGAAGTTCTCCCAGGTGACGTTGTCGAAACCGCCCGGCGTATAGTCCATCGGTCCGGCCAGCATGCGGGTGAACGCCAGCATGACGTCGTGCTTCGGCGTTTCGCGTCCACTCCATTTGTTATATTCGGCGCCCATCACGCCTTCGCGCGTCATTACGTTGGGGAAGGTGCGCCGCATTCCGTCCGGCTTGAACGCGCCGTGGAAGTCGATCATGATGTGATGCTCCGCCGCTTTCTTCGCGGTGCTCCGGTACCAATCGACCATCCACTGGTCGCTGCGGTCCATATAATCGATCTTCACGCCGGCGATGCCCCATTTCTCCCACTGGGCGAGCGCGGCGTCCGTCTGGTCGTTCATGTCGCGGAAATGCGCCCAGAGCCACAGCCGGACATTCTTTGCCTTCCCATATTCCACGAGCATGGGGATATCGAGGTTGGCGTTGGACTTGGTGAGGTCGGCCCGCCGCCGTGTGGAGCCGGGGGCTGCGGGCAGCGGCGCCGCCCAGCCGGCATCGATCAGCATGAACTCGAACTTGTTCCGGGCGGAGAAGTCGATGTAGTACTTCATCGTGTCGTTGTTCTTGCCGGGGTTCGCGACGCCCTTCGCCTGGCCGCCGTTCCACCAGTCCCAAGGGGTCTTGCCCGGCTGAATCCAAGACGTATCCCCGATCGCGTTCGGCGGATTGAGATTGACCACCATGTTCGATTCCACCAGCCTTCCCGGATCGTCGGCAATCATGAACGTGCGCCAGGATGACCTGATCGGCGGGCGGCCGATGACCGAAACTTGTTTGGCATCCACGTCGGGGATGAACGCGGGCGCGGTATCCGCGCTCGTATTGACATCTTCCACGCGGGGAGCCAGCCGCGCGGCCAGCGCGCGCCCACCGGCGCCGGTCAGGAACAGGCTGGAGTAGTTCTCGATGTGCGCTTCCGTCAGGCCGACCCAAGCCACTCCCGGCACGTGCAGCAGCAGCGGCAGGTTAATCAGGAACTCCGCATGCAGACCGCCGATTGCCAACTCGTGGTAATCGTCCTCGTTGCTGGTCTGGAAGCCCCGCGAGATCAGGGGATACGTCATGGCGTCCTTGGTAAACCGGAACTGCGTGGCTTCGTTCAGGATGCGCATCTCCTGAACGCCGGGCTGCTCGGGCACGATGTACCGGAAAGCTACGCCGTCGTCGTATGCGCGAGCTTCCACAACCAGCCGCCGGGCTGGCGCGCCAGTTTCGACAGTCTGCACCGCAACGGCGTTGTATTGGTTCCGGATCGGACTGGTTTTACCATGCACGGGCTTCCAGGTTTCATCCTGGCTGGACTGCTGCGAGGTTTCGATCCGAACGGCCGGCCCGAGCGCCGGGGCGCCCTCCAACAGCAGCCCTAAGTTCGACCACTCAAGCACAGGTTGACCGCGAAAGGCGATGCTGTAGGCGAGCTGCCCCCCGGCCGCGTCGGGGTTTCTGCCGCGCAAGGTGCCGATCGAGATCTCGAGCGCCCCGTTCGGTGATTTCAGCGTACTCGGCTGACTCTGCGCCGCAGCCGTGAATACGGCTGGAAGCGCGGCTGCGATTGTCGCAAGTATCTTAGATGCGGACATTCTTTCGTACCTCTTTGAAAAACGGACTGCTGACCCTAAAGTATGGTTTCGCCTAAAGAGACCCTGATAGCTAGGTCTCAGTATAGTCCCGGAATCCGGTGATCAAAGTGCGCACTTTCCTACCCTACGGTTTTACAGCCAAACAGGTGGGATTGTCCGATGGCCTCAGCACGATAGCAGGGAAGACAGGTGTTAGTCTGTTGACGATGGAGTCGGGAGTGATCTTCGCCCAGACGCGCGGGTGGCCGCAACTCTCCCACCATTCCATCAGAAGACCGGAGATCGTAAATGCAGCGAAATGCTCTCGAAGGCTTCGGCCTGCAACGCCGGAGATTCTCAGCCCTTGTCCTGGGCGCCGGAATACTCCTGTTCGCCGCAGTAAGCGGCCATGCTCAGCAGGTTCGCGACCGGCAGCTCTTCGACAACGGCTGGCGCTTTCACCTGGGTGATGTGCCACAGGGGCAGTCGCCGACGCTGGCGGATAAGGCGTGGCGGCAGTTGGACCTTCCGCACGACTGGTCCATTGAAGGACCTTACAGCACCAAGAACGCCAGCGGCACGGGTTTCCTGCCGGGCGGAATCGGTTGGTACCGCAAGACTTTCACCCTTCCCGCGTCGGCGCGTGGACGAAAGGTTTCGGTCCGCTTCGATGGGGTCTACCGCGATAGCACCGTCTGGATCAACGGTGTCCGCCTGGGCACGCGGCCGTACGGGTATATCACCTTTGAGTACGACCTGACGCCGCATCTCCGCTCCGGCGCCCCGAACGTGATTGCGGTGCGCGTGGACCATAGCGTCATAGCCGATTCGCGCTGGTACCCCGGCTCGGGCATCTATCGGCACGTTTGGCTCAGTGTGACGGGTCCGGTTCATATCGCGCCGTGGGGCACATATGTCACGACACCGGTTGCCGGAACGGACGAGGCTCTGGTGTCGCTGGAAACGCGGGTTATGAATGAAACGTTGGCCCAGGTTCCGGCCACCGTCGTTACCTCTATCGTGAACGCGCGGGGCGAAGAAGTTGCGACCGCCAAGTCCGAAGAGCCGATAGCGGCCGGCATGGACCGCAATTTCGCGCAGCAGGTCGTCGTTTCCCGCCCCAGCCTTTGGGCGCCAGAACAGCCGTACCTCTACAAAGCGGTCAGCAGGATCTACCAGAATGGCAAACTGATTGACGAACAGGACACTCCATTCGGCATTCGTGCCTTCTATTTCAGCCCGGATAAGGGGCTGATCCTGAACGGGCGGCAGACCAAGATGAAGGGCGTCTGCATTCACCACGATCTCGGCGCGTTGGGAGCCGCATTCTTCGAGGAAGCCCTGGAGCGCCGCCTGAAGAGGTTCAAGGAGATGGGTGTGAACGCGATTCGCTGTTCGCACAATCCCATGGCCCCGGAATTCTACGATCTCTGCGACCGCCTGGGGCTCCTGGTCATGGATGAGGCTTTCGACGAGTGGATCGGCGGCAAGCGCAAGTGGGCCGAAGGACGCAATAACGGAGCGGTTGCGCGGCGGGGGTACAACGAGGACTTCGAGGAGTGGGGAGAGCGGGACGCCTCTGACATGGTGCTGCGCGGACGCAATCACCCCTCCATCATCATGTGGAGCATCGGCAACGAGATCGACTACCCGGACGACCCCTTCATACATCCGCGTGGCAGGGTGGACGCTGCTATTCCAGTGGACCCCACCAAGAAGCCCAGTCCCTCGGCCAACGTGATGCCAGCCATTGCGCGCAGGCTAATTGCCGCGGTAAAGAGATTCGACACGACGCGTCCCGTCACCATGGCCCTCGCCGAAATCAATACCTCGAACGCCACCGGCGTGGCGAACATGCTGGACGTGGTTGGATACAACTATCTCGAACAGCATTACGCCCGCGACCACAAGTTGTATCCCAACCGCGTCATCTATGGCAGCGAGAACAGCCGCGGTCTGGAGCAGTGGCGGCAGGTGGCCAATAACGACTTCGTGGCCGGCCAGTTCCTGTGGACGGGCATGAATTACCTCGGTGAAGCGGGGCGTTGGCCTACGCACGGCTCTAACGCGGGTCTGCTCGATCTGGAAGGGTTCTGGAAGCCGGACGCCTATCTGCGCCAGGCACTGTGGAGCGACAAGCCGATGGTGTATGCCGGCGCGACGGCCCCTGGCGCCGCCGGCACCCAACCGGCAGCCGGCGGGGGAAGGGGAATGGGCCGTCCGCAGCCGGTGGAGCGATGGGGCTTCCCCAACGATACCCGTAAGACCGTTCCCGTTGAGATTATCTCCAACTGCCAATCCGTAGAGGTGTTCCTGAACGGGCGGTCCCTCGGCGAAAAAGCGATCGCCGATCCGCTGGCGCCGACTCTCACCTGGGAAGTTCCCAATGAGCCCGGTACGGTGGAAGTCGCCGGAAAGAAGGGCGGATCTGTAGCCGCGCGGTTTCAACTGAAAGCCGTTGGACAGCCCGCCAGAATCGAGTTGCTCCCCGATCTCAAGACGCTGAAGAATGGCGGCCGGCAGGTCTCTACCATCGAGGTATTCGTTTTGGACCGGGAGGGAAATCGCGTACCGGACGCAGCGGGCGCCGTCACCTTCGAAGTAGCGGGCGCCGGACGCCTCATCGCCGCAGCCAATGCGGATCTTACCGATCCTACTCCGGTCACCGGCCGGCAGGCGAAGCTGTATCAGGGAAGAGCGGTCGCCGTGGTGCGTTCGGCCGCCGGGCAGGGTAAGATCACGGTTCGCGCCACCGCGCCTGGGTTAGCGCCGGCGGAAATTGTGGTCGTGGTCGAGCCATAGGGAGCAAACAAGTTGAAGCGAGGCGGTCGCAATTCCGCGACCGCCCGCTTTCAACAGTGGACAAGAGCTCGATTTCAATCCGGCGCCGTCGCCCCATCCGTCTCTGCTTATGGAATTACTCGGTGCAGGCAACTGTCAGGTGGCCGACAATCTACCTGTAAGCGTAATGGAAGTAATCAATGTCGACAAAGCCGGCGTCTTCCCGCTCGTTGTAGCTGTAGAGGCCGATCCTGTCTCCTCGATAGTTGCCCCAGGAGAGCTGGTAAGGCTCTCCAAACTCCGTGAAGGATCGGCCATCCAGGCTGAAGGAGTATTGGCTCCTGCCGTCCAATCCCCAACTGGATTTCACCCAGAGGCCGGTGCCCTTTACCTCAGGTCCGGATGTGATCTTGCCGCTGTGTTGGTACTGGATCGTTCGAATCGCCCCGCTCTGGAAGACGCCAAGAGCGGAGACGTCTTTGGCGAAGTGGCACAGGCCGGCTCGCTGCCCGTCCGCCATGCCGCGAAGATCGAACTTGACCACCACTTCATTGCCTGTGGTCCGAAATGAGCGTTGGGTCAGGGTGTTGCCGGCCTTCCTTAAATCGCCGGGTTGGAGCGGCCGGAACCCATGCAGGCGCAACCATCCCGGACGCTCTGTCAGCGACCACTTCTCCGCACGCGGTTGATGATTCCATTCCCACTGCGGAGCCAGTCGCGTTCCGGAGAATTCGTCGTTGGTCTGGGGCGTGCGTGCCTGGGTGCCCTCCACCGGCTTTTTGCCCGACCAAACAAAATGGCCAATGCTCTTCTCATCCGGATCGCCGATGATCGGCCAGCCATCGATCCATTTCACTGGGACCAAACTCGCGCAGCGTCCTTCCCAATCGCCTGTGCCGTGGTGCGTAAACCAATACCACGCGCCACTTTCGGTCTGCACCAGCCCACCCTGGTTGGGTTCCATCGCCGGTCTGTCGGCGTAGTTCAGTTGGCGGATCTCGGTATACGGACCGAAGATGTTCTTGGAGCGTTCCATCATGACCACGCGCCCCTCCGCGTGCACGTCACTGAACAGGTGGTAATAGAGACCGTTGAACTTGTACAGCTTGTTGGCCTCGCTCCCCTTGGACTGATGGATGATGCGGTCCGATTCCTGAACCAGGCCGCGACCATCGGGCGTGAGTTTCCAGAGATGGGTTTTGTAGCTATCGCGGAAAAAGGTTCCAGCCAGATACCCCTGCTCGTCGTCGTCCCAGAACGGGCAGGGATCGTCCCAGCCGGCGCCTTCCAACACACGATGCAACGGATCCCATGGCCCTGCCGGATTGGCAGCCGTAGTCATGAAATAACCTTCGTCGGGCGTGCCGAAGTAAACCCAGAACTTCCGGGCGTGATAGCGAATCGAACCTGCCCAAACGCCCCTGCCATAGCGGTTCATCCGACTCCAACTCAGTTCTGGACCGATCTGTGTCAGATCGCTGACGACATGGCCGAGGATGGACCAGTTGACCAGGTCCGTGGAGTGCAGGACGACCATGCCGGGAGAAAACTGCATGGTCGAGGAGATGGCGTAGTAATCCCCGCCGACGCGAATGCAATCGATGTCGCTGTAATCGGCGGGGATTACGGGATTCCGATAGCTGCCATCTCCCTGATCGCCCCACTTCGGCCAGTCGCCCCACTTGGGCGACTGGTCAGCCGCCTGCGTTGCGCATAGTGCGGCAAGGAACACGGCGGCAGGCCAGTGCCGGACGTTCACTCCTTCTCGCCCGGAGTCAAGGACACCGAGAAGGCGCCCTGGAATACCGCCGAAGCTCCTGTGTCGAGGCGGTATTCCGGGGCTTCCGGCCGGCGATTCTTCTCGGAACGTCCTACCACCGATGGCAGCACGCGCAGATTCCGTCCCTCCAGCCGGATGTATGGCGAGCCCTCCACGCGAACGCCGGCGCGTTGATCCGAACTCACCTCCGCCCAGCGGGCCGCCTTCGTCCCTTTCACCGTGTCGCTGCCCGCGCGGCCGGCGTAGACGCCCAGGATGGCCGCGATCTTTTCGTTCGGGTAGGCATCGAGCGGTCCCAAGCCGAGCCATCGCAGGTTGTCCAGCCCGGCAGCGGTCTCAAACTCCATGCCGATCTCGAGGAGCCACGGCATCTCCACGCGCGGGCGAACGGAGTAGCCCACGCGCAGCGCGCCGTCGCACCCCACCTCGTAGACATAGGAGACGGCAAACCCGTTTTTCTCGTTGACCGTGTTCTCGGCTTCCGCTTCGATGCGTACACCCGTGGCGCTCTCGGTGACTTTCCAACTCTTGACTGCCGTCGTGTATTTGTTTAGATCGAGGTCCGCCGGCCGGTTGCGCAGCAGAACCACGTCATTGGGTCCGAGCGGCCGCCAGAGGGTGAACCGCGAGCCGGTGATCAGCTTGACAGCGCCGTTGGACGCCGACACCAGCCGGGCGGATGCCGGGTCGAACTCATAGGTAACCGTTCCGGCGGTGACGGTTACCGTCTTGCCGGTGCGCACCCGCACGACGGACTGAGTGACGCGGACGGGTTCAGGCGCCGCGCCGCCGGGCAGCAGTTCGATGGCGCGCCGCGTGATCTCGGAACCATCGGGGCGCAGAAACGTCAGGTGCGAGTAGTATGTTACGCCGGGCTCGATGCTCTTGATCGCGTCGAGCGGCAGGGTGAGGTACCCTACAGCGTGGGGCGCGGCGTTCACCTTGGTGTCTCCTTTGGCCAGTTCGCGGTCGTCCGCCATCACGGTCCAGCGGATGCCCACCGTGGAAAATTCCGTGAAATCGTAATCGTTGCGGATGGGAATTCGCACGGC
>Ga0066793_10001406_pt1 | contig 10910 bp, 11 predicted proteins | sample PersoiDNA2013189_FD_83876 | JGI IMG/M metagenome (GOLD analysis project Ga0066793, IMG submission 83876) | Permafrost soil microbial communities from the Arctic, to analyse light accelerated degradation of dissolved organic matter (DOM) -... | ecosystem: Environmental > Terrestrial > Soil >...
ATTACGCATGGTAGTCGAAAACGCCGGTATTCCCATCCTAACCAATACAAAAGCAACGACGCTGTTTGCAGATCACGACGGTCACGTGCGAGGCATTTCCTGCCTGCGAGGCGACTCTACAATAGAAGAAATCGGCTGCTCGGCCTTGATACTTGCCTGCAATGGCTATGGCGGCAATTCCGAACTGGTACGCCGGTTTATACCAGAAATGGCCGACGCGATTTATTTTGGCCACGCCGGCAATCAAGGTGACGCCGTCTTGTGGGGAGACAAGCTCGACGCGGATATCCGGTGCCTTTCGGCGTACCAAGGGCACGGCTCGGTGGCGACGCCGCACAACATACTGATCACTTGGGCCGTAATCACAGAAGGTGGGTTTCAGATTAATATCAGAGGGCAGCGGTTCAGTGATGAGTCGCGTGGCTATTCCGAACAGGCGGCGGAGGTGTTGCGGCAACCTAACGGGATCGCCTTCGATATTTTCGACGAGCGTATAGCCGGCATAGCGCGACAATTTCCCGACTTTCGGAATGCCGAAATCGCTGGAGCGGTGATCAGGGCCGACACGGTCGCGGAGTTAAACAAACGCATTGGCGTTCCACTGTCTCCGCTCAGCGATGAATTCTCCCGGGTTCAGGGCCTCATCGCGGAGGGAGGATGTGATCGTTTTGGCCGAAACTATGCGGGAGTGAGCCCGCTGCTTCCGCCTTATCTTGCTATAAAAGTAACCGGCGCACTCTTTCATACGCAGGGTGGATTAGCGGTGACAAAGAATGCCCGCGTACGTCGCCGTGATGGAGGGACTTTCCCGAATCTGTTTGCCGCTGGCGGCGCGGCGGTTGGAATCTCGGGTAGCTCGGCGAAAGGTTACCTGTCCGGCAATGGGTTGCTCTCAGCCACCGTTCTTGGGCGCTTGGCAGGTGCCGCCGCCGCCACACTCATTATCCGGTAGTGCCCGGCCGCGCCCACGGCCGGCGGCTTTGATCATCCAACTTAAACGCCAATATCCGGTCGCGAAAACTTTCGGTCAGCGCCATATCGTCCCAGCCATTGAGCAGCCGCAGACGGGAAACTGGATCGATGGTGAAGTTATAGCTGCGATCTCCGCACAAGATAGTCTGCTGCTCCAAATCGACGGTAAGCGGAAGCTCCGGCCTCTCACCAAGAGTAGCTATGATCGCGGCCACAACTTCATCGGCAGCGATCGCGGTGAGCAGCCCATTCTGAACTGCATTGCCGGAAAAGATGTCGCCGAATGAGGGCGCGATCACGCAGCGAATGCCGTAGTCATAAAGCGCGTAGACCGCAGCCTCACGCGAGGAGCCGCAGCCAAAGTTCCGGCCGCCGACGATAATCCTGGCCTCGCGCCAGAACGGCCGATTGAGCGGAAACTCCGCCCGCGCGCGCCCGTCAGGGTCGAAGCGCAAATCCTGCAACAGCACCTTGCCCAAACCGGCAGCGCGTGGCCACTTGAGATAACGTGCAGGCAACAATTGATCGGTGTTGAGATTGGTGACGTCGAGCGGACAGGCCGCAGCGGTTAGCCGAAGAAATTTGTCCATACTCTTCGCCTCAGAGTTTGCGCCCGACCAACAGCGGTCGCACGTCGGCAAGATGTCCGGTCACGGCAGCCGCCGCGACCATCGCCGGCGACATCAGGTGTGTACGCGCGCCAGGACCTTGCCGGCCGCCAAAATTGCGGTTGGTCGTGGACGCGCAGCGTTCGCCGGGTGCGACAATGTCGCCGTTGATGCCGACGCACATCGAACATCCGGATTCGCCCCATTCAAGACCGGCGTCGCGGAAAACTCGGTCGAGGCCTTCTTGCTCGGCCTGACGCTTGACCGCAGACGACCCGGGCGACACCAGGCCGGGCACCTTGCTCACGCGGCCCACCAGCACGGCGGCCGCGGCGCGCAGATCCTCGATGCGCGCATTGGTGCACGAGCCGATAAAGACGCGATCGATGGCGATATTGGTGAGTTTAGTTCCGGGGCGAAGCCCCATATAGCTTAGCGCGTCGCGAAGATCGTTCGCGCGCGCCGGATCGAGCTCGCGCGCCGGGTCGGGCACGCTTGCCTCAATCGGTAGGGCATGTTGCGGGCTGGTACCCCATGTGACGATCGGCATGATCTCGCTGGCGTCGAGTCGAACCTCATGATCGAAGTCCGCGCCATTATCGCTGTTGAGCCTCGACCAAGCTTCGACCGCCTGGTCGAAGGCGGGTCCCTTTGGCGCGAACGGCCGGCCCTTCACGTAATCGAAGGTCGTCGCGTCGGGCGCAATCGTACCGCAGCGCGCGCCAGCCTCGATCGACATATTGCACAGCGTTAGCCGTCCCTCGATGGACAGAGCGCGGATCGCGATACCGGCGAACTCGATCGCATAGCCCGTCGCACCGTCGGCGCCGATTTTCGCGATGATCGCGAGCACGATATCCTTCGCCGCCACACCAGGAGTGGCCCGGCCATCGATCGTGATGCGCATGCGCTTGGGCTTGCGCTGCCAGATCGTCTGGGTCATCAAAACATGCGCGACTTCCGACGCGCCGATGCCGAACGCATAAGCGCCGAGTGCGCCATGTGTCGAGGTGTGGCTGTCGCCGCAGACGATGAGCAGCCCCGGCAGCGTCAGGCCCTGTTCGGGGCCAACCACGTGCACAATCCCTTGCCGCGGATCATCGAGGCCGAACAGCTTGATGTGGTGCCTGGCCGTATTCTCCTCGACCTGGCGCACCATGCGCGCGATCTCGGGATTGCCGATGTTGGTGCGTGGCGCACGTGTGGGCACATAGTGATCGGCGACCGCAAAGGTGAGATTCGGCTCCGCCACCATGGCGCCCCGCTCCGTAAGTCGGCTAAAGGCATGAAAAGAGCCTTCATGTACATAGTGACGGTCAACCCAGAGCAACGACTCGCCGTCCTGGCGCCGCACGATCTCGTGGGCAGCCCATAACTTGTCGATGAGGGTTTGCGGTTGTGTCATGCCGAAAAATGCCGCCATAGCCTCAGGTCTGAAGGTAAGGTAATATAAGAAATTGTTGGTGGCCAATGTTAGGCTCGTAGCCCAAAAAAAGGGGAGGGATCGAATGACCCAGTTCTCACGCGTGAGCCGCCGTCGATTTCTGCAGTCTACGGCGCTGATCGCGACCGCCGCGACGACAGGCCTGGTCAATGCCCCAGCGGTCTTGCGCGCGCAAGGCGCTCCGGTGAAGCTCGGGGTCCTGCATCCGGTGTCTGGTGCGCTGTCATATTCCGGCCAGCAGGGTCGGCTCGGAGCAACCATCGCAATAGAGGAGATCAACGCTGCCGGAGGCATCAAGGCGCTCGGCGGTGCCAAGATCGACGCGGTGCTTGGTGACGCGCAGTCGACCCCAGAAGGCGGTAATGCCGAGGTCGAGAAGATGAACTCAGCGGGCGTGGCCGCCATCGTCGGCGGCTATGCCAGTTCGATCTGCCTCGCTGCCAGTCAGACGGCGGCCCGTTACGATCTGCCCTATGTCGTCGACGTCGGCGTCGCCGATAATATAGTCACCCGCGGTCTCAAGAACACGTTCCGCTTCGGCCCCGGCTTCGGCGTGATCGCGAAGACCGCGCTCGACAACCTCGTCGCGCTGAATGACCAGGCCGGTAAACCGGCCAAGACAGTGATGATCGTGCACGAGGACTCGCTCTTTGGCTCTGGGCTCGCCAAGCTGCTCAATGCGCAATTGCCCGAGCGCGGATTTAACGTGCTCGAGACCATGCCGCATCCGACGCCGACCCGCGACTTCAACAATGTGGTGCTGAAGATCAAAGCCGCAAACCCGGACATCGTGATTCCGGCGGACTATTACAATGAATATGTGCTGCTCGCGCGCACCATGCAGCAGCAGCGGGTGCGTCCGAAAGCCATCTATTCGGTGCTCGGTGGCGCCGCATCGTCCTATAAATTCGTCAAGGAGTTCCCGGAAGCTGCGCAATACATCATGGATTGCAATCACTGGTTCGACCCGCGCAATCCGAAGGCGTTGGCGCTCAGGAAGAAGGTCGAGGCCCAGGGGCAGTTCTACACCTACGAGGTGTATATGAACTATTCCGGCGTCCTCCTCGTCGCCGATGCGCTGCAACGCGCTGGTAGCGCGGAGCGCGCCAAGATCACCGCGGCTTTGGAAAGCTCGACGTTCTCCGGCCACGTGATGCCCTATGGCCCGACCAAATTCGTCAACGGTCAGAATACGGGCGCGGCGCCGGCCAACACCCAGGTGCTCGGCAACGATATTCAGGTGATCCTGCCGTCCACATTTGCCACGGCGAAGCCGGTGTTCCCGATGCCCGCCTGAGCGGGTCACACGTGAGGGGGTCGTTCTACGCCGCCCTTGCTTTTTGCGGTCGCATGCTATCACCGATCATTCTCGTTCCCGCTGTCCTCAATGGGCTGCTAACCGGAGCGGTCTATGCGCTGGTCGCGCTCGGGCTGACGCTGATCTACGGCGTGCTGCACATCATCAACTTTGCCCATGGCGCGCTGTTTTCCGCCGCACTGTTCGCCGCGTTCTTCGCGTATCGGCTGCTCGGGCTCGACCCCTATATTGCGGCCATTCTGCTCACGCCGGTGTTCTTCCTGTTGGGTTACGGCCTACAGCGTTTCGTCATAGGCCCTGCCGCCCACGGCGAAGACCGCAATATTCTCTTGGTGACGCTTGGGCTTGCGGTTGTGATCGAGAACACGCTGCTTTACGCCTTTCGTGCCGACACCCGCACCGTCAATCTCGACTATGCATTCAATGTTATCGACATCGGCGTCGCCTTCCTCTCCGTGCCGCGCGTTATCGCCTTCGGCGTCGCGCTCGTCGTGGCGCTGGTGCTATGGCTGATCCTTACTTTGACCGATACCGGCAAGGCGATGCGTGCAGTCGCCAAAGAGAAGCTCGGCGCCGAACTCGTCGGCATTGACGTAGTGCATATCTATGCAGTGACGTTCGGCCTCGGCACCGCATGCCTCGCGATCGCTGCTTGCCTGCTGCTTCCGACCTATTACGTCAATCCGCATGTTGGCAACGCCTTCGTGCTGGTCGCTTTCACCGTCGTCGTACTCGGCGGCATGGGCTCGGTCACGGGATCTCTACTTGGTGGAATGTTCGTCGGCGTGGTCGAGAGTCTCTCCGGTCTTTATCTTGGAGAATCGCTCGGACAGATTGGTATCTTCGTGATGTTCATCCTCGTGCTGCTCTTTCGGCCGAGCGGCCTGTTTGGGGAACGGGCATGAAAGGGATAACCGTTCCCTGGATACTCACTATCGTCGCCGCGCTCGCCACGCTGCCATTGCTCACTGCCTCCAACGTCGTGCTCAATTTCCTAATCGTCACTTTGCTGATTGCGCTGGTGGCGCAAGGATGGAATGTGCTTGGCGGCTATGGCGGGCAATATTCCTTCGGCCACGCTGCTTTTTTTGGCACTGGCGCCTATGTCACCGCCATTATGCAGATGCGTTATGGCGTCAATGCCTGGGCGGCATTCGCGGTCGGTATCGGCGGCGGCGCCTTGGTTGGTGCCATCATCGGCGCGCTGACGTTCCGTTCCGGATTAAGAGGCTCGTATTTCGCGCTGGTTACGCTTGCTTTTGCCGAGGTCCTGCGCATTCTCGCTAGTGTTGCACCGCTCACCGGCGCCGGCGTCGGAATCCTTATCGCGCTCGACTTGCGCCCGCAGGCTTTCCAGTTTCAGAGCCGCGCGCCATTCTACTGGATTATCCTGGCGCTCGTTGGCGTCTCGCTCGTCGTCGTGCGGATGATTGAGCAAAGTCGGTTCGGTGCCTGGCTCGTTGCTGTGCGCGAGAACGAAGATGCCGCCAAGGCGCTCGGCGTTAACCCCACGCGAGTCAAGTTCGCGGCGATGACGGTGTCCGCCGCGATCACTGCCGCTGGCGGGGCTTTCTATGCGCAATATTACCTGTTCATCGATTCCGGCATCGCCTACGGGTCGTGGATTTCCGTGGAAGCATTACTCGCGCCCATCGTTGGCGGCGTCGGTACTGTGCTCGGGCCACTGCTCGGCGCACTCGTCGTCAAGGCGCTGGGCGAATTGACCAAGCTCGTCACCGGCGATACGCCGGGCCTCGACCTCGTTGTCTATGGCGGTGTGCTCATCCTGATCGTGGCCTTCGCGCCCAACGGAATAACCGGCTTGCTCACTAATCTGCGCGGACACTTCATGCGCCTGCGCGCGCGCGCATTGGGGCGCTCCGATGGCTGAGCCACTGCTTCGCGTTGAGCATGTCAGCAAGCGCTTCGGCGGCCTGCTCGCAATAGACGATGTCTCACTTGCGGTCGAAGCCGGCCGTGTTACCGCCTTGATCGGGCCGAACGGCGCCGGCAAGACCACGCTGTTCTCTATTATCAGCGGGTTCTTGCCGCCGGGCAAAGGCCGCATCCTTCACCGTGGCACGGATATCACCGGCCTGCCGCCCTACCTTATGGCGCGCCGCGGGATAGCCCGCACTTTTCAGATTGTGCAGCCGTTCGCCGGGCTCACGGTACACGAGAACATCGCCGTCGGCGCACACCTATCGCGGCGCTCCCGTGCCGAAGCGCTGAAGGCGGCGGCGGAAGTCGCAAGCGCTGTGGGGCTCGCCAATCTCCTAGACCGACCGGCGGCAAGTCTCACGGTGGCGGGCAGGAAGCGCCTGGAAGTCGCGCGTGCGCTCGCGACCGAACCAGAGCTTCTTCTGCTCGACGAGGTACTTGCCGGTCTCAATCCGACGGAAGTGGCCGCGATGTTGCCGGCAATCCGCGCGCTCGCCGGCCGTGGCGTCACCATTCTGATGATCGAGCACGTCATGCAGGCAGTCATGAGTCTCGCCGAGCATGTTTTCGTGCTCGCCGAGGGCCGCATTGTAGCGCAAGGCTCCCCGCGCGAGGTGGTTAGCAATCCGCAGGTGATCGAATCCTATCTCGGCCGCGGCGCGGCAACGCGTCTTGTCGTTGCAGGAGGCGGGCATGGCTAACGCGTTGCTATCGGTCAGCGGACTTTCCGCCGGCTACGGCGCGGCCGACGTGCTGCGCGACATAGATCTGAATGTCGACGTGGGCGAAATCGTCGCCGTGCTCGGCTCCAACGGCGCCGGTAAGTCGACGCTCAACCGAACGATCTCAGGCGTGCTACGTGCGACAAAAGGCTCTATCCACTTCGCCGGAAATGCGATCGAGCATGAGACGCCTGCAAGTATCGTCTCGCGCGGACTTATCCACGTGCCGGAAGGGCGCTGCATCTTTCCCAATCTGAGCGTAAGGGACAATCTCGATCTTGGCTGCTATCGACGCGCCCATGATCGGCGACGGCAGAATCGCGAGCAGGTGTTTGAGATTTTCCCGCGCCTCGCCGAGCGGCAATCGCAACGTGCCGGCAGCCTCTCGGGCGGCGAGCAGCAGATGCTGGCGATCGGCCGCGGCCTCATGGCAGATCCGGTCCTGCTGATTCTCGACGAGCCTTCGCTGGGTCTCTCCCCACTGCTCGTAGAAGAGCTTTTCGCCTTAATTGCGCGCATTAACGCGCAAGGCATAGCGCTCCTTCTGGTCGAACAGAACGTGGTGCAGAGCCTTGAAGTAGCGCACCGCGCATATATCCTCGAAAATGGCAGCTTCGTGCTAAATGGGATATCGGATCACCTCCGCGACGACCCGAACCTCAAACGCGCCTATCTAGGACTATGACCATGTTTCATGCGGAAACCTTGCGCGCGCGCCTCATGCGTAAGCCCATCGTCGTCGCGCCCGGCGTGTACGATGCGCTCACCGGCCATCTCGCCGAACAGGCCGGTTTTGCGACGCTCTATGTCTCCGGCGCAGCGATCGCCTATACGCGGCTTGGCCGCCCCGACATCGGGCTCGTGAGTATGAGCGAGGTGGTCGATATCATCGGCATGATCCGCGACCGCGTTGCCGCGCATCTCGTCGTCGATGCCGATAACGGTTATGGCAATGCGCTCAATGTCGGCCGAACCATGCGCCTGTTCGAGCGTGCGGGGGCGAGCGCCATCCAGCTCGAGGACCAGGTCTTTCCTAAGCGCTGCGGTCATCTCGACGACAAGGCGCTCATCCCGGCGGCGGAAATGCTCGGCAAGATCAAGTCCGCACTCGATGCGCGACACTCGCGCGAAACGCTTGTGATAGCGCGCACCGACGCGGTTGCCGTGGAGGGTTTCGAGCGCGCCATTGCCCGCGCCGAGCTCTACCGTGAGGCAGGCGCCGATGCGTTGTTCGTTGAGGCGCCGAAGACGCGGGCGGAGCTGCAGCGCATTCCACCGGCGCTTCGCGGCGTGCCGCTGATGGCGAATATGGTCGAGGGCGGCAAGACCCCGCCGCTCCCGGCGGCTGATCTCGAAGCGCTCGGCTTCTCACTCGTGATTTTTCCTGGCGGCATTGTCCGTGCACTGGCGCACATGGCGAGTGAATATTACGCCTCGCTCGCCGCCCATGGAACTTCCGAGCCGTTCCGCGCCCGCATGCTTGACTTCGAAGGTCTCAATGACGTGATCGGGACCTCGGAACTACTCGCGTTCGGCAAACAATATGAATCGCCCGCATTGCCGTCGGAAAGCAAAAAAGGCAGCGGCTCGTGACGTCACGCGTTTTGAGTGCCGAACGAGCAAAATACAAAACAAGATGCTGCCGATCATAGGCGTGTTGTGAAGGGGCGGCGACGTCGCGAAGGAAAATCTCGCATGGAAAAGCTCTACGATCTGGTCATTAAGAACGCTCGGGTGGTGCGCCCGAACAAGACCTCGGTTGATTGTCTCGACATCGCGGTCAAGCAAGGAAAAGTCGCTTGTTTGGCACCTGATATCCAATCTGAGCAGGCCGAGGCAGTATTCGATGCCAAGAACCGTCTCGCGTTCCCTGGCTGCGTCGACGCGCACATGCATATTGGAATTTATGCGCCGCTCGCGCAGGACGCGGTTTCCGAGAGCAAGGCCGCGGCGTCGGGTGGCGTCACGTCGAGTTTAAATTATATGCGCACGGGACACTACTACCTTAACCGCGGCGGTCCTTATCGCGAGTTCATGCGCGAAGTGTTCAAGCAGTCGGAGGGGCATTTCTGGGTCGATTATGGCTTCCACGTTGCGCCGATCGAGGCCGCGCATATCGATGAAATGGAGCACCTCGTCGTCGACCACGGTATCACCTCGTTCAAGATCTTCATGTTCTACGGAGGCTATGGCCTGCACGGACGCTCATCCCAGCAGAATGATTTTTTGATGCTCGGGGCTGACGAGAGTTACGACATCGCGCATTTCGAATTCATCATGCGCTCCGCACAGCGCTTAATGCACAAATTCCCCGATCGTGCCGCCCATATCAGCGTCAGTCTGCATTGCGAGCTCGCAGAAATCCTCAACGCCTATACGAAGCTCGTCGAGCGCGAGGGCAAGTTGACCGGTCTGCATGCCTACAGCGCCGCCCGTCCGCCGCACTCCGAGGGGCTCGCCATCTGGATCGCGTCTTATCTCGCCAATGAAACTAATTGTCTGAACATAAATCTGCTGCACCTGAGCTCGCGCAAAGCGGTGGACGCCGCATGGACCATGCAACAAGTGTTTCCGCACATTGCGTTCCGCCGCGAAGTGACGGTCGGCCATCTCTTGCTCGATACCAACTGCGAATGCGCAGTGCATGCCAAGGTCAATCCACCGATCCGACCACGGGAGGACGTCGAGGCTCTGTGGCAGGCCGTGCTCGACCGCAAGATCGATTGGATCGTTAGCGATCACGCCTGCTGTTCAGCCGAGCAGAAGTGGTCGAAGGACGATCCAACCAACATCTGGCTCGCAAAATCAGGATTTGGCGGCACCGAATATCTGCTTTCAGGCGTGCTGAGCGAGGGTAGCAAGCGTGGTATGTCGTACAACCACATAGCCGAGCTCTTGAGCTGGAAACCGGCGCAGCGCTTCGGCTTGCTGAGCAAGGGCGATATTGCTCCGGGCTACGACGCCGATATTGCGATCGTTGATCCACACGAAAGTTTCGTGGTGCACGCCTCAGAATCCGAATCCAAGCAAGGCTATTCACCATTCGAAGGCGTCGAACTCACCGGACGGGTGAAGAGTACGTTTCTGCGGGGGGCTCTCGTCTATGACGGTGGGACAATTGTCGGGTCGGCTCGAGGTAAATATCTGCGGCGCCCCGCAAGCTTGGAATGATGCGTTCAGCCCGCTATCAGGCTTGCGATCTTAATTTTAAAGAGCGCTACGGGGAATTCGGCAATGGCTTTTTTGAAGTGCATCTCTTGCGGCCGATTGCGACGCTGGAGGAGGGGGTTGCGGTCACTTATGATATAGCGGCTGACTTTGCGGTGTTATGTGCCAACTGTCACCGCATGATTCATCGCAGTGCCGATCCAAGCAATTTGTTGGTGCTGCCGGGCTGGGTGCTTACTGCGCTCGCTTTGTAAATCGGTCCTGCCAAAATGTCAGCGTGCAAATTGCCGGGATGCTGATGGGTGTCGATAACGCTATAATACTCGGGCACATCTGTGCTCGAAAGCTCGAGGCGTTTAGGGTTGACTGCCGAAAGCTTCGCAGTCAGCTGGCTACGTTGGGTTTCTGCCTCGGCGACTAGGCCGTAACGCGCGGTGTATTTGAAGTGCTGGACGTAATGTTCAAGCCAGCAAAAATATTCATACTGCGCATTGCCGCGCAGCTCCCTCGCGATTCCTTCCTTATCCCGTCCGTTAGCGCCTGCCTCTGCAACGGCGTCGCGCGTTTTGGGATAGAGCGTGTCCATTAGATAGGCCTTCGCGCCGACCATAAAGGCCTGATATGCGCGGCCCTGCGGTGAGTAATCCATGGAAATCTATCCTGTAAGGCCTTAACGGACCTGTCGCGGCGCAACGTCGAAGTCCGGATCGGTCAACGGTTTAAGGATCTCTCGGGCA
>Ga0066793_10001407_pt1 | contig 10902 bp, 12 predicted proteins | sample PersoiDNA2013189_FD_83876 | JGI IMG/M metagenome (GOLD analysis project Ga0066793, IMG submission 83876) | Permafrost soil microbial communities from the Arctic, to analyse light accelerated degradation of dissolved organic matter (DOM) -... | ecosystem: Environmental > Terrestrial > Soil >...
CGCCAGGCTCAGCTTGATCTGATCAGAGATCCCTCAGCAACGTACTCCCACCCCTTCCACTGGGCCGCCTTCGAGCTCATCGGCGACTGGAAATAGGTTCTCCAAGGAGAACCCAAGAAAGGCCCGGCCGGAGCCGGGGCTTCGAGAACGCATCGCCCAATCAGTCCTGGGAAGTGTCCGAATGAAGTTCGGGAACCCTTGGGGGTTAGTCCCTCCCCAAAGCTGAGGGCTGAAAGCTGAGAGCTGACAGCTCATCTCAAATCAGCTCCGATTCACTGAAGAAAAAAGCGATCTCCTTCGCGGCGTTCTCCGGTGAGTCGCTCCCGTGGATTGCGTTTCGCTCGATGTCGGTGCCATGGATGCTCCGGATCGTTCCGGCCTCGGCTTTGCGCGAGTCGGTCGCGCCCATCGTCTTTCGAAGATGCGGCACGGCCGCCGCCCGCTCGAGCGCCGCCGCGACGACAGGGCCCTCCGTCATGAAACGCACGAGGCCCTCGTAAAATGGACGCTCCCGGTGCACCGCGTAGAAGGCGCGGGCCTGTTCGACTGACAGACGGAGTTTCCGGATCCCGGCGAGCCGAAACCCTTCCATTTCCAGGTGAGCCAGGATCGCGCCCGCCTTGCCCGCGGCAACCGCATCCGGCTTGATGATCGTCAGAGTTCTTTCCATGTCATTGATGGATTGAAGGATTGATCAGATTGAGGGATTGAGCAACTCGCCCAATCTTTCAATCCTTCAATCTTTCAATCTTCAATTCCTCCCCAGGACTTCCTTCATCTTCATCCCGATGTCGGCCGGAGAGCGAACGACGGCGATGCCGGCGGCTTCGAGCGCCTTGATCTTGTCGGCGGCCGTCCCGCGGCCGCCCGCGATGATCGCTCCCGCGTGGCCCATCCGGCGCCCCGGCGGAGCGGTCTGCCCCGCGATGAAGGAGACGACGGGCTTCTTGAAGTTTCCGGCCACGTAGCAGGCGGCCTCTTCCTCGGCCATGCCGCCGATCTCCCCGATCAGGACGACGGCCTCCGTCCCCGGGTCGTCCCGGAACGCCCGGAGGCAATCGATGAAGCTCGTGCCGTTGACCGGGTCTCCGCCGATGCCGATGACTGTGGACTGGCCGAGCCCGAGGCGGGTCAACTGATCCACCGCCTCGTAGGTCAGCGTCCCCGAGCGGGAAATCACGCCGATCGAGCCGGGAGAGTGGATGCGGCCCGGCATGATCCCGATCTTGCACTCGCCCGGCGTGATGATTCCCGGGCAGTTGGGTCCGATCAGTCGAACGGTCTCGCCCGCGGCATTCACTTCCGCGAGGTACGCCTTGACCCGGATCATGTCGTTGGTCGGGACTCCTTCGGTGATGCAGGCGATGACCGCGACGCGCGAATCCGCAGCCTCGACGATGGCGTCGGCCGCGAAAGGGGGTGGAACGAAGATCATCGAGGCGTTGGCACCGGTCGCGGCGACCGCCTCGGCGACCGTGTTGAAGACCGGGATCCCCTCGTGCGACGTCCCTCCCTTGCCGGGGGTGACGCCCGCGACGACCCGGGTACCGTATTCGCGGCTGGCGAGCGCGTGAAAGGTCCCTTCGCGGCCCGTCAGCCCCTGGACGAGGAGGCGAGTCTCTTTGCCGACCCAGATGCTCATCGCGTCGCCTCGACCGCTTTTCTCGCCGCGTCCGCGAGGCCGTCGGCCGGCGTGATCTTGAGATTCGATTCGCGCAGGATCGTCTTCCCGAGCTCGACGTTCGTCCCCTCCAGGCGCACGACGACCGCCGTGGCAAGCCCCATCTCCTGCACGGCCGCCACGACTCCTCTGGCGATGATGTCGCAGCGCATGATGCCGCCGAAGATGTTGATCAGGATCGTCTTCACATTCTTGTCCGACAGGATAATCCGGAAAGCGTTCTTGACCTGCTCCTCGGTGGCCCCGCCGCCGACATCGAGAAAGTTCGCCGGTTCGCCGCCCGCGAGCTTGACCAGGTCCATCGTCGCCATCGCCAGGCCCGCGCCGTTGACCATGCAGCCGACGTTGCCGTCCAGCTTGATGTAGTTCAATCCGAATTTCGAGGCTTCAACCTCGAGCGGGTCTTCTTCCGCGAGGTCTCTCATCTCCTTGATGTCGGCGTGGCGGAAGAGCGCATTGTCGTCGAAGTTCATCTTCGCGTCGAGCGCCAGGACGTCCCCCTGTTTCGTCACGAGGAGCGGATTGATCTCCGCGAGGGATGCGTCGGTCTCGACGTACGCGCGGAAGAGGGACTGCATGAAGCCGACGCCCGACTTGAAAGGCTCGCCCGCGAGTCCGAGCGCGAAAGCGAGCTTGCGCGCCTGAAAGGGGAACATTCCCAGGCCCGGGTCGAGGACCTCGCGCACGATCGACTTCGGGTCCCTGGCCGCGACTTCCTCGATCTCCATCCCGCCGAACCTCGACACCATCATCGCAGGCAGACCCCGGCCGCGGTCGAGCGTGATGCCCAGGTACAGCTCCCGATCGATGTCGAGCGCCTCCTCGATCAGGACCTTCCTGACGACGCGGCCCGCCGGGCCCGTCTGCGGCGTCACGAGCGTCATGCCGAGGATCGCCTTCGCCAGCGAGTAGGCCTCTTCCGGGTCTTTGGCGAGCTTGACGCCGCCCCCCTTGCCGCGTCCTCCCGCGTGGATCTGCGCCTTGACGACGCAACGCCCGCCCAGCCGGTGGGCAATCCCCCGGGCCTCGGCAGGACTGTCGGTGACTTCGCCGCGCGGGACCGCCACCCCGTAGCGCGCGAGGAGGGACTTGGCCTGGTACTCGTGGACTTTCATGAGGAGCGGCAGTCTATATTGAGCGTGGCGACGGCTAGAGCTTCACTTCGAGTACCACTTCGCGAGGCCCTGGCATCACGTGCCGAGGAGTTTCTTCAGGCCGTGGAGAGTGCAGGCCCGGTACATCTCCGCGATCGCGGTCGTCAGGGGGATCGACTTGGGACAGGCGCGCACGCAGTTCTGCGCGTTGCCGCAGTCGTCCAGCCCCCCGTCCGCCATCAGGGCCTCCAGGCGCTCCGCGGCGTTCATCGCTCCCGTCGGGTGCGTGTTGAAGAGGCGGGCCTGGGCGATCGACGCTGCGCCGATGAAATTGGAGCGGTCGTTGACCTGCGGGCAGACATCCTGGCAGTTGCCGCAGGTGATGCACTGGGAGTAGTGGTACGCGATCTCGCGCTCGTGCTCCGGCATCCGGGGCCCGGGGCCGAGGTCGTACGTGCCGTCGATCGGGACCCACGCCTTGACGCGCTTCAACGCGTCGAACATCTGCTGCCGGTCGACCGCGAGGTCGCGCAGGACGGGGAACTTGCCGAGAGGCTCCAGCTTGATCGGCTGTTCGAGCGAGTCGATCAGCGCCGTGCACGCCATGCGCGAGACGCCGTTGATCCGCATGGCGCAGGAGCCGCAGACCTCCTCGAGACAAGCGCGGTCATAGACGACCGGGGAGGTCGCCTTCCCCTGCCGGGTCTTCGGGTTCTTGTCGATCTGCATGAGGACCGAGATCACGTTCTGCCGCGGCTGGTAGGGAATCTCATATTCCTCCCAGTAGGGATTCGACGTCGGCGAATCCTGCCGTTTGACGTGGAGCTCGATCCTTTCAGGCATGGCTGTAGCGTTCGTAAGGCGTAAGGCGTTAGGCGAATTACCCGGAGCCATATCCCGCCGGCTCCGCCTCACGCCTAACGCCTCACGCCTCACGGTCATTAGTATTTCCTCGGCCGCGGTTTGATCAACGAGGTGTCCACGGCGCGATAAGAAATCTTCGGCCCGTCTGGCGTGTGCTCGGCGATCGTCGTTTTCAGGAAGTTGGCGTCGTCCCGCGGCAGCGCGTTTTCCTCCGTGACCCCCTTCGAAAGGTCCCGGACCTTGTAGTGCGCGCCGCGCGACTCGTCGCGCAGGAGCGCGCCGCGCGTCATCACGCGCGCGATCACGAGCATGTTGCGGAGCTGGTTGATGAAGGAGAGCTCCCGGTTGCCGTACGCGCTCTTGTCGGTCAGGCCGATCCGGTTCCAGCGGTCCGAGAGCTCCCGGAGCTTCTCCTCCGTCGCGGCGAGCTTGCCGTTCTCGCGGACGACGGTCACGTTGTCGGTCATCCAGTCGCCCATCTCCTCGGCGAGGACGTGCGGGTTCTCCGGCCCGGACATGCCGGCGATCGTCCGGAACTCGTCTTCCCACCGCTTCTTCGCGGCGGCGAAAGCAGCGCCCGCGGCGGGCAGCTTGCTCGCCTTTTCGCGCGAGTAGCGAACCATCGCGGGGCCACCGATCTTCCCCCCGTAGAGGCAGGAGACGAGCGAGTTGGCGCCGAGACGGTTGGCGCCGTGGATCGAATAATCCACCTCGCCTCCCGCATAGAGGCCGGGCACGTTGGTCGCCTGGTTGCGCATCGAGGTCTCGTCGAGCATCCCGCTCTTCTCGTCTTTGGCGAAATCCACCCAGAGCCCGCCCATCGAGTAGTGCATCCCGGGGAACACTTTCATCGGGACTTCGCGCGGGTCATCGCCCACGAACTTCTCGTAGATCTCGAGGATGCCGCCGAGCTTGACGTCGAGCTCCTTCTTCGGGATGTGGGTCAGGTCCAGATACACCTGCCGCTTGCCGTCCACGCCGTAGCCGGTCAGGCAGACCTGGAAGATCTCGCGGGTGGCGATGTCGCGGGGGACGAGGTTCCCGAGCGAGGGGTACTTCTCCTCGAGGAAGTACCAGCGCTCGTTCTCGGGAATCGAACGCGGATCGCGCTTGTCTCCCTGCGTGCGCGGCACCCACATGCGCCCGCCTTCGCCGCGCGCCGACTCGGACATCAGGCGGAGTTTGTCGGAGCCGGGGATCGCCGTCGGGTGCACCTGGATGAACTCGCCGTTGGCGTACCAGGCGCCTTCCTGATAGGCGACGGAGGCGGCCGTCCCCGTGTTGATGACGGAGTTGGTGGACCGGCCGAAGACGATACCGGGGCCGCCTGTCGCGAGCATCACGGCCGCCGCGGGGAAGGCCTCGATCTTCATCGAGTACCAGTCGAGGCCTACGATGCCGCGGCAGTTGCCGTCGGCGTCGCGGACGAGCCCGAGGAATTCCCAGTACTCGTACTTGCGGACGAGGCCGGCCACCTCATGGCGGCGCACCTGCTCGTCGAGCGCGTAGAGGAGTTGCTGGCCGGTCGTCGCGCCGGCGTACGCCGTGCGGTGGTGTTTCGTGCCGCCGAACCGGCGGAAGTCCAGGAGGCCTTCCGGCGTCCGGTTGAACATCACGCCCATCCGGTCGAGCAGGTTGATGATCCCCGGCGCGGCGTAGCACATCGCCTTGACCGGAGCCTGGTCGGCCAGGAAGTCGCCGCCGTAGATCGTGTCGTCGAAGTGGATGTCGGGAGAGTCCCCCTCTCCTTTCGTGTTGACCGCCCCGTTGATGCCCCCCTGGGCGCAGACGGAGTGGCTCCGCTTGACCGGCACGATCGAGAAGAGGTCCACGCCCATTCCCATCTCGGCCGCGCGGACCGCGGTCATGAGCCCCGCGAGGCCTCCTCCGACGATGACGATCCGTTCGCCGTTCAAGCGGAAACCTCGGGACCGTAAGGCGTGAGGCGTAAGGCGTCAGGCGAAGCCATGCCCGTCACAGGCGGAACGCCTGAATTCCCCACACGCCGATGTAGGAGAGGACGAGGAAGACGGCGGCCGAGACGTACAGCATGCGGCGCTGCGCCTTCGGGCCGATCGTCAGGCCCCACACGATCGAAAAGGACCAGATGCCGTTGGCAAGGTGAAAGGTGGCCGACAGAATACCGGCGAGGTAGAAAGTGTAGATCCACGGGTTCGCGACCGCGGATTGTATCTGGCGGAAGAGATCGAGGCTCTCGTGGTCCTGGAGCTGGACGAGGCGCGTCGTCCAGAGATGGAAGAGGATGAACGCGAACACGATGACGCCGGTGACCCGCTGGAAGAAGTACATCCCGTTGCGAACATAGGAATTGGAAATCACGTTCGGCTTCGCCGTCGAGGTGATGAAGAGCCCGTAGACGCCGTGGAAGAAGAGCGGCACGACGATGATCAGAACCTCCATTGCCACGGCAAAGGGGAGATCCTGGAGCGTGCGGGTCATCCTGTTATAAGCGTCGGCTCCCTTCGTCGCCGTGTAGTTCTCGTAGAGATGGAAGGCCAGGAAGCCGCCCACCGGAACGATGCCGGAGAGGGAATGGACCCGCCGCAGCCAGAAGTGGCGTTCGGCAGTCACGAGACGGGACCCTCAGACCTTCAGAATCCCGAAGAGCTCGCGGACGTGCCCCGCGGACTTCTCGAGCGCCGCCTTCTCTTCCGCGGTCAGAGCGATCTCGAGGATCTGCTCGACGCCGCCCTTCCCGAGCTTGACCGGCACGCCAAGGTAGACATCTTTCAACCCGTATTCCCCCTGCAGATAAGCGGCGCAGGGGAGGATCTTCTTCTTGTCCCGGATCACGGCGTCCACCATCTCGACCACGGCGGAAGCCGGCGCGTACCAGGCGGACGTCTTGAGGTGATTGACGATCTCGATCCCCCCCTCCCGCGTCCTCTTGACGATCGCGTCGAGCTTCTCCTTCGACAGGAGCTCGGTCACCGGCACGCCGCCCACCGTCGAGTACCGCGTCAGGGGCACCATCGTGTCGCCGTGGCCGCCCAGCACGAACGCCTGTGTGCTCTCGACCGAGACGCCGAGAGCCTCGGCCAGGAACCAGCGCATGCGGGCGGAGTCGAGCACCCCCGCCATCCCGAAGACCCGCTCGCGCGGAAAGCCGGAGACGCGGCGGGCGACCTCGCACATCGCGTCCAGGGGGTTCGAGACAACGATCAGGATCGCCTCGGGAGACCCCGGCAGGACCTTGCGGACGACGTCGGAAACGATCCCCTCGTTGGTGGCCACGAGGTCGTCCCGGCTCATGCCGGGCTTGCGCGGCACGCCGGCCGTGATGACGACGACGTCGGACTGCCCCGACTCTTCGTAGGAGTTCGACCCGATCATTCTCGCGTCGAAGCCCTCGACGGGCGCCGACTCCAGCATGTCGAGGGACTTGCCCTGGGGAACCCCGGGAATGATGTCGACCAGCACGACGTCGGCGATCTCTTTCTCGACGATCCGCTGCGCGACCGTGGCACCCACGTTTCCGGCGCCGACCACAGTAATTTTCTGTCTCATATCGACCGATTATTATCCGAACACCCGGATGTCAAGTAACGCAAGTGCATCATCCCGGGCGGGGGTCCCGGTAGAGGCCTTCGGCCGCAGGCATTCACTTCGCGAACGGCGGCCGAGAGAGTCAAAACCGGAGTCAGGCCGGGGGCTCTTGAAGTCGCAACGCCGCCTCACACACTTCTTCCGCGGGCTGCTAGACTCTCGACTTTCAATTCTCCATGACCGACCGCCCCGCCTACAAGAGCCATCCCCTGTGGGAGGCCGCGATGGCGCTCGCCCGGGACGCCTACGCGGTGGCGGAGCGGGTCAAAGACAGGTTTCCCGACACGGCGGGCCGCCTGCGGAAAGCGGCCGTGGCTGTGCCCGCGCACGTCGCGGGAGCCATCTCGGAGGAGCCGGCCAGGCGCCGGGAGCACGTGCTGGCGGCGCGCGGAGCGCTGGCGGAGGTGGCCCGGCAGGCGAACCTCACGCCGGGCGAAGACTCGCGGGAGCTGACACGGAGAGCCGAGACCCTCGATCTGTCCGTGCTCTTCGAGTTCGGCTCGACGGAAGCATTCTCGTGACGCAGGAACGAGGCCCGCGGCCAGCGCTCTTCGCCGCCCTTTTCGGCGTCCTCCTGCTCGTCGCGGCCGCGCTGTGGCTTCCCCGTTGGTGGAACAACCGCCTCTACCGACAGACGGAGGCCTTGACCGGCGTCGGAGCGGCGCTCCAGCCCGGCGGCGTCACGCAGGCCCGCGGCAGGATCAACCCGGGGAAAAACGCGAAGCAGGTTGTCGAAGCTCTCGGGCGCGCCTCCTTTGCCGTCGGCACCGAGGGAAGCTCCACTCACGACATCTGGACCTACTACTACGCGGACGGAACGATGACGGTCAACCTGACCGACGGCATCGTCCAGCGCGTCTCGATCGCCTACGGCCCCCCGAATATCCCGAAGACGAGACGGCCATGAACACTTGCGATTGATGATTGATGATTGATGATTGGTGATTGGTGATCAGGGCTGAGAAGAACCCTCCGGGCGGAAGTCGACTCGGCATGCACAGATCACAAGTCACAAGTCATCCCTGCTTGCTTCCGCGGGGTCGCGCATGAACTCCTCGCGCGAACCCTCCATCCGCGTGGTCATGATGCCCAAGGACACCAACGCTCACGGCACGATCTTCGGCGGCGTCATCCTCTCCTTCATCGACCAGGCCGCGGCGGTGGAAGCCAAGCGGCACGGCGCCACCTTCGTCGTGACGGTCGCGATGCGCGAAGTGGTCTTCCACGAACCCGTGTACGTGGGCGACCTGGTCTCCTTCTACACGGAACTGGTCAAGCTCGGCAAGACCTCGATTACCATCGGCGTCGAAGTCTTCTCCCAGCGCGGCGACGCGCCGGCGCAGAGCGTCCTCGTCACCCGCGCCGAAGTGACCTTCGTCAACCTCGACGAAAACCGCCAACCGTTAGCGATTCCCCGGTAGCCCCTGCAGCTCGCCTCGCCGGACTAACTTTGAACTCTCTCTTCCGAGGCCGGGCAGCCGGAAGCTGACGGTGCGAAACCGGTTCTAGCCCGGCCTCGCTACAGAGCCCTAGCCCGGCCTCGCTTCAGTGTCTTCTTCTACCACTCCGCCTCGTCCTCGGGGGCAGCCGCACCCGGGACATCTTCGTCTTCCGCTGCCTCTGCGGCTTCCCGCGCGAGCCTCTCGGCGTCGCGCTCCTCGGAGATCTCGAGCTCGCTCCCGCGGGTCTCGTCGTCGGCTTTCCAGTTCGCCTCGCCGTGCGACTCCGAGGCCGCCGGCATGGCGGCGTGTTTCGTCTTCGGTTTGCCGCCCGCCGCCTTCGGCGCGGGTTTCTTTGCCGGTGCCTTCGCGGATTTCGCCGCCGCCTTTTTCGCCGGCGGCTTCGCGGGTTTCTTCCGCGCCGGTTTCCGCGCGGCGGATTTCTTCTTCGCGCCGGCGCGCCCGCTCTTCTTCGTGGTCTTCCTGGCCGGCGCCTTGCGCGCGCTCGCGCGGGCTCCGCGACGCGCGGCCTTCTTCGCCGTCTTTTTCTTCTTCTTTGCCACTCTTTATTCCTCCTCTAAGCCGGGCGTGCCGGAAGGCGGATCATACAATTGCCCCCGTGTCGAATCGAGACGGCGAGCGCGTCGTGATCCGGGCGGGGTCCGCGGGCCTGCGGATCGAGATTCGCCCCCTGGCCCGGACCGGCGGCGGCCGGTTGCGCCTGGCGGCTGCGGCGGCCGTTCTCCTGGGGGCCGCCCTGTACGGAGCCTCGCACCTGGGCGACGTCTGGGAATCGGGGCTCAAGAAAGGCTCGTACGACGACGTGCCCCTCGGTGTCCTCATCGCCCTGACCCTCGCCGTCGCGGTCGCCACGCCGCTCTCTCTTGTCGGCCTTTCCGCCCTGGCCTTCGCCGAAGAGACGATCGCCGTGGGACCGGAGGCGGTCACAATAGAGACTGCCACCTTCGAGAAGACCCGCATCAGAAGCATCCCGCTCTCCGAACTCCGCTGCTGGCGCGAGACTTACCTGCCGCTACCCCCCTGGTGGACCTGGGCCTTCAAGCGCCTGGCGGCCAGAGTGGACGATCGGTTCGAGTCTCTCGCCGGGGCCGCCGGCCCTAAGGAAAAGAGGCTCATCGCAATGGCTCTCGCAGAAGCCACGGGGAAACCTGTTGTCGACGATTGGGGCCGGACAATCCCCGGTTCTGGTAAACTCTTTTTGTGTCTATGACTTCCGCCGACCCCGGGCATCACCTCTCCACCGTCCCGCTTTCGAGCTACGACCTGCCCGAAAAGGTGCATCAGGGCATCGCGGAAGCGGGCTTCGTCTTCGCGACACCGATCCAGGCAAAGGCACTCCCCATCACCCTCGCCGGGCGAGACATCGCGGGACAGGCCCAGACGGGAACGGGTAAGACCGCCGCTTTCCTCGTCACGGCGTTCACCCGGCTTCTCCGCAACCGGCGTCCCCGGCCAGGGCGCGGACCGCGGTGCCTCGTCGTGGCGCCGACCCGCGAGCTCGTCGTCCAGATCCGGGACGACGCTGAAAAACTCGGGCGGCACACGGGCCTCAAAACGCTCGCCGTCTTCGGCGGGATGGACTACCGTCGCCAGCGGGACGCCCTGCGGGAATCGCCGGACCTGCTCGTCGGGACTCCCGGGCGGCTCATCGACTACGAGCACCAGGGAGCCACGACCTTCCGGGACGTCGAGATCCTGGTGATCGACGAAGCCGACCGGATGTTCGACATGGGCTTCATCCGGGACCTGCGCAAGATCCTCCGCCGCTGCCCCCCCTACGACCGGCGCCAGACGATGCTTTTCTCGGCGACTCTCTCCGTCCGCGTCATGGAGCTCGCCTACGAGCACATGAACAACGCCCAGAAGGTCGAGGTCGAGCCCGAGCGGGTCGGCGCGCACGGCATCACCGAAGTGCTGTACCACGTCTCGTCCAGCGAGAAATTCCGTCTCCTTCTCGGGTTGATGGCGCGCGATGAGGGCAAGCGCGTTCTGATCTTCGTCAACCGCCGTTCGACCGCCGTGGATCTCGTCCGCGGCCTGTCGGCCAACGGCTACCCGACGCGCGCGCTCGCCGGCAACGTTCCGCAGGACCGCCGCCTGAAGATCTTAAACGACTTCAAGGACGGCAAGCTCGCCGTGCTCGTCGCGACCGACGTCGCCTCCCGCGGCCTCCACATCGAGGGAGTCTCGCACGTCATCAACTACGATCTTCCGCAGGACGCGGAGGACTATGTCC
>Ga0066793_10001408_pt1 | contig 10901 bp, 9 predicted proteins | sample PersoiDNA2013189_FD_83876 | JGI IMG/M metagenome (GOLD analysis project Ga0066793, IMG submission 83876) | Permafrost soil microbial communities from the Arctic, to analyse light accelerated degradation of dissolved organic matter (DOM) -... | ecosystem: Environmental > Terrestrial > Soil >...
CGCCAGATGTCACCAACCAATCGTGGAGAGGCTGCTGTTACCAGGGAACGTCCCGCCGCGCCTCTGGTAAGGGTGATCGATACCGCGCCGTCCTCCACCAGCGCGGTGATGGCGGCAATGCCCTCTACACGCGGCCAGGGTCGCTCGCTCAGGCGCAATGCAAAGGTCCGCCTGGAGACAACGGTTCTGCCCGCGATACCAAAGACGCCAGCAACACGACTTGAGGAGCAGGAGACTGGAGAGGAGTTGCGCTCAGCGCAGATAAGGGACGCGCTTGGTAGGCAGCAGGCAGCCATTATGCGTCGTGAAGAGGCGCGCACGGTTTCGCCGCAGCCCATTCTGGAGATGTTCGAGGGACAGACTAGCGTGGCTGCACGCGGCTCCCTCTCAGGCACAGGCACTTTCGAGTGTGGCCAGAGCGACGCGACCATGCCCAATACACGCATCACCGCCGCTAGCGTTGTGCAGGTGACGCTGACAAGTAATCCCGGCCCCGTTGTGGTACAATACATATCCTTGCAGCCGCGGGTTGGCTTTACTGTGCACCTCACTGCACCAGCAACCACGCGCACGACGTTCAACTACATCATCCTGCTCGGCGAGCTATTCTAGAGTTCGCCCTCGATCTCCTGGCGCAGGCGGGTAAAGAAGCCCAGCATGTAGGTATAGCGCTCGGCGGCCAGTTCGCGTCCTGTCGGCGTTGTCATGCGCCGTGGCAGGTCGCCGAAGAGCAGTTGGAACTCGATGCTGGGCGAGTAGTCCGGTTGTCGGCGCAGGTGGCGTACGGTGAGCGGATCGACCGGCTCAACCACATCTTCGGGAACAGGCGAATAGATCTTCTGGTTGTAGCGGCCCGTGATGCAGTAGAGGCGTCCGATGCCGATTGCACCGAGACAATCGATCTTATCGGCATCGTACAGAATGCGGCCTTCCAGCGCTTGTGGAAGCTGGTTGCCCGTCATGCGGTGCTCGCGAATGGCCTGCTGTACCGCTGCTATGCTGTGCTGAGGAAACTGCGTTGCGCTGAGAAGATCAGCAGCCATCGCAGCGCCAATCAACGCGTGGTCGCCACCATGGCGGCGCTCGCGCTCCTGGCCCAGATCGTGAAAGGCCACCGCCGCCCAGATTGTCGGGAGATCGCCGCCCTCGCGTGCCTGAAGCGTCTCCGCCAGCGCAGTCACCCGTCCAATATGGTCGTAGTCGTGTGATGCGTCAGCCACCCCCTCCTGCTCCATCGTCTCGCGTGCCAGCTGAAGCAGCCAGTCTCGCAGCTCAGTCATTTGTTGTACTTTCTAGCAATAATGGGAGCGTAAAAATAAAGCGGCTCCCTTCGCCAATGATGCCGCTGCTCTCAACGTGAATCTCGCCGCCGTGCAGGCGCAAAAACTCCGCAACGACGTAGAGTCCCAATCCCACACCGCGCGTCTGGCTACCTGCGATATTGGGGGCGCGATAGAAGCGCTCGAAGAGATGTTCCTGCGCTTCTGGGGGAACGCCGATGCCCTGATCGGCAATGGATACCTCGATCATTGTCTTCCCCTCGGTCTGGGAGCACTGTGACAGCGTGATCGTGATAGGGCTACCGGGCGGACTATATTTTATCGCATTTTGTAGCAGGTTGGCAAAGATTTGCAGCAGGCGCGCCCTGTCGCCATGCACGAAATAGGGGTGCGCGGCGGGCGCAACCGCGTAGCTAATTGCATGTAGTGTCGATGTCGCGGCATTGCCGTTGACTGATTCCTCGACGACATCTTCCAGGTCAAAATCTTCCTGATTAAGCGTCACCTGGCCGCGATTGAGCTGCGTAACCTCCAGGAAGGTGCCGACGATATTGGTCAACTGGTGCGCCTGCGTCTCGATATTATTCATGCTATCGTAGAGTTTATTGAAGGCATCCTGGTTGGGAAGCCGCCGCAGCACGCGGGCCATCATCTGACTGTGTGCCAGGATGATGGTCAAGGGCGTGCGAAACTCGTGGGCCGTGATTGCCAGGAACTCGTCCTTCAGCGCGTTTGTCTCGCGCATCGTCGCCTCGTTTGTGCGCGCAATCTTCGCCTCCTGCTGCCAGCGTGTCTGCTCTATCGCCAGGCCTGCGAACTGGGCGATGCCCGCGACCACCGCAATGTCCCAGACGTTGAAGCCGCGTTTGGGCTCCTGGCGCTTGCTCTCGGACCTGGTGCGTGGAGAGCGATCGAGCATCATCACACCGAGCAGGTGGTCGTTATGGGTGATGGGTGCGGCGAGGATCATCGTATTGTGGAACGCGTTCGGATGTTCGGGGCACTGCTCCTCGTTGACCAGAATGGCGTGACCGGCCAGTAGCTGCGCGTGGAAGCCCCTGTAATCGTCCTCGGCAGGCATCAGCCAACGCCTCTGCTCATTTTGCCATTGCACCTCGGCATCTGGAGAAAATCCGATGGACAAGAGCGGCGTAAAAGCCTTCAAATCATGATCGTAGCAGTGCACAACGCCGCACTCACAGTTCAAAGCCTTCAAGGTCATAGCAAGGACGCGATGGAGAATCTCTTCCATATCGCTAATGCCAGAGACGACCTCGGCGGCGTGCAGGAGGGCGTCCAGCACCGTGCGAATGCGCCGATCGACGCGCACCTGTTCCGTCACATCGCGAAACGCGCTGACGAGGCCGATCTTTTGCGCCTCATCGTCGAAGAGCGACACGACGTTGACCTCAACGGCGCGCTCCGAGCCATCGGCGCGCGGCGTCATAAAGCGCTCGCCGCGAATCGCCGCGCCGCGCAGGGCGCGCATGATAGGAAAGTCTTCGATAGGAAGCGGGCGTCCGTCCAGAGTAAATGTCGGCTGGTGCTGCAAAAAGGTCTGCACCGGTTCTGTACCCTGCGGGGCCAGACCGAGAAAGTGCGCGGCAGTACTGTTATGGACAATGACCCTTCCCTCCATGTCTACGACCAGGATACCCTCGTTCATCGCGTTGAGGACCGCGTCGAGCGTATTGGCGCGCTCAGTCGCCAGGGCAGCTGCCCGGTGGGCCTCGTCTAGAATATGTTTCTTCTCGATAGCCAGCGCGCACTGGGTCGCGATATCCTGCGCGAACGCGTACTGGCCCTGCGAAGGTTGGCGCTGTGAAGAAGCGTAATTGACGAACAGTAGACCAACGCAATGGGTACGCTGCGTATCGGTAGCATCAGTGGGGCGTCGTCTGCGGCGGCTCTGGACGCCGATCATGAGGGGAACGACGAGTGCATGCTCTACCCCCATCTGCGACAGCCACACTTTTTCGTTGCCGACAAGCTGCTCGCTTTTGATAAAGGCGATCGAGCCGTTCTCTGTAGCGGTCCGGCAGCGGGGAAGATCGTGCAGCGGGACCTCCGTCTGGGGAGGATGCAGGCCAACCGTACTGGCGAAGGTGACGATATCGGCATCGAGCAAGGCCACAGCAGCCCCGGTAGCCTCTGCACCGCGCACGAGATGCTGTACCGCTGTCTCCAGTACAAAGGTGAGATCTTTGCCTGAATTGACGGCCATAGCCACGGTATAAATAGATTGCGCTCGGCTGGTTAAGCGTTCCGCGCGACTGCGCTCCTTCTGTGCCTGCTGGTAGAGCTGCGCGTTATCGATTGCCACGGCGGCTTGCTGACCGATAGAGCGCGCGAGCTGCTGCTGCTCCTGCGAGAACGTTCCAACCTGACCAGGATTGTCTAGCGACATAATGCCCATGAGGCGGCCCTCGCGCACCAGGGCGACTAGCAGGAGCGAGCGGATCAGGAACTTCTCCGCCAGTTTTTGCATGGTGGCGCTCTCCTCCTCATGCATGTCTGAGAGGGTCAGCATCCTGTTTTGTGCCAGCAGGCGCTCAAATAGAGGATCATCGACGGGCAGTGAGCTGGTGTACCATACTTTATCCGCTTTTTGCACATCCTGCGGGTTAAGATGGGGCGAGGAGAGATGGTAGGCGGAGGGAAGAAAAATATCCCGCGTGCTATCCAACAACCAGACGGCGCAGCGCTCGACCTCACAGACCTCGGTGGTACGCCTCACCAGCACCTGTAAAATATGGGTGGGATCGAGCGAAGAGGCCAGTAATTCTGAGATTTCACGCAATAGTTCGCTCTCGCGCAGCGCCTTGAGTAGTTGCCGATGCTCATGATTGCTGGTGTATAGAGAACTTTCACCCGGCATAGTCTTAACCTCTTCTAAAAGATGGAGCTAACGGAGAGACAGACTGCATTTCAATGGTATAAAGCTGTTTTTATATTTTAAACAGGGGGCTTTCTTTTATTAGATTAATGTGAAGTGTAACAGATCAGTATTGGCTACGTCAAGAATACGACTCTATCGGACAGGGCAATCGCATCTCATTAACCCCATCCAGAACGCGCAAAAGATACCGATTGTCCCAACCAGACTTGAGACGCCTGGCATGAAAAAAGGCTTCTTTTGCTTTCCCGAACTCTTCGATTTCCACCCATCCTTCTGCTCCACCCAGAACTCCGCAGATCGCCAGAATGATGATATCCCGTCAGCGATGCAGCTTGGTTCGCTCCATGCGAGGGTCTTCCACCTGGGCAAAAAGGCTTTCCAGATCTTGTCGGTCGTTCTCTTCCATCTCGTTCTCTCCAGCTTTTTCGACCTATTTTATCACCTCTTCATCCTAGTATTGCTGTGCATGGGCTTATGTAGATGCGATTGCCCTGCTCTATGGATTGTGCTCGTTACCTGGACGGTGTCGCCGTTGGTACTGGTGGTACTGTTCCGGCGTGTAAAGGCACTCCCGTAAATTTTGCTTGCTGGCTACCAAACATAGCCAGTGTTTTGTCAGGCAGTTCGTCTGGTAGCAATGGGCGCAGCATGACGGTGTAGTACAGCCCCTCTTCAAAAAAAACGCCCTGCCCTTTCAATGCCGCTTTGATCGTCTGTACCTGCGCTGGTGCCAACAGGATTGCCTGGGATGGAATGACGAACTTGAGACAGGCGGTCTCGGGATTGGTACTGTCGTTATCCGCTGGGATGAGGCCGCATTCGAACGCTGCGGCCTGAGCGAGCGTAAAATCTGTCAGCGGCCAGTCTGGTATGACCTGATTTGGGTCCGGGCTAAACATCTGATGGGCGAGCAAGGCAAAGTCCTTGCCCTGATAGGCAGTGAACGGGCCGACGAGCGTGTTTTTGAGCCTATCGAGTGCGTTGCCGAGGCGCTGAAACTCATCCTTATCTTCCGCGCTGGCGGGCTGGCTGCCAAATGCGCCATACATCAGTTCCTCGTGTTTTCCATTGATAGTGAGATCCAGAAATGTTGCATCCTGGTCTGGAATATCGAAGAACTGCTGACGTTTGAAAGCCAGCAGGCCATAACTATCTACCAGAGTATTGAGCAACTGTTGCAGCTTATCGGTGTCGAGCCTGCCTTCTTTGTTCAGACCAAGTATATAGGTCCCATCTCCATAGACACTGATCTGCGGACTGAGATTAAGCGTTCCTTGTAAGCCACCACCATAAAATGTACGAATGAGCACATCTGTTGCATTCGTGCCATACGTAATCTGCTGGTGAGTAGAGGACCCGGTAAACGTAGTACTTTGCCCACCCGATTGAGAGGTAAGATCAGCGCTATCGCATCCGCTACAGAGCAGAGCGAGAAGCACGAAGCAGAGCGCGAGCGCGCTGCTTCCCCATATATGCTGCGCGTCTCTTCTGTAAAGACGCTCCTTACAAGAACGCACTGTCCCCCTCCTGCATGAACCGTTTGCTTTTGTGCAGATCTTTGCTACATCGTAGCGAGAACTTATAGGTAACTACGCAAAATTGTCAGAACAATTCTCAAAAGAATGTTCTCTCTCTAATAAGCGAGAAACAACCCTGAAAGTTGCAAATTAGGAGAATCGGTAGCCAATCATTTTGTACACGAGCCGGGCGGCCAGGTAGTCCGCGCGCGTCTGGTCCGGCATGGGGCACAGCTCAACAACATCTATGCCGACAACCGTTGTGCTCCGACAGATCTTGCGGAAGAGGTCGAGCACCTGGTACCAGGATAATCCACCCGGCTCCGGCGTTCCTACCGCTGGCACCTCGCCGGGATCGAAGGCATCCAGGTCAATGGTAACGTAGGTATGCTTGCCCAATCGCTCCCAGGGAATAGTGGCGATGCCCCTTGCCATCTGATATGCCCAGACGATTGCGACATCGGGCTGTGTCTGCATAAATGCTGCCTCCTCGGGACTGAAGCTGCGAATGCCGATCTCCAGTAGGGGGATGCCCATAGCGACAACGCGGCGTTCGATGCAGGCGTGTGAAAGTGGCGTGCCCTCGTATTCGTCCCGTAGATCGCCGTGTGCGTCGATATGGACCACGGTCAGGTCGGGATAGCGCTCGTGGACGGCGGCAATTATAGGTGCCGAAAGCGAGTGCTCGCCTCCCAATGTCAGGGGAAGTTGACCGCGTTGCAGCACTTCGCGTACCGCTGCGCCCGTCCTCTGCAACGCGGCTGCGTGGTCCATTCCCGTATAGTCAAGGAGAGGCCGTGTGTACACCCCTACCTCGATCGGGCAGCAGTCCAACTCCTCGTCGTAGAGTTCCATCTGGCTCGACGCGTTGAGTAGCGCCTGGGGACCGTGCGCAGTGCCCTTCATATAGCACACGCTATATTCGAGTGGCGCGGGAATGATCGTAACACGCGCTGTCTCGGGATTGCAGTAAGGCGCGTCGGGCGCACCGAACTGAGTAATCAGTGTCTCTTCCATTTATAGTTCTCTCTTTTGCTCTATATTTTTATCGTCACGTGCTCACTGCGAACAGGCTCTCAAGCTCTGCTCCCATCGCTTCGGTCGTGACGGCATTATTTAACGCGCCATTGTCGGTACCCCACGGCTAAAGCCGGGGGCTTGTGTCTGGCATCCACCGCAACTCTGCATACCGGCGAAGGCGTGTAGCTTTGGCTTCAACTGCCGACCCATCCGGGTCCGAAGACCCTGGGGCAACTGACAAATGCCCCGTTACGGTCCAATCTTGTCGAACCGTAAGCGTTCTCATGGTGATGTTTCGAGCGCCGACCAGGTCAGCGTGCAGGGTGTAGTGACAGTTGGCACAACAGAACAGCAGGCCCTTGCCGGGTCGGTTCGCTTGGGCGACGTGCCCGCATCTGGGGCAGCCCTGCGAGGTGTAATCGGCGTCGACGCGCGCGACCATGCTCCCCTGCAAGGTGGCTTTATAGGCCAGCATGCTCTGCAGTTCGGCAAAGGACCATTGCGAAGAGATACGGTTGCTTTTGCGCTGCTTCAACGAAACACGCTCTACGCCTGTGCCGTTCTTCTTCCGCCTATGGGTGCGCCGCTTTGTGCGTTCTCGAATGCCGGTCAACTGTTCTATGCCAATCATGGCGTGTGGGTTGCGCTCGATGATACGCCTGGCGATGGTGTGGTTCGCAGAAGCTTTCAACCGTCTCTCTCGTCCGCTGATCGCAACAAGGCGACGTGTTGCGGAACGAGTGCCTTTTTTCTGCAAGCGTTTACGCAGCCGGGCGTAGTGGTTGGCTCGGGCTCGCACCCGTTTGCCAGAGTAGAACGTGGGAGTCCCTTTGTAGTCGCAGGACACGGCAAGGTATCGCACCCCGACATCCACCCCCACGACTTGCTTCTGTTGCTCAGGGGTCGGATCGGGCCGCTCCACCTCAAAGGAGACCAACAGGTAATACTGCTTGTGTGGCTTATCGTACCAGAGCTTGGCGGCCCCGACCTGTGCCCCCTTTCGGAGCAAGGCCAGATGGGGAGCATAGCCTTGATAGGGAACAATCACGCGGCCCTCAAGCGTGAGGAGACTGATGTGTTGATCACCTTTGAGGCTGTAGTCTTTGCCGTGCTGATAGGTAAGCGTAGGAGAAACAAATTTCGGCGGCTGGTCCAGGCCCTTGTAGCGCTTTTTGGTGTGGCCCGCGGATCGTGCGGCACCGTTCTTCTTGAGCTTTGTCCACTGCCCTTTGTAGGCGGCAGCAACCTCACGCTCAACCGTGCACGCCATCTGCGAAGGCAGGCGATAGCGTCCACGCAGCTCAGCATAGCAGCCTCGGTGCATGCAAATGTTGCTGCTGGTTTTGCCGTGCTCAAATGCATAGCGACTGACCATGTTCAAGCCATCGCGGTAGGCGAGTTGCGTTGCACGAAGAGATGCGAATTGGGCAGGCGTCGTCTTCAGTTTGAGTTTTGCTGTCAACGTTTGTTTCACATACAAAGTATATCACAGTATGGATGTGAAGACAAAAAGGGTGAAATCAGGGTGACGGGAAGGGGGCCCTCCCCATTCCCCAAACAAGGAACGCGAGTTACCAGGGTGTCAAGTTAGGGAACGGATGTACCAGGTAGCCAATAGAGCGCTGGCTTCGTCGTAGAGCCACCCTCTTTCGTTATGGGAATGGGCAAACTCGCGCTTAATAATGGGCGTGTAGCGGGCGATCTCTCTGTTGAAGCTCGTATCGGCAGGATTTTGCCGTTTGTACGACCAGAGATTGTGTATGTAGCGCAGGTCGGTCAGTTCATCATGTCTGGGCGGACTGACGTTTGTGTCGTCGGGCTCACCCGTTCCATTGACATTTGTCTGGAGCGGCCGTGTTCCATAGCGCCAGTTGACCCATAAGCCGCCTGGGCGGTACTTTGTAGACTCGGGACACGCCTTATCCTTGCATTTTCGGCAAGGCGGTCTATGCCTGGATCCGTCAGATCGAGAAAACATTGGTTCTTTGCTATGGAGTGAAGAAATTCCCAGGCCCACGAAGTACCGCTAGAGTCCGTAGTTATCAAATCCATTGTTGTGACTTTAAAACGGCATGGAGTTTTGGGAGGTCATGCTCCATAAAAAGCATCCATTCCTTGCGGACCTCCGCTGCGAGCGCTACATCACTCACTTTGGTATAGGATTGTGGTGTAAGAAGTGTGCGTCGATACAATCGTATCCACCGAAGTGGTAAGTTTCGATAATGGTCTGGAGTAAATGGAGGCTCGTTGGATAGAGCCATACGGAAGAGCTTCTCGCGCGTATCTGTTCCCTCTGGTCCCCAACAGAGTCCCAATTGAAGTTTGAGAATCGGCTCAGCCTTTTTTGTCTTGTTATTTCCCACGCTGAAGAGTAAGATACGGCCAGATGGAGGCCATTTCACTCCTGCTTTCAGTACAGGCACATCCCAGTCCTTGACTCCAAAGCGAATCACCTCCTGGTCGCATACATCTTGCACCAGTTGAGTATTCTCCTCTATTAGCTGTAGGAGCAATTGGTGAATAGCTGCCTGTCGATCTGGGTACATTCCATGAGGTAAATCGAGCATCTGAACAGCTTCTTGAAAGGCTGTAGGTAGTGCGCTGATATCGTCGAGAGCATGGCCTTCGTTGAACCCATCTGGTTTTGTCTTCAAGAGATGTAAGTCTGAGATGGCTCTGTAGATTCCGCTGGTAATATCCCAGTAGGCTTCATCTCGATCTGGCCACTGTGTGACAGGTTTGGCATCGGTAGGAAGAATCTGGAGTGAACGAAATGGTGCATCGTTCAAGAAAGTGCGTCTGAGGATGATGGGGATGATGCGAACAGTCCCTCTCCGATGTCGTTCCAGCGCGCGTTTCATTTCAATGTCGTAGCAGTAGTCTGAGGCCATAAAGTGCGGTGTCACGAGCAACAGAATAATATCAGCATTTCTCAGTTGGGTGTCGATCTCTTTTTCCCATTCGGTGCCTGGGCCGATTGCACCGTCATACCAGCTTGTGACCAGATTTTGGCGTTTTAAGCTGTTGAGGTGAATATCCAGTTCATCACGGAGAGCCTTATCCTCACGGGCATAGCAGTAGAAGAGTTTTAAGGGCCTTGTCGATTCTGTCGTCATTGTCGGTTTTCTCCGCTTCTTCATCCTTAAGCGATTTCTATATGTATAATAGCATATCTCAACGTTTCTGACTATTCCTGTGTTGGGTTGATAAGGAGTACTGATGGTTCGCGTATTTTTTAGGGGATACAATGAATTGTATTCCCACTTGAGGTCTAAAACATTTAAAAAAGGCATGACCTTTGAGAGCACAATTCTTCTAAACCGCCTTAAAAATGAGCGAACGGTGAGGGAGTATTCTAAAGAGGTGAAAATATAGGTATGGAGTCACTCCATACCTTTTTCTATGTTAAACATGCCAGCATCTCTGAGACAATTTAGTTTTAGTGAGTCCCTAAGATATGATGTCGCTGGGAAGCTTTAACAAAGCAGGTTTGGTTCTACCAGATATATGTGGCAATCATTCCTTCGGCACCGTAATCATCCTGTATAATGCAGGTATTCAAAACATAAGGTTTGCATGCTGTGTCACAATGTTTCAACCCGCCCTCCGAGAACTGTGGGCCACCAGCAGATATATGTCCTACATGTTCTTCTTATTTTTGAAATTTCACCATTTGTACGCTATAGTGTGGATAGGGAAGTTGACATATTGTCCAGCGCCAGAAAGGCACGACGGGAGAAGTGACGATGGAGCAGCGTGTAGGACAGCACTTTGGAAACTATCGCCTCATCCATTTCCTGGGTCGGGGCGGCTTCGCTGAAGTGTATCTGGGTGAGCACGTCTACCTCAAGACGCGCGCGGCGATCAAAGTCCTGCACACGCACCTGAGCAGGCAGCACGAGCAGGATTTCTTCCGAGAAGCGCGGACCATCGCGCACCTGGAACATGCTCATATCGTGCGTATCCTCGATTTCGGTGTGCATGAGGGGATACCCTTTCTGGTGATGCAGTACGCGCCGCATGGAAGCCTGCGCAGGATGCACCCTCGAGGAACTGTTCTCTCAACCGAAACGATTCTTTCACACCTCAAAGACGTGGTGAGCGCGTTGCAGTACGCGCATGATCGAAGAGTGGTCCACCGGGACGTCAAGCCAGAGAATATGCTGCTGGGGCCACGCCGTCAGA
>Ga0066793_10001409_pt1 | contig 10900 bp, 8 predicted proteins | sample PersoiDNA2013189_FD_83876 | JGI IMG/M metagenome (GOLD analysis project Ga0066793, IMG submission 83876) | Permafrost soil microbial communities from the Arctic, to analyse light accelerated degradation of dissolved organic matter (DOM) -... | ecosystem: Environmental > Terrestrial > Soil >...
GGCCTGAGCGTTGCTTGCGACGGGCGGGTTGTTGACGCCGTCGATCGTCCAGCTGGTGAGATCTCCGGTCTCGAAATCGCCGTTGACGAAAAGGTTGGCAGGCGTCGACGTCGTCGGTGTTCCGGTGATGGCGCCCGTCGCCGGATTCAACGAGAGGCCGCCCGGCAGAGCGCCGGCCGTCACCGCGTACGTGATCGGGGCGACACCGCCGGTCAGAACGACGGTCTGGTTGTAGGGAACTCCCTGGATGCCGTCCGGGAGCGTGGGCGGATCGAGGGTGACGGCGCAGCCCCCCACCACGGTACCGGAGATCGTGAACATCTGGTCCGGGCCGGCGGGGTCGATCGCGCAGGTCGCGCCGCGCTGGCCCCAGGAGACGCAGGCGGCGACGCCGAAGCCGCCTCCGGGGTTCTGCCAGGCGGCCGGATTGTTCGAGGTCACCAGGCGGTCTTCCCATCCCCACTGGCCTCCGGCTGAAAAGTCCATGTTGGCCTGCGCCGACATCCAGTAGGTGCCGGGCGCCAGGACGCAGGGTGAGGAGAGATCGATGACGAAGGAGCCCGTCGCGAGCCCCGAGGAGGGAACCTCCGCGGGCCGGTCGCAGGCCACCGCACCCGGGAGGCCCGCCGCGTCGGCATAGAAGGTGACGTTGACGCTGTTGGCCGGTCCCGTCCCGCTGAAGTACACGCCGGGAGTCGTGACCTCGCTCACCGACCACCCCGGCCCCGCCGGGACGACGAAATCATCGGCCACGAAATTGTCGTAGGTGTCGAGGGCCGTCTCGAAGTTCTGGCTGTTCGTCGCGTTGAGGGCGTCGTTATCGTTCTGGTCGTAGAGCACGCCGACGCTGGGACGCGCAGGTGGCGTGAACCTGCCGCGTCCCGACTTGGTCGGGACTCGGGTGGCCGCCGCCGCGGATGCGGCGAGGCCGCCGATAAACAGGAACGTGAGCAGGGATCGGCACATGAAACGCGATCGGTAAGTCAACATCAGTTCTCCCTCCCGTTTGAAAATCAGTTTTTCCGAGGTCGTGATCGTACTCCAAGATTTTTCCGTCTGCAAGCCGTCCGCGGGTGGCCCGGAAACCCAAGAAAACATTGAGGGTGTCGAGAAAAACTACTTCGTCGCGGTGCGGGCGACGGGGGAGTCGGAGCGCTCGAAGCCCTCGGGGCCGATCGCGATGGTCTCCGGAGTGTGCGCGGGGCCGCGGTGCTTCCTGTGCTTGCCTTTGCCGGGGGATCGACGCCGACCCTCGCGGTCGGGGATCACGAGATCGGTCTGCGGGGACAGGCGCGAGCGCGGGTTGAGGTCGTTGGCCTGGGCAAGCGCGACGACGGACACTCCGAAGCGCCGGGCCACTCGCGCGAGTGTCTCGCCCTTGTGCACGCGGTGGTGGCGCTCGGCCGCCGGCACCCGTGCCGCCGGGAGCGAGCCGACGCGCGACTCGACGACGCTCTTGAGGTCGCCTGGCACGCGCAGGAGGTAGCCGGCGGGCTCGAAGGGAGTGACCTCGGTCTTCAGCTCCGGGTTGAGCTGGTGGAGCTCGTCGTAGTCGATCTCGCACACGGAGGCCAGCCGGCGCAGGCTCACGGGCTTGGATAGCCGCACCGTCTGGAACTGGAGCGGCGGCTCGGGAGCGACGTCGAAACCGTAGTGGGCCGGATTCTTAGCGATGAGCGCGGCGGCGACGACCGACGGGACGTAGAGGCGCGTCTCGCGGGGAATCGCTCCGAGCCGGCATAGATCCCAGTAGCTCTGGGCGCCGGTGCGGGCGAGCGCCCGCGCGATGCGGCCCTCGCCGGCGTCGTAGGCCGCCATGGCGAGATACCAGTCGTCGAAGATGTCGTAGAGATCGCGGAAATAGCGCGCGGCCGCTTCCGTGGCCTTCACCGGATCGGAGCGCTCGTCCAGGGCGCGGTTGCTGCGCAGCCCGTACCGGCGGCCGGTGGAGGCGATGAACTGCCAGACACCGTGGGCCTTCGCCGTCGAGTGAGCGGTCGTCTTGAAGGAGGACTCGATCATGGCGACATAGGCGAGATCGCGCGGGAGCCCTTCGCGCTCGAAGACGGCCCGGATCATCGGCATGTAGCGGCCCGAGCGGGCCAGGCCGGCCGCGAAGCGGGATTTCACGCCGGGTCGCGACTGGAAGCTCGCGACGATCGAAAGCACCTGGTCGTTGACGGTGATCGGGATGTCGAAGGCCGCCTGACGGGTGTCGGAGCCGACCTCCCGACGGGCGCGCTCGATCTCCTCGGGCGCGGCCGCCACGGTGACGTCCTGGAGGGCGTCGGGCGTTTCGCGGCGCTCCGCGGTATCCGGCTCGCGTCCCATCTCCTCATAGCGGGCGATGCTCTCGAGCAGCGACGCCGAAAACTCGTTGACCTCCGGGCCCTCGACGCGCGGGCCGGCGACGGGCACCATGATGTCGAGGGCATCCTGGAAGCTGATTCCCGCGCAGGCAAAATCTCCCGAGAGCGCGGCCTCTTTGCCCGCGTAGAACTTTTCGGAAGCGGCCTGGATGGCGGCCGAGGGATTGGGACCAGCGGCGACGGCCGGCTGGACTCGGCGGGGAGCGGGTGCGACAGCGCAGCCGATCGGGAATAATCCCGCCGCCAGGAGGCACAAAAAAAACGCCGAACCCGGGGCGGGCAAGCGCATGAAACAAGTTGTAGCAGACCGCCGCGAGACCGTCAATGGAAAAGAGCCGGAGAGCCTATTTTCCGCTGACGTGGAACTTCAGGGAGACCAGGAGCTTTTCGACCTCCCGCATGTCCGAAAGCTCGATTTCGTAGGTCTTCTCTTCGCCGATCGGCTTTTCGCGCTGGTCGTCCAGGCGAAGGGTCAGCAAGACTTTCGAGGCGCGGGCGAGCTCCTTCTTCTTGAGCTCGATCTCGAAGAGCCGCTGCACTTCTTTGCGGTGATTGAGACCAGCGGCGAGCAGGTCGTCGACCGAGAGGTTGTCCTGCGTCCTTCGCCGCCTGGCGGCGGGCGAGTCGCCTTCGGGCACCGGTCTCAGGGTCGCATTCTTCCGGAGCTTCTCGAGCTCGGAGAGGATGTCCACGTTGGACCGGACTTTGACGTGCTTGACCTCGGCGTCGAGCCGAGGCTCCGGGACGGCCGCGGCGACCTGGTCAAAGTTCACGTCGACCGCTTCTTCGGGGCCGGCGTCCTCGACCGTCTCGGCTTCCTCGAAGGCCGGGGCCGGCTCGGCAGGGCTCGGCCGGGCGTCGATCCGGACGTGCTCGCGCGTCTTCTCCGCTTCGCGGGGGGCGGGCGCCTCGTCCAGCGCCTCAGCCTCCTCAAAGATCGCGTCGGAGTCCATCTGCTCGGCGAGCGCGGCCGCCGCGGCCTCGGCGTCGGCCCGGAGGTCCGACAGCGAGATCGATCCGGGCGCGGGCGAAACCTCGATCGGCTTCTCGGGGGTCTCGCCGCGCAGCCGCGGCGGCGGCGGGGGAACCACTCCGCTCGGGGCCGTCGCCTGGGGCGGCGGCGCAGGAGCCGGTGCGGCCACCCGCGGCGCCGGCCGCGGGCTCTTCTCCTCGCCCATCATCTTCTTCTTGAGCGATCTCAGCGTGAGCTTGGATATTTCCTTGAGGGTCTCGAAGACGCCGTCGCCTTTCAGCGCCGAGGCCTCGATGTGGGCGAAGCGGCCTTCGGGGTCGAGCGCCTGGGTGAGCTCGTCGAGCGACAGCACGTTGTTGAGATCTCGTTTGTTGAACTGGACCACGAGCGGAATGTCGTTGGAGGTCAACCCGATCTCCTTCAGGTTGTTCTCCATGTTCTGGAAGGACTCCGCGTTGGCGTCCTTCATCGCCCGCTGGGAATCCGCGATGAAGACGATGCCGTCGACCCCGCGCAACACGAGCTTGCGCGTCGTGTTGTAGAAGACTTGCCCGGGAACCGTGTAGAGCTGGAGCCGAGTCTTGAAGCCGCCGATGACGCCCACGTCGATGGGCAGCAAATCGAAAAACAGGGTCCTGTCCGTCTCGGTTTCGAGCGAGATCATCTCGCCGCGCGACGTGGGAGCCGTCTTGCCATAGATGTGATGGAGGTTCGTGGTCTTTCCGCAAAGGCCGGGGCCGTAGTAGACGATCTTGGCCGCCATCTGCATCGTGGCGTAGTTGAAGAAAACCATGGACCCCCTGCTCCGAAATTCTAGGGACGGCTACCGCGCCGGTCACCGCGACCGGACCGGAGGAGCCCTACGGCCGCATCATACATCCGGGAGAGCTCGGGAAAGCCGGCGAGCGCCCGGCGGTGCAGCTTCACGGTTGCGCGGTCTCCGCGGACGGCCGGTCCGGTAAGCCCCCCGGGGATGCCCCGGGCCTCCAGGTTCTCGGCCGCCTCTTGCGCGAGCTGGGCGAGCGCCGAAAGGGCGAGGTTGCCCGGCATCCCCGCTTGCACAGCGGCCCGCCGGGCCGCGGCGATTACGGCACCGGTGCCGAAGGCCGCCAGCGTGGCGGCGGCGTGGTAGAGCGGCTTGGCGGCGGCCGTGATCCGCCACGGGCGCGCTCCGAGGCGTCGGGCGAGCCGAAGGCCTATCCGGACGGCCCGCTCATCGCCCTCGAGCGCAACGGTGCAGCCGGCCAGACGCTCCGAGGGTTTCCCCGCGAAGGAGCGCAGCGGGTGGAACGAGGCCGACGGCACTCCGAGCGGCCGGAGAGCCTGCGCCGGAAGGGCGCCCGAGAGATGGAAGGCGCAGCCGGCACAGAGCCCCGCGCGCCGTGCCGCCGCGGCCGCGCGGGAGATCGCGCGATCGGGGACCGCGAAAAAGACTGCGGCAAACGGCCCGCCTGGCCGTGCGCCGCGTTTCAGGGGCCGGGAGAGCACGGTTACCCGCAGGCCCGATTCGGAGAGCGAGCGGGCCAGGGCGCGCCCGACGCGGCCCCGGCCCACGACGGCGATCCGCGGGCTCGGACTGGCGCTTGGCGCTCTCTTCATCGCGGTTTTCGGCTACTCTAGCATCCGATGGAGGACGTCGCCGAACGCGCGCGGGAGGTCCTGAAAGAGATCGTGCGGCTCCACGCCGAGACGGGGCGTCCGGTCTCGTCACGGGCTCTCTCGAAACTGCCGAAGTTCCACTCCTCGGCGGCCACGCTCCGCAACCATATGGTGGACCTCGCCGACGCGGGCTACCTCTCGCAGCCGCCCACATCCGCCGGACGCGTCACGACGGAGAAGGGCTACCGCTACTACGTCCGCTCGCTGATGCAGCCCACGCAGATCACCTCGGGAGAGCGCGAGATCGTCTCCGACGGATTGTCGGACGCCGGCAACGACCCGGCCCGCTTGTTTCCGGCTGTGTCCCGCATGCTCTCCAGGCTTTCGGGCGAGGTCGGCGTCGTGCTCGCTCCAGACGAGCGGCACTCGATCATCCGAGAGATCCGCTTCGTTTCCGTCACGCGCGAGAAGGCGCTCGCGATCCAGATCGGCGAGGGAGACGCCGTCTCGACGAGACTGGTGGAAACCGCGGGGCGTTTCAGCGACTCGGATCTCGAGCGCGCCGGAAACTACCTGACTGCGGAGTTCGGCGGGGCCACGCTCGCGTCGATTCGCGACCGCCTCGCCCGGGCGATGCGGGACGAGCGCGAGCGGCTCAGCGGAATGCTGCTCGAGGCAATCGATCTCGCGCGGGGAGCCCTCGGCCCGCAGCCGGAGGCGGGGGTGTACACGGAGGGAACGCAGCACCTGCTCGGGCGCCCCGAGTTCGCGCGTCCGGAAGCGATGCGAAAGGTCTACCGCGCCTTCGAGGAGAAGGCCGAGCTGGTGGATCTGCTCGACCAGTGCCTCGGCACACCGGGCCCTCGCATCGTCCTGGGCTCGGAGAGCCACCTGACGACGGAAAACCCGCTCTCGGCGGTGCTCGTGGCGTACGGAACCGCGAAGAGGCCCCGCGGAGCGCTGGGGATCGTGGGATCGGTCCGGATGCCTTACCCGAAAATCGTCCCGCTGGTAGAATTCCTGGGGAAGGCCGTCTCCGCGCGCCTGGCGCAGGGCGAGGAGAAGGCCGAAGAGGAAGATGGCGGACAGAAACGTTCCTGAGGACGGGCGGGAGCCCGAGGAGGATGTGGTCGCGATCGACCCTCCCACCGAGACGCTCGAAGAGCTTCTGTCGGTGGAAATGGCCGAGCCCGACCCCAAGCTCGAGCCGGAAGCCCCGTCTTCCGATGCCTCGCGGGAACTCTCCGAGATGCGGGATCGATACATGCGCAAGCTCGCGGAGTTCGAGAACTTCAAGAAACGCACCGACCGCGAACGGGCCGACCATCTCAAGTACGCCCTTACGGACATCTTTCGCGAGGTCATACCCGTCCTCGACAACTTCGAGCGCGCGCTCGCTCATGCGCCGGACGACGCCGCCGAGACGGAGTATCACCAGGGCATCGAGATGATCTACCGGCAGCTCTCCGACGCGCTGCGCAAGCGGGGGCTCGCAGAGGTCCCCGCCGGCGGCGTCTTCGACCCGAACCTGCACGAGGCCGTCGTCCGCGTGGAGACCGACGAGGCGCCGCCCAACACGATTCTGGAGGTCCTGCAGAAGGGCTATACGCTGAACGACCGTTTGCTGCGCCCCGCTTTCGTCAAGGTGGCGGCGGCGCCTTCGGGAGACTGATGGGAAAGATCCTCGGTATCGATCTCGGAACCACGAACTCCTGCTCGGCCGTTTTCGAGTTCTCCCGTCCGAATGTGCTCGCGAATCGCGAGGGGGCGCGCACCACGCCCTCCGTGGTCGCGTTCACCGAGGACGGCGAGCGGCTCGTCGGGCAGATCGCCAAGCGGCAGGCGATCACGAACCCGGTCAACACGATCTTCGCAACGAAGCGGCTCATCGGTCGCAAGTTCAAGTCCGAGGAAATCACCCACGCGCGCGAGATCCTTCCCTACGAGATCAGCGAGGCCGGCAACGGCGACGTCAAGCTTCGCGTGCGCGGCCGCGACTACAGCCCGGAGGAGATCTCGGCATTCATCCTCAAGGAGATCCGCGAGTTCTCGGAGGAGGCCCTGGGCGAAGATCTTCGCGAGGCGATCGTGACGGTGCCCGCCTATTTCGACGACGCCCAGCGCCAGGCCACTCGCGACGCCGGCCGCATCGCCGGGCTCGACGTCAAGCGCATCATCAACGAGCCCACGGCGGCCGCGCTCGCCTACGGCGTGGACCGCAAGGGCACCGAGACGGTCGCCGTCTACGATCTGGGCGGCGGGACCTTCGACGTCTCGATCCTGCAGTTCGGCGGCGGGATCTACGAGGTCAAGTCCACTTCGGGCGACACGTACCTGGGCGGCGAGGACTTCGACAAGCGCATCATGGATTGGCTCCTCGAGGATTTCCGCAAAACGGCCGGCATCGACCTGCGCCACGACCGTATGGCTCTCCAGCGGCTCAAGGAGGCGGCCGAGAAGGCCAAGTGCGAGCTCTCCACCGCGGAAGAAGCGACGATCACGTTGCCGTTCATCTCCGCCGACGCGAGCGGCCCCAAGCACATCCACCGGGTGCTCACGCGGCCGATCTTCGAGGACCTGGTGGCCGACCTGATCGAGCGCACGGCGGGCCCCTGCCACGACGCCCTGAAGGAAGCGGGGTTGAAGCCCCAGGACATCGATTCCATCATCCTCGTCGGGGGCCAGACCCGCACTCCCAAGGTGCAGCAGACCGTCGCCGAGATCTTCGGGAAGGAGCCGTACCGCGACATCAACCCGGACGAGGCCGTCGCCATCGGCGCGGCCATCCAGGGCAGCCTTCTCCAGGGGGAGATCAAGGACCTCGTCCTGCTCGACGTCACGCCCCTTTCGCTCGGTATCGAGACCCACGGCGGCCTGATGGAAAAGCTCATCGATCGGAACTCGACGATCCCGACGAAGAACTCCAAGACGTTTACCACGGTCGCCGACAACCAGTCGACGGTCGAGGTTCACGCTCTCCAGGGCGAGCGGCCGCTCGCCCGCGACAACAAGTCGCTCGGCCGCTTCGAGCTCGTCGGCATTCCCGCCGCGCCCCGCGGGGTGCCGCAGATCGAGGTCACCTTCGCGATCGATTCCAACGGCATCGTCAACGTCTCCGCCAAGGACCAGGCCACCGGCAAGGCGCAAAGCATCCAGATCACCCCCGCCGGGGGGCTCTCGAGCGAGGAGGTGGAGCGTTTGATCCGCGAAGCGGAAGAGAACGCCACCTCGGACGCTTCGCGGCGCGAGGTTCGCATCGCGCGCGCCAAGCTCGAGGGAATCGTCAGCTCCAACGAGCGCGTCTTCGCGGAGTTCGGACGGATGTTGGACGACGAGCAGAAACAGGAAATCGAATCCACGCTGCAGCGCGCCCGCTCGGCCTCCGTGGCCGAGTCGAGCGACGAGATTCAGGCGGCGATCGCGGACATGCAGGGGGTGTCGAAGAGCCTCACGGGCGCGATGCTGAAGCGCGCGGGATCCAAAACCGTGGCATGAAGAGGGACTACTACGAGGTGCTCGGCGTCGGGCGCGACGCGAGCACCGACGAGTTGAAATCCGCCTACCGCCGCCTCGCAATCCAGCATCACCCGGACAAAACGGCGGGCGACGCGGGAGCCACGGAGAAGTTCAAGGAGGCCTCGGAGGCTTACTCGGTCCTCTCCGATTCCGAGAAGCGCGCGCGCTACGACCGCTACGGGCACGACGCCGCGCGGGGGTCGGGGTCGGGGTCGGGATTCGGATTCGATCCGTCGGCCTTCACGGATTTCTCCGATCTCTTCGGCCAGTTCTTCGGCGGTTTCGCGCGCTCCGAGCGCCCCTCGGGCGGCGATCTGATGTACCGGATCGAGCTCTCATTCCGCGACGCGGCCTTCGGTGTGGAGGCTCCCGTGGAAATCCAGCGCCTGGAGCGCTGCGACAGCTGCGGGGGAAGCGGCGCGGAGAAGGGCAGCCGCCCGGTCCGTTGCGACACGTGCGGCGGGCGCGGCCAGGTGCGTTTCGCGCAGGGCTTCTTCGCCGTGGCCCGGACCTGCCCGGCGTGCCGGGGAGACGGGATTCGCATCGAGAAGCCGTGTCCCGATTGCCGCGGCGAAGGGCGTGTGCGGCGCGACCGAACGGTCACGATCCGCGTGCCGGGAGGGGTCGAGACGGGCTCGCGTCTGCGACTCTCCGGCGAGGGCAATGCGGCGCGCCCCGGAGGAGTGCCGGGCGATCTTTACGTCGTGCTGACCGTCTCCGATCACGAGCTCTTCACGCGGGAGGGAGACGACGTCGTCGTCGATCTCGAGCTGCCGTTCCCGGTATTCGCCCTGGGGGGCGAGGTGACGGTGCCCACCCTCGACGGGGAGGACCGCCTGGAGATCGCGCCGGGAACTCGAAGCGGGACCGAACGTCGCCTGCGGCGCAAGGGCGTCCAGAAGCTCGGCTCGTCGGGACGGGGCGACCAGGTGGTCCGGCTCACCGTCGCGGTCCCCCGGGAGCTTTCGGCGCAGGAGCGGGAAATGCTCGAGGCCTACGCCGCGCTGATCCACGCGCCGATCTCCCGCAAGAAGACGTTCGCGCGAGTCAAGAAGCTCTTCGAAGGGTGAAGACTCCCCGCGTCGTCGTCTCCGCTGCCGACGTGGAGCGGGCGGCGGAGGCGTTCTACCGTGCGGGATCGCTCGGCGGGCAGGAGGAATCGCGTCGCGAGGGCGTGGTGTTCATCGCGGCGTTCGCGAGCCCGTCCGCCGCACAGCTCGCCCTCCGGATGCTCGAAGCCTCCGGCATCGCTTCGCGGCTCGAATCGCGGGAAGACCCGGCCGATCCGATCGCGGAATTCCGCGCCGGGCTTTCGCCGTTCTCGATCGGGCCGTTTCGGATCGATCCGCGTGAGGCATGCGGCGGGCCGGAGGAGCCGGGCGGGATCTTCCTCCATGTCCCCGCCTCCGTTGCGTTCGGCACGGGGCTCCACGAATCCACCCGTGGAATCCTCCAGTGGCTGGGGCGGCACGACGTGGCGGGCCGGCGCGTCCTCGACGTCGGCTGCGGCACCGCGATCCTCGCGATCGCGGCGGTGAAGCGGGGTGCCGCCGGCGTCGTCGCGTTCGACGTCGATCTCGACGCTGTCGTCGAGGCGCGGCGAAACCTCTTCCGGAACTCAGCGGCCGGGAAGGTCCGGCTCGTGGCCGGGCCGCTCGCGTCGATCGGCGTCGCCTTCGACCTCATCCTGGCCAACATGATCTGGGAGGAAATCGAGCCGCTCGCCCCGGGACTGGCGGCGCGCCTGGCGCCCGGCGGCACGGCGATCTTCTCCGGCATCCTCGATGAGCGCGAGGCTGTCGCGGAGGCGGGGCTGACGGCGGCTGGCTTTCGGATCGCGAACGTCGAGTCTGACGGGGAGTGGCGAACGATCGTAACTACGAACGCACGAAACTTACATTTAACGTAAGTTTCGTGTCTTCGTTGTGGTAGCGCCGCCAGTTTCGACCTGAGGTTGAGTTATCCTAAGCTGCGTATGGGAGAGCGATATTTCGCAAAGGTTCATGGCGCTTTTTTCGAGTATAGCTCGGAATTTGCGAAGCCGTTGATCGAGGTGTGGCCGAGGAACGGTGCCGTCGTCGAAGCCGTCTACGAGGCTCTCAAAGGATGGAGCCTTCGCCTCCAGAATATTTCGGCCCGGCAGAACCCGGCGAACGTGGCCGAGCTGCAGGTGTCGTTCGATGTCGTGCAGGCTGGCGTCCTCTTCGCCGTCGGCGTCGGCGGCACCTCCGCGTCGGCAGGCAACCCGAACTGGTCGCAGGCGGAAACGATCATGAAGATCGCAACGGCGGGTGACGCCGCCGTCGTGGCCAGCGCCGGAGCGAGACTCGCCAAGAAGACCGTTAGCCTTTCGATGCACCTCGCGCCGGAGGGAGTTGCGGCCGAGGAAGTGACGGCGCGCTTCGTCCAACTCGGCCCCGCGCCTCCGAAGGGGGCAAAGGCC
>Ga0066793_10001410_pt1 | contig 10897 bp, 13 predicted proteins | sample PersoiDNA2013189_FD_83876 | JGI IMG/M metagenome (GOLD analysis project Ga0066793, IMG submission 83876) | Permafrost soil microbial communities from the Arctic, to analyse light accelerated degradation of dissolved organic matter (DOM) -... | ecosystem: Environmental > Terrestrial > Soil >...
CCGGTGCTGCGCCCGATCCAGTTGCGCTGCATCACCTTGATCGGCTCAGGCCAGTCGATCAGGTCGAGATCGGCGAGGAGCCGATCGGCGTACTTGGTGATGCGCAGCATCCACTGCTCGAGCGGGCGCTTGAACACCGGGTGGTTGCCCCGCTCGCTGCGACCATCGGCCGTGACCTCTTCGTTGGCGAGGACGGTGCCGAGCGCCGGGCACCAGTTGACCGGGGCCTCCTCTCTATAGGCGAGCCGGTAGGAGTCCACGACGCGACGTCGAGTTCGGTCGTCAAGCTCGGACCACGGCCGGCCCTCCGGGTTCGCGCCGCTGACCGGCTCACGGGCGGTGGCGGCGAGCTCGGCGACGAGCTCGACGATCGGACGGGCCCGGTCGGCGTCGTCGTCGTACCAGGCGTTGAAGATGCGAAGGAAGATCCATTGGGTCCACCGGTAGTAGTGGACATCGGTCGTGGCCACCCCGCGACGCGGATCGTGGCCAAGCCCGAGCGCACGGAGTTGGCGGCGCATGTTGGTGATGTTCTGCTCGGTGGTGACGCGCGGGTGCTGACCGGTTTGGAGCGCGTACTGCTCGGCCGGGAGCCCGAACGCGTCATACCCCATCGCGTGGAGCACGTTGTGGCCCCTCATGCGCTGATACCGGGCGTAGACGTCGGTGCCGATGTATCCGAGTGGATGACCGACGTGGAGGCCGGCGCCACTCGGGTACGGGAACATGTCCAGCACGTAGAGCTTCGGCCGGTCCGCCACCCGTTCGAAACCGTCAATCAACGGGCCGCCAGGATTCGGGGTCCAGAAGGTCCGATGCTCCTCCCAGTAGTCCTGCCATTTCGACTCGAGCTCATTGGCGCGGCGCGCGTCGTACCGGTACGGCGGGGTCGCGCTGGTAGCCGGTATCGCGTCGTCGTTCATGGCGACGGCGAGCGTAGCGACGACCTTGACCGACCCTGCCCCCTATCCGAAGCCGGCAGGCCGAACGGTCGTTCGTAGAAGACCACGGCCGCCCCGAGTGCCACTGGTACCGTTGCGTCTCCCCTGGGCCTGTAGCTCAGTCCGGTAGAGCGCCTCCATGGCATGGAGGAAGTCAGGGGTTCAAGTCCCCTCAGGTCCACACCGTCGTCGAATTCACAACGTTTACGCAGGTCAACAGACGAATCGCGATTCGGTTTCGCTCGCCCTCGCCACGGGACCCGCACTCGTCCTCGAATGGCGCGTTTTGCGTCGCGGGATGGCGCGGCATCCGGTGGATGGTGGTGGAACACCTCAGCGGTGACGGGTTCATCGTGGTTCGGTGATCCGTACTGCCACGCTGTTCGGCGCCTCCAAGATCGCGCAAGCCGAGCGTGCTCGCGTTGCGCCATCACCTTGAGCGCAATGAGCGCGTCCTCGCGACCCAATCCGTGCCAGCGAACACCAGCGAGGCCCAAGGTCAGAGGAAGCGGCGCTGGGGTTGGTGGGTCAGCGGAAAGGTCCATCTCGATCCAGTCATCGTCGACCGTTCGACAGACCAGGAGGCCGCTTCGGGTGTGGAACCGGCCCGAACCACCAAGAACATGAGCGGAGGCGAGGGTTGCATGCCCACACAGTTCGACCTCGACTGTTGGCGTGAACCACCGGAGATCATGGTCACCGTCCGCTCGCCTGACGATGAAAGCGGTCTCGGACAGGTTTATCTCTCTCGCCACTGCCTGCATGCGGATGTCGTCAGGAAACGCGTCGAGGATGGTCACCGCCGCGGGGTTGCCCGTGAACGGTTCGGTAGTGAAGGCATCGACAACTGTCAGTTCCATCGCCACGAGCATCAACCTAAGCGGCGAGGATGACCCCATCCTCCGAATTGGTGAGCAACCCCTGGGACCCAGGTCGCATGCCTCACGCGAGTCGCGTCAACTCGACGCCGACGGTGAGTCCCTTCGCGGGACCGCCCTGATACACACCCTTGAGCGGGGGAACGTCGGCGCAGTCCCGGCCCCGGGCCACGACGACGTGGAGTTGGGCGACGGGGCTGCCGGCGGTCGGGTCGAGCGGGACCAGTCACCGACCCACGCTTCGAGCCACGCGTGGCTCTGCCCCGCGAGGGTGGCGCCGAGCTCGGCGTCCGCGTCCGGGAAGAGGTACCCGGACGCGGACCGCGCCGGGATGCCATTCAGGCGCCGGAGCGCCAACGCGAGGTGCGCGAAGTCCTGGCAGACACCCCGTCGCTGTCGGAGCACCTCGACCGCGGTGGTCGTCACGGTGGTCCAGCCCAGATGTCGCGACGAGATGACGCGGGACGACACCGTCGGCCAAGATCCCGCCCGGTCCATACACGTCAGCAAGGAACGCTTCGAGCGCGAAGACCCGCTGGCGCACCCCCGCCTCGACCGTCTCCCACTCCTCCGACGGGAGGATACGAGGTACGAGATCCAGAGGGAACGGGCGTTCCTCCCCCAAGTGGGCGAACGTGATCCCTTGCTGGCGGAACGCGCGGTCGCGGGCCGCGCAGCGTTCCTCGAAGTGCGTTCTGACAACGCCCCCAACGCGTCGTGGAGCGCCTCGTACTGGCCCCGGGGACGACTCGCCGCCGCGAACATCTCGTCCCAGGTGGTTCCGAGGGTGTAGTCGCCGAGGAGGTCACCCATGGTCCCCGCGTCTCGCTCCGGCTTGTTACCGGAACGTTTCAGGAGTTTGACGCTGCCAAACCGGCGGTTTGGACCCCACCGAGTTCGAAGACAGCGGTACTGCTCCTTCGGTTACGACCACCAACTGATCGCGGTCGCCGCTGGCCGATCCCCCCGGCACCGCCACCAGGCCCACCGCGGCGTGCGGGCCTACGTGGGATCCGAAGGAGCGCGCGCGGTCAGTACTTCATGTAGAGCGCGCCGAACTGCGTGCGCACCGCCATGCTCTGGCTCATGCGTGCGACCCACCCGTCGCTCACCGCCTGCCATTTCCCGGCCGGGATGCCTGCGCCCTCAGCAACCTTCGCGGCTTCCTCGGCGGTCGTCGCGCCAGCCTTGGCGACCGCTGCGGTGGCCTTCGCGTAGGACTCGAGGTCGATGCCTTCAATTGGCGCGAAGTCCGGGTCGTTGTCAGTCACGGCGGGATCCTCCTAATCGGCAGCGTCGCCCGCAGTCTGTCTGACCGGCATCGGGGGGACCTGAGTAGGCGGTACTCAGCCTCATCCCGGCCTGGGCCCCAGCCCCATCCGTCGATCTTCCCCGTCGCCGGTTGGCGAGCCGTTGGGTCGGCCCCGGCCGTCGGGGAATCCGGTTCGCCCTCGGTCCTCGGGCCTCGGGCCTCGGTGCTCTCGCGTCACCGGGTGCCCAGATCCGGATAGCCAAGCCCGCGGTCGAAGCGGAGATTGGACCCATGGATGAAGCGACCGCATTCCTCACCGCGCTCGAGGCCACCCCACCAGAAGCGCCCACCAGGTGCGCCGGGTGGACGGCGCACGATCTGACCGCCCACCTCGCCGCGGGGGCGGCGGAGATGGCCGACCTGGTCGAAGCGGCCCTCGCAGGAGAGCCGGAGCGTCCAACCAGGGCGTTCGAGGACCGCGAGGCCCCCTTTGTGGCGATGTCCGACGCGGATCTGCGGGACCGGCTGGTCGTCGAAGCGCTCCGGCTCGGCGCCGCGACCGAGGCGTTGGCCGCCACCGGTGAATCAAGCACCGTCGGGTTTGCAGGAAGGCGGCTGACGTCCTCCGAGCTGGACCTCCACGGGCGCAGCGAAGCGGCCCTGCACCGTTGGGATCTCGTGGGCGACGACGAGATCGGTCGGAGCTTGCTCGCCGCACCCGAGCTCACGACGCACGCGGCGACGGTCCTGAACGACATGCTCCCCGGTAGTGCCGAATCACCGACGGTCCGTGCCGGTCGAGCCGGCGTAGGGAACGCCCGGGCCGTGCTCCGCTCACCCGGCCGGCCCGATGTGATCCTGGTCGCCGAGCAAGGACAGGCTCGCTTCGAGATCTCCGAGTGCGACGACCGCGCTCCGACGGTCATCACGGACCCCGCCAGCCGGCTCCTGATGATGTGGGGTCGACATCCGACCGGAGCGCCCGTCACCTGGTGTGAAGACCCAGCCGCCCGCCGGGAACTGGAGGCACTCCTCTGGTCAGCGCCCAACGAGCCGACTCACGCCAGCCGTTGAGCGTGAGCGCGTTCGAGACCTTGCGACCCGTTCGCGCCTCGACGGTCGTCGCGGGCCCAAGCACCCCCGCCACGCGCGATTGCTGAGCTTCAACGCGGCCATCTCGGATGCGACCCCGCGCGTATCGGGAGGTGCTGCGAGCAGCCACGGGGTGGTGCGGGCAGACGCTTCGGGCGTCAGCTCCTCTTGATCGATGCGAAGGTCGGCGCCCCGGGTTCGAGCGGCACCCGGGTCGATCGGGCGGTGAAGCTGATGGCGTGGTACCAGCCACACAGCATGGTGAGGTCGAGAAGCTGGGCTTCGTCGAACTCCGTCGCGAGGGCGGACCAGAGGTCGTCGCTGACGTCCGCGTCGTCGTGGAGCGCGTCGGCGAGGCGGATCAGCACCCGATCGCGGTCGGTGTCCCAGCAGGGGTCCTCAGCGCGGCCATGGGTGAGCGACGCGATCTGGGAGGCGCTCAGCCCCGCCCGCTCGGTGAAGAACGCGACGTGGACACCCCACTCGTATTCGCAGCCGCACCGGGCACAGGTCCGGTCGATGATGATCTCCCGGTCGCGGACCCCGACCGACAGGCTGCGGCCGAGTTCGTAACTCCCCCACGGTCCCATGGCCTGGGCCATCGCGAGGTTCTTGGCGAAGGTCCGGAACAAGGCAATGGGTTCCAGCCCGGCCGGCATCATCGAGCGCAGCTGATCGGCTACGGGTGGCTCGAACGGGGGCTCGAGGGGTGCGATCCGCATGGCGGCGGCCTCCTGGTCGCGTTCCGGAATCCGAGACGCGAGTACCGTATCGTTTCGGATTCAGAACACGCAAAAAGGAGAGCCCGTGGTACGCCCGGCTCGACCAGGGAACCAGGTTCGGGGATCGAGCACCGGCCGCCCGCTGATGGCGGCCCTCGATCTGCTCGGGCGCCGCTGGTCACTTCGACTGCTCTGGGAGCTGCGCGACGGCCCGCTCGGCGCCCGAGCGTTGCGCGTTCGGTGCGACGCGATGTCGTCAAGCGTGCAGTACGAGCGGCTCAAGGAGCTCGTCGACGCCGGCCTCATCCGCCAGCAACCCTCCGCGAACTACGAGCTGACCGCGATCGGCACCCAGCTCGGTGAGGCCATCGAGCCCCTCCAAGCGTGGTCGGCGCGATGGGCGAAGCCCCGGCCATCGGGTTTGCCCGCGGCGACCCGCAGCCGCGGGTGAGTGACCGGCCCCGACGCGCTCCGGTCGGGCGCGCCTATCCGGTGAAGCGAGGTTGGATGTTCGTCGCCGCCGTCGGAGCGACACACGGTCCCGAGATCGCGATGAGAATTACGCTGCCGTTACCGCCGTTCGCCGCCGGCGTGATGGTCGTCCCAAAGCTGCTTCGGGCGGCGCCGCCGGTCCCACCGGAGTTGCCGGCACCGCCTTGCGCGCCGAAGGCGGTAACCAGATAGCCGCACACGCCATTGGGGACCGTGAAGGGGGTCTGGACGCCGGGGTTGGTGAAGGTCACCGCGGCCAGCGCGGCACCCACCCGCGACACCCACCGCATCGACGCTCCTCCGTCCCGGTGGCGGCCATGGCGACCGTCCCTAAGTCGTGGCGCGCCATAGGCGGGAGGGCGTCGCGTAGCCTCGATCCGGCAGCGAGGCGTCGGCCGCCGGTCCGGGTGTCGATCTGGCCCGACCCGATTCGTCGTAGGGGTGAAGACCGAGACGACGAGGAGGAGCCATGCGTTACCTGTTGATGATCTGCACCGATGAGTCCACGGTGGCGGCGCTCAGCCCCGAGGAGGGGTCGGGGATGATGGCCGAGTACGGCACGTTCGTGGAGGAGATGGGGCGTCGAGGCGTCCTGCAGGGCGGTGAGCGGCTGCGACCGACGACCGACGCCACCACCGTGCGGGTCCGGGACGGCGAGGTCCTGACCTCCGACGGGCCGTTCGCCGAGACCAAGGAGCAGATCGGCGGCTACTACGCCGTGGACTGCAAGGACCTCGACGAGGCCATTGAGATCGCGGCGAAGATCCCCGGCGCGCGCGTCGGGACGATCGAGGTGAGGCCGATCTGGGAGATGTAGCCGCCGAGGTCGAGGCCGCGGTCGCCCGCGTCTTTCGTGAGGAATGGGGCCGGATCGTCGCGTCCCTGATCGCGTCGACGGGTGACTGGGACCTCGCCGAGGAGTGTGCGCAGGACGCCGTCGCGCGGGCGCTGGAACGCTGGCCCCGCGACGGCGTTCCCCGCAACCCCGGCGCGTGGCTCATCACGACGGCGCGCCATCGCGCCGTGGACCAGTTGCGCCGCGCCGCGACTGGGGCCGCCAAACTGCAGGAGGTCGCCGTGCTGTCCCCCGCGGACGAGCCGAGTGGTGACGACAGCGGCGTTGAGGATGACCGGCTGCGGCTGATCTTCACCTGCTGTCACCCCGCGTTGTCCGTCGAAGCCCAGGTGGCGTTGACGTTGCGAACCTTGGCCGGCCTCACGACGCCGGAGATCGCCAGGGCGTTTCTCGTTCCGGAGGCGACCCTCGCGCAGCGGCTGGTGCGGGCGAAGCGCAAGATCCGTCACGCCGGCATCCCGTACCGGGTGCCTCCGGCGCATCTGCTGCCGGATCGGACCGGCGCGGTGTTGGCGGGGCTGTACCTGCTCTTCAACGAGGGGTACGCCGCGACCGCCGGTGCTGACCTGGTGCGTCGCGGCCTGTGCGGCGAGGCGATCCGCCTGGCCCGGACGCTCACCGACCTGATGCCGGACGAACCCGAAGCGCTCGGGCTCCTGGCCCTCATGCTCTTGCACGACGCCCGCCGGGCCGGGCGGGTCGACGACGCCGGTGACCTCGTCCCGCTCGAGGAACAGGACCGCGACCGGTGGGATCGGGCCGTGATCAGCGAGGGGCTGGCGCTGCTTGATGCCGCGTTGCGGCGTCGCCAACCGGGCCCGTATCAGGTGCAGGCCGCGATCGCCGCGTGTCACGCCAGCGCGCCGGACGCGGCCGCGACGGATTGGGTCGAGATCGCAGCGCTCTACGGGGAACTCGTGCGGATGGTGCCCTCCCCGGTGGTGGAGCTGAACCGGGCGGTGGCCGTCGCGATGGCCGACGGTCCCGAGGCTGGGCTTCGGGTCGTCGAGGCGCTCGACGCCTCCGGGTCCCTGGACGGGTACCACCTGCTCCCGGCGACCCGGGCCGACCTGCTCCGCCGGCTCGGGCGTTCCGCCGACGCGGCCGCCGCCTATCGCGACGCGCTCGAGTTCGCGACGAGCGACGCCGAGCGCCGCTACCTGTCGCGCCGCTTGGCGGAGACCACCGCTCGTCCCTGAATCACAGCGCGCCCCCCGTGGGGCGACCCGGGAGGTAGTCCCGGAACACCTCCATCTTCTTCCACTCCGGGGTGGGCGGGACGTGCCCGGGACTGGGTGCGTAGACCGAGTGCTCGACGAGCTGCATGCGGTGGATGTACCGGGGGCAGTTGGGGAAGATGCGCTCGGCGTGGACCTGGACCACGAGCTGGGCGCCATCGAAGGCGTCGACCAGGGTGGCGTCGTCGTGCAGCGAGGCGATGCCGTTCACGCGCAGGCGGTTCGGATGCTCGAAGTCGATGAAGAGCATCCCGAGGTTCGGGTTCACGACGGTGTTCCCGAGGCTGCGGAACATGCCGTTGCCGTCATAGCTCGGGAAGGCCAGCGTCTGCTCGTCGAGGACGCGGACAAAGCCGGGGCGCCCACCCTTGTAGGAGCAGTCAGGCCGACCGTCAGCGTCGGCGGTGGCGAGGAAGAACATCGAGCATCGTTCGATGAAGGCCCGGTCGTCATCGGTGAACGTGTCGTGCACCGTGACCTGCTCGAGGCGGTCGGCGATCCGACGGCTGTCGAAACGGTCCTGGAGGTGCCGTGCACCAGAGTGGTACAGGTTGGTCATGGTGCCCACGGTAGGGCGTCGGTTTCGACGTTTTGGTACGTCACTGGAAAGAGGGCGGTTGGTCCAGCGTTGGTGGAACGACATGGCGACACCGGCCCCGAGGCGATGAGTGACGAGGATCCGTGCCCGGCGGAACCCGGGGGCACGCGGCGCATCGCCTCGGCCCGCGGGAGTTCGACCGGGCGGACCTCGTCTCTTACGCCGCCTGTACCGGTGGGCGCCGCTTCGGGCCGCGGGCGTCGGTGGTGAGCCTCCAGGCCGGGTTCGAACACCATCGCGCCTCGGTGGAAACGCCCTTGATTCTCCGGGCTCACCGGCCGGCTGAGCGCCTCCCGTCCCGGGCGTTCCCGCCCCCCATCGAGCTGGCGCGTGTGACGGTGGGTGCTGAGCCACTACAACATCCGGTGCGAGGGTCAGAGCAGGTGAGGAGGACCGCGATGCGGCGGCTGTGGGTGGTCGTAGGAGGGGCGGTGCTGCTGCTCGACGCGTTGATCTTGACCGGGAAGATCCTGGGCCCGATCGATGCCTTGCGGGAGGCGTCGGTCCATTACCTGAGTCAGGTCATCGCGTTGGGGTTCGGGCCCTTTGAGGCCGTCCTGGTCCTCGGGTCGGTGCTGTTGCTCAGCTGGGCGGTCGTGGAGGGGTACCGGTCGCGTGCCGTGCCGTGGCTGCTCCGGGCCGGTGTGTTCTTGGGGATGCTCCTCGCCGGGACCGGGATCTACGCCGCAGTCGACCCTCCGACGACGGCGGTCTCGGTGGGTCGAGGTGGCTCGGTGGTCGGTGGTGGCGTGTTCGCCTCCGGGTCGTTGAGCACGACGGGCCGGTTCGCGACCACCCTTCCGGCGGTCGGGGTCGCGGTGATCGCCGGCCTCGCGGCGCTGATCGGCCTGCGGGCTCTGCTCCAGAGCCGCGACACGATCGTTCCGGTCCGCTCGAGTGGTGGTGCCTGAGCGTCGCGCTCGGATGGTCCTGACCGGTCGTTGCGGTTCCCGATCGGGCACCCGATGACGTCTGCCTCGGAGCGGCTGTGGGTGACGGTTGCGCCGGGCGCGCGAGGATGAGCGCCAGGCAGCCCACCGGCCGGTGATGAAGGAGAGCAATGAGCCCCTCGGTGAAGCCGATCCCTGACGGTTACCCGTCCGTCATGCCGTATCTGTGCGTCGATGGCGCGTCGGCGGCCATCGACTTCTACCAGCAGGTCTTCGGCGCTGGTGAACGCATGCGGATGGCGGAACCGAACGGCAAGGTCGGTCACGCCGAGCTCACCATCGGCGACTCGGTGATCATGCTCGCCGACGAGCATCGCGAGATGGGCGTCGTGTCCCCGAAGACTGTCGGCGGGACACCGGTGACCATCTGCGTGTACGTCGACGATGTCGACGCGACGTTCAACCAGGCCGTGCAGTCGGGCGCGACGGTGCTCCAGCCGGTGGAGAACAAGTTCTACGGTGACCGGTCAGGCCAGATCGAAGACCCGTTCGGGCATCGTTGGAGCATCTCGACGCACGTCGAGGACGTCTCACCCGAAGAGATGGGCAAGCGGGCCGCGGCCGCGGGTGGTGGCTGACGGCTCGTCCGAGCCGGCCGACGGTGCGAACTGGGCCGACACGGCCCCCGACCGCGCTCCGGTCGTTACGTGACGAGTGACGGACCGGGGCCCGACCGCCCGACGAGCCTCGACTTGTTCGATGCCAGCCGGGTCGAGCCTCCCTGGGCGCTGCTCGCCGACCTGCGCCGCGACGCTCCGGTCGTGCCGATCGAAGGCGGGATGCGCTACGTCACGACGCATGCGGCCTGCCTGGCCGTACTGCGAGACGTCGAGTCGTTCTCGAACGCCCGCGGCTTCAAGGCCCCCGGCGTCGAGATCCCCGCCGACGAACGCATCCTCGGAGAGCTGGACCCGCCCCGTCACACCGCGGTCCGGCGAGTCATGGTCACCGCCCTCACCCCGAAGGTGGTGCGCGGCGCTGAGGAGTTCATCCGCCGCACCGCCCACGCGCTGCTCGCGGCGGTCCCCGCCCGGGGCCGGGCGGATCTGGTCCCCGCGTTCACGGTTCCGCTCCCCAACCGTGTCACCGTGCATCTCCTCGGGTTGCCCGCCGACGACGCCGACCAGATCGCCCGGTGGGCCAAGGAGCTGATGGAGAGCGACTTCCCGGCGACGAACCGCACCGCCCAGGGTGAAGGGTTCGCGGGCGCGTTCCCGGCGTTCGCTGGCTACATCGACGATCAGATCCGCCGGCGCGCCGAACAGCTCGGAGACGAGGCCCCGCCAGACGTGCTCGGACGCCTCGTGCAGCTCGAGGTCGACGATGTCCGTCTGCACCCGACCCAGGTGCGGGCCCTGGTCCGGAACCTGATCACCGGCGGTCTGACCACCACGAGCCAGCTGCTCGGCAACCTCGTCTACCAGCTGTTCACGGTCCCCGGTCTCGACGCTGCGGTTCGGGACGACGAGGCGCGCCTCGCGTCGGCGATCGAGGAGAGCCTCCGCGTCACGCCCCCGGTGCTGTTCGTCCCCCGGGGCTGTCGTCGCGACACCACGGTCGGCCCGTCGGCGGTCCACGCCGGTGATCGCATCATCGTCGGGACCGCGTCCGCGAACCGGGACGAGGACATCTTCGACGCCGGCGACGAGTTCCATGTCGACCGTCTCAACGCCGACCAGCACCTCACGTTCGGGTACGGGCAGCACGTCTGCCCCGGCGCCACGCTGGCCCGGACCGTTGCCCGGATCGGGGTCCAGTCGTTCCTCGAGCGTTTCCCGGCCGGGACGGCTCGGCTCGCGTCGAGCTTCACGTACGAGAACGTCCCGACCTACTTCGAGTGCGGCCCGGCCGGGAAACGCTCGAGGAACGACTGGACCC
>Ga0066793_10001411_pt1 | contig 10894 bp, 8 predicted proteins | sample PersoiDNA2013189_FD_83876 | JGI IMG/M metagenome (GOLD analysis project Ga0066793, IMG submission 83876) | Permafrost soil microbial communities from the Arctic, to analyse light accelerated degradation of dissolved organic matter (DOM) -... | ecosystem: Environmental > Terrestrial > Soil >...
GCACCATCGCCGTGTTGACCGTGTTCAGCGTCTCCGCTCTGATGGTGCCGACCCTCGCCGCCGGGCCCAGTGGCCCCGACGTGGCGCACGCTGACGCATTGAGCCTGAGGCCGTCGCGCTCGCCCTGCACAATCATCTCATCGCTTGATTCTTAGCTAACTCGTCCTTCCAATTCCATACCACCCAGTTGCCCGGTGCGCGCCTGGCCGAATGGCGCGACACCGTTTCAGTATTGCCTGTCGAGTTTTGGAGTTCTGCCTTCATTTTATTGACCTCGCCTTAAATATTATTAAGTACATCTTTGACAAACTGAAAGTGATGCACTACTATCGGGACAAACTGATCGGCGGAGGCGGGCTGCGATGAACTCGACACAGGCAACTGGTGCATCCCGGGAAGACGTGGCCCTGCCGGCAGGCGAGCAAGCCATCGTGGCGACGTTGGAGGGTTACCGAGGGCGCGGTCTGATACGCGTACATCCAGGGCATCCCGTACTTCTACCGCCAGTTCGGCTACGAATATGGCCTGCCGCTGGAGGGCGGCCTCAAGCTCGAGCTTGGCCAGGCGCCGGAACCGTTCGGCGAAACGCCCACTTTTCGGCTGGCCGATCCTGAAGATCTCGCCGCCCTGCAGAAACTCTACGACGCAGCTGCCCACGATCTGGCGATCCATGCCGCCCGCAGCCAGTCTGTCTAGCGTTATCTCCTGGAGTCTGTTCCGGGCAGCGAGGCGGCGTGCGAGACCTGGGTGATCGAGCGGGGGAGCGAGGGCATCGTCGGTTATCTGCGCGTGCCAGAACACCACTTCGGCCAGGAACTGGCCGTCAACGAGGTCTCGCTCCTTGACTACTCGAGCGCCACCTACGCCCTGCTGCATCTCAAGGCACTGGCCGAAGCGCGCCATACGCCGGGCATACGGTTCAATCTGCCTGCCGGCTGCACGCTCATGCGCCTGGCGCGCTCGCTGGGCGCACATGACCTGGGCACCTACGCCTGGCAGATCGATATCTCGGACGGCCCTGCCCTTCTGCGCGCCCTGGCCCCGGTTTTCGAGCGGCGGATCGCCAACTCGCCGTTCGCCGGGCTGACGCTCGACGTGCGCCTGTCCTTCTACCGTGAGGCCAGCGCGCTGCGCTTCGCGGGCGGGCGGCTGGCCGAGCTAAAGGACGCCGGCCAGGGCGAGGATTCGGAGTTGCGCTGCCCGCCGCGCGCCTTCGTCCCACTCGCGCTCGGCTATCGCTCGATCGAAGAACAGCAGGGCAGCTACCCGGACCTGTCCGTCGCCCGGCGCTGGCGGCTGCTGATGGACACCCTCTTCCCGAACATAAGCTCGTTTATCTATACAGCCTATTGAGGCGCTTTGAGCTTTTCTCCCAGTTCTCAAAGAAGCGCGGCGCTGGCAGCCCGGCACGCGCCGGGCCCCACCAAATATAGATAATACCATATTCGTTTGACGCTAATCCGTCGACGTGCTACGATTCGCCAATCTTGGGGGCGGCTACGGCCGCCCGCATCCTGTCGGTGCTACGGGAAGAGTTTCTGCATGCTCAACCGCCTCGTCACCTGGATTGAAGTAGACCTGGACGCGATCGCCCATAACGTACGCGCCCTGAAAAGCCACGTGGGACCGGCCGTCGAGCTGATGGCGGTGGTCAAGGGCAACGCCTACGGCCACGGCGCCATGCCGGTCGCGCGGGCCATGCTCGAAGCCGGCGCCACCCGCCTGGCCGTCGGGCGCACCAACGAGGGCGTCGAGTTGCGCCAGGACCGGGTCCACGCGCCGATCCTGGTGATGGGCTATTCTCCGCCCACCTCGGCCGAAGCTTTCGTGCGCTACCGGCTGACCGCCAGCCCGACGACCGCCGAGTTCGCGCAGGCGCTCTCCGCGCGTGCCGAGGCTGTCGGTGTGCCGGTGCCGGTACACCTCAAGGTGGATAGCGGCATGAGCCGTTACGGGCTGATGCCCGAAGAGGTGCTGGATTTCGCGCACCTGGTGACGTCCCTGCCCGGGCTGCGTCTCGAGGGCCTGTTCACCCATTTCGCCACCGCCGACGCGGCCGACGATGCCTACCTGCGCCGCCAACTGGCCGCCTTCCGCGACGTGCTGGCCGCCCTGGGCGAGGCGGGCATCCGCGTGCCCCTGGTTCATGCCGCCAACAGCGCGGCCGCACTGCGCTACCCGGAAACGCATTTCAATGCCGTCCGTCCCGGCGTGGCCCTTTACGGCATGGAGCCCTCCGACGAATGGCCGCCGGCCTTCGAACTGCGGCCTGCGCTGGCGCTCAAAACGCGCGTCGGCCGTTTGCGCGAGCTGCCGGCCGGCCGAGGGGTGAGCTACGGCCTGACCTTCATCACAACCCGCCCGACCGTCGCCGCCCTGGTGCCGGTGGGCTATGGGGACGGCTATCCGCGCGTTCTTTCCAACCTGGGCCATGTGTTGGTGGGTGGGCGGCGCGCTCCCATCCTGGGCCGCGTCTGCATGGATATGTTTGTGGTGGACGTGACCGGCATCCCCGGCATCAAGCAGGATGACGAGGTCGTGCTGATCGGCCGGCAGGGCGAGGAATGCGTGCGCGCCGAGGAACTGGCGCGCCTGACCGGCACCATCAACTACGAAGTCACCACTGCGCTCCTACCGCGTGTCACCCGCCTCTACATGCAGGCCGGCCAGGTCGTCAGCGCTGCGTCCGTGGGGGATGGGTGGTATTAAATTCGACCCAACGCGTCGTTTTTTCCACCAGGACTACACCCAACGCCGTCAAGACGATCGCGCCTAGCGCAAAGCCGAAGCCATACAGAAACAGTTTGCTCGCGACCCAGAAAGCAACCAGACCAATGGCATAGAGCGTGACGAGTGAGCGCCGATCCGTGCGTTCTGGAGGCAAACCGAAGTTGCTGCCGGGCCATTGTCGTCCAATCACGCATAAGACCAGGACACCCAAGATGGGAGTGATCCACGGCCAGAGGTTTACGACGAAGCGCCCAAAAGAGCCTCCGAAGTAAACGAGTCTCGCGAATAAGGGCCATGGGGCAGCTTGAATAACGTACTTGATCATCCCGAAAGCCAGCCCCAGGCTGGCCAGCGCTCCCCAGGAGGGTTCTTCTGTTTGGGGGGACTTAGAGATCATCTTCTTGACACTCCGAACTTATTGTCGAGATCCTCTTGGGACCGCGATATGGGCCGGAGTATAACAGACGAAGATTGATGCGCCAACCTGTCAACGGTTTACTTATTTCAGGGAGCAAATATGGCCCGTATTGTCAATAGATTATCTTACAAGGAGAATTTCAATATGGCAGCAGAAACCAAACGAGTGCCTTTCTGCTTTTTCGAGAGAATTCCCGGTCTTTCATGCGGAGCACCTATCCGCAGGAGCCGGTGGCCTGGCGTCCTAGAGTCAAATTACTTTTCTCTCCATACTACCTGTAACGCTCGATAATCTAAAAGAATAATCCCTTCTTCTTTCACGATATCTTTCGCCGGTTGAGACGTCCAAAAATCAAAATCCGTCTGGCGTACATGATTACCATCGGGTTCTATGGCCAGTAACTCAGCGTTGTCGAGACCGGGATGGACCGCCCACTCACTCAGACCAGCTGGTAGCTCGTGCAGCATCTGCGCATAACGAGCGGCTTTATTGACCGGATCAAGTCCGTAGCTGTCCAAAAAGTCGAAATCGTTGGTTGGTAAGCCCTGGCTCTGCAATTTTTCGATCAAAGATCGTCCGGCAACGCGGAGTGCCAATCCGTATTCTTTTGCCAGCCCAAGCATCAGATCAAAAATATCAGCTCTGCCGCCGATACGCAGAGCATGCCAATCCAGGTGGGTAGGCTTGAGCCGGGATGCCACCACGACTTCGATCTGCGCCCTGAATTCCATTTCCAGTTGATCCAACCTGGCCTGAGCTAGAAATTCAGGCATGCGTTGAAAGCTGTAGAAATAACCTGCTTCATCAATCAGGGATGGCACTTTTTCCCTGGATGTTACGGGGCCCCAACGGTAATCGACCGCATCAGAGATGACGGTGAGATGAACACCGAAGTGAATTTCGGGATGAGCTGCGAGGAAGCGCATGGCGTGTAAAGCCCAAGGACAGGGGACCATCAGGCTCGTGGAACGGACCACACCTTCCTTCAACGTTCGAAAGATGGCCTCGTTAATTGCATTGCACATCCCAAGATCATCGGCGTTGATAATCAATAGACGAGCATCAACCGGATATCCTAGCAGGAGGTTTGTTTGGCTTTTATTCAATATGGTCATCTTGCCTCTGTTCATGGCGATGGATTATACAAAACCGCTTTTGTATCTGCAGACCCGCCCTAGCCTTCCAGTAGCAGCGTTTCCGGGTCCTCGACCAGCTCTTTCACCCGCACCAGGAACTGCACCGCCTCGCGCCCATCCACAATCCGATGGTCGTAGCTCAGGGCGACGTACATCATCGGGCGGATTGTCACCTCGCCGTCGATCGCCACCGGCCGTTCCTGGATCTTGTGCATGCCGAGGATGCCCACCTGCGGCGGGTTGAGGATGGGCGTGCTCATCAACGAGCCGAACACCCCCCCGTTGGTGAGCGTAAAGGTGCCTCCTCGCAGGTCCTCCAGCGACAGCGTGCCGCTCTCTACCTTGGCTGCAAAGTCCTTGATCGCTTTCTCGATGGCCGCGAAGGATAGCCGGTCGGCATCCCTCAGCACGGGCACTACCAGCCCCTCGGCCGCGCCGATGGCGATGCCGATATCGTAATAGTGCTTGAGCACGAACTCGTTGCCCTGGATCTCGGCGTTCAAACGCGGGAACGAGCGCAGCGCGCCGATGGACGCTTTGACGAAGAAAGACATGAAGCCCAGGCCGATGCCCCAACGCTCCTTGAACGAGTCGCGGCGGCGCTTGCGCACGTCCATCACCGCGCTCATATCGATCTCGTTGAAGGTGGTGAGCATGGCCGCCGTATGCTGGGCCTCGACCAGGCGCGTGGCGATGGTCTGCCGCCGGCGCGACATGCGCACCCGTTCTTCCGCTCGCCCAGTCTGGCTGGGCCTCCCGCCGGTCGGTATTGCGCCTGCCTGGCCTGCCTGCGTCGCCGGCGCCGGCGGGGCCGCTGGGCCCGGTTGAGCGGCGGGCGCCGGCGTCGCGGGTCGGGTGGGCCGGGCAGGCGCGGCCGGTTGAGCGGCGGGCGCCGGCCTCGCCTGCTGCTGGGCCTGCAGGTAGCCTTCCAGGTCGTCCTTTGTCACCCGCCCTTGTGGACCGGTGCCGCGCACCTGGCTGACATCGACCCCCAGGTCCTGGGCCATACGCCGCGCGACGGGCGTCGCCTTCTCCTCGCCGGAGCGCGCCATTTCTCCGGCTTCCGCTCCCTGCGTTTCGGAGCCCGCTGCTTCAGCGCCTTCTGCCTGGGCCGCCTCGAGTTCCTGACGTTGGTCGGGCGCTCCTTCTGGGGCCAGCATAGCCGGCGCGTCGCTCGCCTGGGCCTTGCCGTTCCGGCCCTCCACGGTCGCCTTGGCCGCCGCCTCGGACTGGCCGGCCGCCTCGCCATCGTCCAGCGTACCCAGCACGTCGCCGACCTTCACATCCGACCCGGCGGCCTGCTCGATGTGGGCCAGCACGCCGGCCCGCTCGGCCGCGACCTCCAGGTCCACCTTGTCCGTTTCCAGCTTGACCAACGCCTCGCCGGCTGCCACCCGGTCGCCTTCTTTCTTCAACCACTCGGCCACGGTGGCCTCGACAATCGATTCACCCAGTTCGGGCACGACGATCTTGATCGGCATGGGCTACTCCTACATCCTCTTCAGCCAGGCGATGTCTCGCGGCGGCCGCGCTTCTTCGAGGTCAAAGGCCAATTCTAGGATCGCTTCCTGGTTCACGGCGTGCAGAGTCGACGACCCTTCCGCCGGGCTTGAGCTGGGTGGGCGCCCGATATAGTGGATCGGCAAGCGCCCGGCGATCAGGTCGCGCAGGATCGGGCGCACGAACGTCCAGGCGCCCATGTTCTCCGGCTCTTCCTGCACCCACACCGCTTCGGTGAGCTGCGGATAGCGCGCCAGCGCCTCGCGCACTTCTTTTTCCGGGAACGGGAATAGTTGCTCAACACCCAGGATCGCGACCTGCGGCGTCTCGGCACGACGCTTGCTCCCGATCAAGTCGATATACACCTTGCCGCTGCACAGCACCAGTCGCCGCACCTGCTCAGCTCGTGCGCCCGCCCCGGCCGCGCCCGCGTCGCCCGGCGTCTCGTCGCCGGACGCCCTGTTGCGCGACGTCTCGTCGCCCGACGCTGCGTCGCCCGACGTCCCGTCGCCTACCACCGGCTGCCAACTGCCTTCGGCCAGATCGCGCAGCGAGGAGGCCGCCGCCCGGTTGCGCAGCAGGCTCTTGGGTGTCATCACGACCAGCGGCAAGGGATCGCTCTGCAAGAGGGCCGCCTGGCGGCGCAGCAGGTGGAAATACTGCGCTGCGCTGGTCGGTATGGCGATGCGCAGGTTGATCTCGGCGGCCGATTGTAGAAAGCGTTCCAGGCGGCCGCTCGAATGGTCCGGGCCCTGCCCCTCGTAGCCATGCGGCAACAATAGCACCAGCGAAGGGGTCTGCTCCCATTTGGCCCGTCCGGAGACGACGAACTCGTCCACCATGGCCTGCCCACTGTTGATGAAGTCGCCGTACTGCGCTTCCCAGATCACCAGCCGCCCGGGCGCCTGGAGGTTGTAACCGTACTCAAAGCCCAGGGCCGCACTCTCGGACAGCGGGCTATTGGCCACCTCGAAGGCCGCGCGCGCCTGGGGCAGCATCTGCAGCGGAGTGATCGTTTTGCCGTTCTCCACATCGTGGTATACCGCGTGGCGCTGGTTGAACGTGCCCCGTTCCGTGTCTTGCCCGGTCAGGCGGATGGGAATGCCGTCGGCCAGGATACTGGCCAGCGCCAGCTCTTCGGCGGCGCCCCAGTCGATCTCGCGCGCGTTCGGGTCATCGAGGGCGCGGCGGCGGCGGATGGTGCGCTCCAGTTTCGGATTGAGCGTGATGGTCTGGGCGGCCTCCGCCAGGGCCCGATTCAGGTCCAGCAGCTTCTCGGCCGGCACCGCGGTCTTCACCCGCCGGGCAGTGCCGGGTATTGGTGGCTGCAGCTGCGGCTCGATCAACTGTTCCTCCGGCGCGAGCGATTCCAGGACCTTCTGCAGCTCGTCCATTCGCCGGCGCACCAGCTCTTCCGGCAGCGACGCCGCCACGGTTCCCTCTTTCACCAGGCGGCCGGCCCACTGCGCGCGCACTGTCGGGTGTTCGGCGATACGTGCGTACATCAACGGTTGCGTGAAACCTGGCTCATCCCCCTCATTGTGCCCGTAACGCCGGTAGCCAATCAGGTCGATCACGAAGTCCTTGCGGAAGCGATCGCGGTAGGCGAAGGCGATGCGCGCCGCTTCGAGGCAGGCCGAGGGATCGTCCGCATTGACGTGGATGACTGGGATGTTGAAGCCCTTGGCCAGGTCGCTGGCGTACAGCGTGCTGCGCTCCTCGCGGGGCAGGGTGGTATAGCCAAGCTGGTTGTTGGTGATGATGTGGATTGTGCCCCACGTCCGGTAAGCCGGCAGCCGCGACATGTTCAGCGTCTCGGCCACCACCCCCTGGCCCGAGAACGAGGCGTCGCCGTGGATCAAAATAGGCAAGGCCGCGCAATCGTACAGCTCCGGCGCGCCCCGCTCCTTCATCCCGCTGTCGGCCGCGCGAGCCATGCCTTCGACCACCGGGTCGACGTATTCCAGGTGGCTGGGGTTCGGCGGCATGCACACCAGCAGCGCGACGGTGTCCGCCCCTTCCGCCACCGCACGCTGGGCGCCTTTATGGTATTTCACATCCCCGGTCCAGCCCAGGTCGTCACGGATCGCGAAGTTGTGCCCACCGACCGGGTCCCTGAACTCGGCCAGCAGTTGCGCGTAGGGCTTGTTCAGGACATGCGCCAGGACGTTGAGCCGCCCGCGGTGCGCCATGCCGATGAAGATCGTGCAAATGCTGACTTCCGCGGCCAGCCCGATCACCTGGTCGAGCATCGGCACAAGCATGTCCACGCCCTCAATCGAGAAACGTGTTTTGCCGGGGAAAACGCGCTGCAGGAATTGCTCGAAAGCCTCGACGTCCGTCAGGCGTTCCAGCAGGCGCCTGGCGGTTGCTGGATCATGGCCCGTGGCATATTGTCCGGACTCGGCTGCCTCGCGCAACCAGGCGCGCTCTTCGGCCAGGCGGATGTGCTCGTAGTCGTGGCCGATAGTCGAGCAATAGATCCGCCGCAGCGCCTCGATTGCCTCGAGTGCGTCGGCGGGCGGCCGCCCGCCGACGTCCGCGGGACGGCCGTCCGGCGTGCCCTCTGCCGTGATCGGTCCGCCGATCACGCTTGCGGGTAGTTGTCGCAAGTCCTCCAGGCTGATGCCGTGCGTAGCCGCATCCAGCGCCGGGTCGCCCGGGGGCGGGGTGCCCAGCGGGTCCAGCCGGGCCGCCAGGTGGCCGTAGGCCCGGATCGCGCGCGCCAGGTTGGCTGCCCCCACGATCTTCTCGATCGGCGCTGCCGGGCTCACCCCTACGCCCACGCTGCCTGCCGGCGGCGCGGTGACGGTCTCGGCGCCGTCCGGCGGCGTCCAATGCTCAAAGTAGGCGCGCGTGGCCGCCTCTACCGAGTTGGGGTCCGCGCGGTAGCGCTCGTACAACTCCAACACGTAGCCTAAATTAGGTCCGCTAAACTCGTGGGTAATGTCCATGATCCATCACTGAGAACGCTGCGCGGCAATGCGGTAATATTATGGCCGAGGTATGAGATATCACAGTCCTGGTCCTTGCGCTCGGCCAGGCTCCATAATCTTATGCAAATCTGAGGGCCAACGTCGTAAGGTAGAATGCAAAGGTTAGGGGTGGAACTCTCAAGGCTCCTCGTCGTCTTTAAGGCAGTTCTGGTGGAACTCTCAAGGCTCCCCCGTCGTCTTTAAGGCAGTTCTGAATGAAGCACGTCGCACCACCCAAGGGAGGGCAGACCATGTCCAAACGCATTTCGCTCCTGTGTCTCGTTGTCCTGCTGGCCTTGACTTTGCCCGGCAGCGCGTTGGCCCAAGGGCCCGTCGGGCCCATGCACAGCGATACCTTCTGGCAGGCTTCCTATTGGAACAACACGGACCTGTCCGGCCCGCCGGTCCTGCAGCGTAATGAGACCGACATCAATTACGACTGGGGCGCCGGCTCCCCGGACAACAGCATCGCGCACGATGGCTTCTCCGCCCGCTGGACGCGCTATATCGATACTGCGGGCGGCACGTACCGCTTCACCGCCACCTCTGACGACGGAATCCGCGTCGCGGTGGATGGCCGCTGGGTGATCAATCAGTGGTCGGAGCACGCCGTGAGTACGTTCACCACCGATCTCGCCCTGAGCAACGGGCATCACTCGGTCGTGGTCGAGTTCTACGAGAACGGCGGCGTGGCGCTGGCCCGCTTCTCATGGGCGCCGGTCGCGGAGGTCCTGAAGGGCTGGCGGGGCGAGTATTTCAACAACAGGTTGTTGCAGGGCCCGGCGGCCCTGGTGCGCGACGATGCGGCCGTAGACTTCAACTGGGGCAACGGCTCGCCGGCGCCCGGGGTCATCAATGCGGATAGCTTCTCGGCCCGCTGGACGCGTACCCTCAACCTTGCGCCGGGTACTTACCATTTCTCGATGACCGTCGACGATGGCGGGCGCCTGTGGATCAACGGCCACCTGCTGATCGATGTCTGGCTGGATCAGGCGGCGCGCACCTACACCGGTGACCTCTACTTGCCGGGCGGCAATACGACGCTCAAGATGGAATACTACGAGAACGCGGGCGCAGCTGCGGCGCACCTGACGTGGAACGGTGGGACCAATCCACCGCCGTCTACGGGCGAAGTGGTCGTCGACGATAACGGCGCCGGTTTCTCGAAGGGCGGGTCGGCCGGGAGCTGGCGCAGCGTGGCGGAGGGCTATGGCGGGCATTTGCTCTGGACCCTTAACAATGACCGGGTGCGCTACAACTATAACTGGGCGCGTTGGCAGCCGCGCCTGGTCCCGGGCCGCTATGAAGTGTTCGTCTACATTCCCGACCGGTACTCGACCACGGGCTCGGCTCGCTACTGGATCTCCCACGCCGGCAGCCTGAGCCAACGGTCGATCGACCAGTCTGCCTACCACAATGAATGGGTCTCGCTGGGGACCTACGAGTTCCGTGGCACTGCCGGCGACTACCTGTCGCTTGCCGATGTGACCTACGAACCGTATCTGACGCGCTTGATCGCCTTTGACGCGGCGAAGTGGGTCCCGCGTTGATCGTTGACCTGTGGGCAGACTCCTGCATTTTTGGAGAACGCCATGTAAGGTGCCATACATATCGTTTGTTGTGGTAGCATATGTAGTATATACTGATGGTACGCGTCGATCACGGCTCACAAGGGCCGTCCATATCCCCATCGCCCTTTGGAGGTTAGAGACATGAGTAGAAGATTTTGGATGGTATTCACGGGAGCGGCTTGCGTGTTGTTGCTGGTCGGTGCACTATTCTTCGTCGCCGGCGGCAGTTTCGCCGGGCTGGCGCACGCCCAGGCCTCGACGCCGACCGCGCCGGCGGGCATCCGCACGGTGCTGACCGGCACGCCGCCCGCCGGCGTAACCGGCACCGGCACCGCCACCGTCATGGCGACCACCGGCACGGCCACCGTCATGGCGACCACCGGCACGGCCACCGTCATGGCGACCACCGGCACCGCCACCGTCATGGCGACCACCGGCACCGCCACCGTCATGGCGACCAGCATGCCGCCAACTGGCACCACGACCAGCATGCCGCTAAGTGGCACTGCGACCGTTACCCCGGCAGTGCGGGTGCCGCGGGTCGTCACCGGCACCGTGCCGGCC
>Ga0066793_10001412_pt1 | contig 10887 bp, 5 predicted proteins | sample PersoiDNA2013189_FD_83876 | JGI IMG/M metagenome (GOLD analysis project Ga0066793, IMG submission 83876) | Permafrost soil microbial communities from the Arctic, to analyse light accelerated degradation of dissolved organic matter (DOM) -... | ecosystem: Environmental > Terrestrial > Soil >...
CCCGCCGGAGCCGGGTGATCTCTTCCGACAAATGCGTTTCCCCTGCCACGCGCCAGATTAACCGCTTCTGCTTCCAGCACAACGTTGTTTCTTGCAGCAGGGATCAAGCCGCTAAACAAATACTTATTTTCATAGACGCCTCCTGGAATGCGTGTTATGTTTCTCCCACGCTCGTGGGGCAGTTCTTCGGTTCCGCAATAACACTCCGAAGAATGTAGATAGGTGCAACATGACGGTCACCTCTTACAAACTGGTGTCGGCCAATCGTGAAAGATCATATTGCGTAAGGCTTGCTCCAGGGATTTCGGCCGGCGATGTTGCCGAACTTGTCCGGGTCATTGACAGGCGCAAGTCTCTGCTGGTTACCACACCAACTGTCGCCCGCCTCTACGCGAACAAAATCACCAAGCGACTGATCGAATCCGGTGTTGACGTCAGTATGGTGATATTGGAGTGCACAGAGCAATCCAAGACTCTTGTCGAGGTCGAAAGACTCTGCCAGGAATGTTTCGGAGCCGGCATGGATCGGAGGTCACTGCTGATTGGTTGTGGAGGCGGCGTGTGTACCGATCTTGTCACGATGGCCGCGGCTCTCACCCGAAGGGGCTTGAGTCACTTGAGGGTTCCCACGACCTTAATCGGCCTGATCGATGCTGGGATCGGGGTGAAGGGAGCTGTCAACCTACCGAACAAAAAGAGCGCGATGGGCATCTTCTATCCGCCTGAACATGTGCTACTGGATCCTGCGTTTCTGAAAACGCTGCCGAGGGACCTCATCTCGGACGGATTGGCTGAGGCAACCAAGGTTGGCATTGCTTTGGATCCGACACTGTTCGAATTCCTCGAGCAGTTTTCGGGTCAACTTTTGAAATCCACAGCAACGGCCGACATGAGCAAGCTGACAGAGTTCGTCTGGCGTTCTTCGCTGCGTTTGCTGGAGGAGTTGGAGACAAACCTTTACGAAGACAAGACCTACAGGCGAGTTCTTGACTTTGGCCACACGTTTAGCCCCCTCATCGAGTCTATGTCGGACTTTCGGGTCAGCCATGGAGTCGCAGTTGCGGCCGACATTGCACTGAGTAGCGCGGTGGCTTTTGAATTGGATCTGCTTTCCCTCGAAGGCCGGAATCGGATTCTCCGATCACTGCGGGACGCAGGATTGCCGATTTATTCTCCACTGTTGACTGCTGAGAATTGCGTCAGGGCTCTTGGGGAGATCGAGGCTCACCGTGGCGGACACCTAAACTTGGTCGTGCCTTCCGGTATCGGACGTACCCTATTCATCACAGAAAAGCACAGACTACCCTTATCGGTGCTGCAGCGAGCGCTCCGCTTCCTCGATCAAGAAGCTCATGGGTGCCCTTTCGTTGGTCCGGTCAGTCCGTCGGTCACACACGCAGCCCCTTGGGATTAGGATCAAGAGGGTAGGAAGGAGGCTCTCTTGGGCGACTGGAACAGAATAGCTTCAGGTTCCGGCATGACCCACCTGTTATGACCACCGCGCTCATCATGGCCGGGGGACGCTCAGCGAGGATGCGCGCCAGCCTTGGCAGACAGCACAAAGCTCTGGTGAACGTCCTTGGAGTGTCGATGCTGGAACGCAACATCCTCACACTCCTCTCCCACAATGTTCGGGAAATATTCTTGGCGGTCGGTGCTGTCGAAAGATCAGTTCTAGCATTTGCTCGAGGTCGCGGCCAGAAAGTCGCGCGCGCCGGTGGCGCTGAGCTAAAGATCTTTATTGAGAAGCTTCCCCTCGGTACTATTGGCGCGGCAAGAGCAATCAGGACAGCATCCGACGATCTGCTCGTTGTCAACGTGGACAATCTAACCTCTCTCGACTTCTCTGCCCTTCTCGAGCACCATCGTGCCACCAAAGCAGTACTGACGATCGCCACGCACATCGAACCCTTCCAAATACCATTCGGCCAGGTGTCAATCAAGGACGGAGAAATCGTAGACTACAGGGAAAAGCCGATTCTGCCCGTTTCGCTTTGCAGCGGCACATATGTCTTGAGCCAAACAGCCCGATTGGGGATTCCACCCAACAAGCCCTTCGGCGCTCCAGAACTCGTCCACATCCTTTTGCGCGCAAAACACAAGGTGTCGGCTTTCCCTCACTCTGCTCCCTGGATTGACGTGAATGATTCTTCCTCGGTGGACAAGGCGGAGGAGTTGATCATGCGCAACTTCGAAGGATTTGAGCTGTGGCGTCAACGCGCAGCAATCGAGACTGTGACGCTGTGTGTGTTGAACAAACAAAGAGTTGCCTTGCTAAGATCTCGGTCGCACCAAGTATCTACTATGGCGAGGCTTCCGGTGGTGAGCGTACTTCCACAAAACGACACTCTTCTCCGAAGTGCTTATCGTCTCCGGAACCAGATGGGCTTGCCACGAGTCGGGAAGCCACATATTCTTGCGTCTTTTGACGAACTCGATACACGAAATGCGCGGCGAACGCGTCATCACATTTTTGTTGCGGAGATGGTGCCGGGTCGCGCGCGGGCACCAAGATGCAGCGAAGTCTCATGGGCGCTCGTCACCGATCTTGTCGTAGGTCCCCCACATAATCATGGCAGCTCTAGAACAATTGCGTATCTCCAACGATATGTCGCGTCGCAGAATTCACATTCTCTCGGTCATCGACGACCTCCACTTCGGCGGGGATGAATATCGCCTGCACGCTTTCGCAAAGTCGCTGGATAGGCATCGCTTCCAACACACGGTCCTCACCTTGATGAAGGAGGATCGCGCGATTGGAAGGAAATATGGCTCCATGAGGGATCAGTATCGGCAGTGGGGCATTCGTCTGATAGACATCGGACAGGCTGCGGTAGGAATCGGTGAGCGGCGCGGAAAAACCATCACGAGTCAACTGTTTTCTGCTTGGGAAAAGATTCACAAGCTCACGTTGCTCATTCAGGACGAGAAAGTGGATGTCCTCGATGTACACCTGTCGCCAGCGAACCCAGTTGGTGCTGTAGCGGCTCTCAACGCCGGGATTCCTTTTGCTGTGACACTGTATCAAGTCAATTCAATGCAATCGTCCAAGTTATGGCTGGCGGGACAGTTCAATCTCGGAAACGCTGCTCTGCTGATCACCGACTCTGAATCGCAAGCCTCGCTTATTAGCCGATGGCTCATGCATTGTCCGCCCATACGCGTAATACCAAACGGAACCTCACCGCCTCAGCCGGTGCAAGCTAAACAGACGATGTTCAAGCTTTTCAACATTCCAGACCGGCCTCTGACGATCATCGGCCAAGTGAGTAGTCTGCTTTCTTACAAAGGCCACCTTGTATTACTCGATGCCGCCAAGCGGGTACTCGATCAGCATCCGGAATGTTTTTTTCTCATGGTTGGCTACGAACGTAGTGAAGACGGCTACCGCGAATTGTTGCTTCGGCGCGCCGCTTCCCTCGGAATCGCCGACCATGTAAGGATCGCAGGCTATCCAGGCCCCATCGGCGATGTGTGGAACATCATTGATATTCACGTGCATGCTTCTCAGCTCGATTCCCTGCCAAATGCACTACTGGAGGCAATGTCGCTGGGCAAACCTTCGGTGATTACGTCAGTTGGCGGAGTCCCGGAGGTAGTCAAGCACGAAGTGAACGGATTCCTGGTTGCCCCGAACGACCCCGAGCAACTGGCCGTGAGCTTGCTGCGCTTCATGAAAGACCCGAGCCTGCGAGCAGCGATCGGCCATGAGGCCCAGAACACATACGTCAGGCATTTTCGACCGCAGATCATGACGAGGAGACTGGAAAAGGCGTTTGATGACATAGTTGCACGATGAACGAGAAGGATCGCATCTCTTGCAGCTGCCGAAAACTCACCCTGAAAGTGTTATAGAAAAAGGGGACCGGTCAACCCGGAGAAAGTCTCATTATCCCTGGACTAAGAATGAGGGGCACGTCACACCGCCTTACGGTCGGATCCAAATGCATGGGAGAAAGTCTTGCAGTCAACGCCTCAACCGTCTAAGTTGAATTGGCACATATCAGAAGCCTAGCTGACATGGGGAGCCAATTGGTACGGAATGCAGTCGAGAATTTCACAGTCCGGCCCGTATCCCTCCGTGCCGTAGGAGCCTGAACTCACGTGAGTGCGCCGATAGTTGACGGTACACCTCTAGTATAATGGAGCGATAAGCAGCGAATACGGCGACGCGTCGAGGTCTGCAATTGGCGACAATCGCGAAGACAAGAGCGGGAACTCGAAGGAGCCGAACGTTAAATCCGCGGTACAGAATTACACCACTGTTGGTAATTGTGTTGACCCTGTGTGGTTGCCGGGACAAAGGCCCACAAACGGCAGGGCTCCATCTGGATCAGATCAGGTTGCCTCAAGGCTTTCACATCAACCTGTACGCAACTGGTGTGATGGGCGCACGCTCGATGACCTTGGGCGATTCTGGCACAGTTTTTGTCGGCACGAGGTGGCAAGGTTGCGTTTACGCGTTGATGAACCGGACCGGCAGTGACAGAGCTGAAGAGGTTGTTGTACTTGCCCAAGGCCTAAATCAACCGAACGGGGTGGCTTTCCATCATGGAGCACTTTACGTAGCTGAACCTCGCCTGATCCTCCGATACGACGATATTGAGCGACGGCTGAAGAATCCGCCCGAGCCTGTGGTGATTAGCGATGCTTTCCCCCTTGGTCAGCGGGGGCACGCGGTAAAGTACATTGGTTTTGGTCCCGATGGGTTGCTGTACGTCGCCGTTGGGAAACCGTGCGATGTATGTGAGACCGAGGACGAGCGGTTCGGCACCATCATGCGGATGAATCGTGATGGCAGCAGATTGGAAATCTTCGCTCGCGGCATTCGCAATTCCGTTGGATTCGATTGGCATCCTGACACAAAGGAGCTTTGGTTCACCGACAACGGACCAGATCGCCTCGGAGAAAATATTCCGCCAGATGAATTGAACCGTGCGCCCGTCCAAGGCATGAACTTTGGCTTTCCCTATTGTGATGGCAAATCGATCCCTGACCCCTTTTTCGGAAAGAAGCATAATTGCCGGGAATTCACCCCTGCAGAAATGGAACTCGGGCCACATGTGGCAGCACTTGGCATGAAGTTCTACACAGGCAGAATGTTTCCTAACGAATACCGGCACTCGATTTTCATTGCAGAGCACGGTTCTTCAAGCCGAACGATACCAATCGGGTATCGGATAACGGTGGTGACTCTGAAAGGCAATACGCCTGTTAAGTATGAACCCTTCGCAGAAGGTTGGCTGCAAAAAGCCTCTTCATGGGGACGTCCGGTGGATGTACTTGTCATGCCAGATGGTGCTCTGCTGGTCTCGGATGATAAGGCTGGAGCTATCTACCGCATCAGATACAACAGATGACCCTGTGGTTGTGCATTCGATCCGCAGAAGTTAATGATGCTGGCGTCTAACGATGCTGGCGTGGTTGACGAATAGGCGAGGAGCATATGGTGGATTTGAGAAGAGCCGTTTCAGCCGCCGTAGTGGGTTTTGTAGTCGTGGGGGTCGCAAGTCACCTCATCCGCAGTGTTTGGTTGATCCCGCTTCATAGCCATTACGAACTCATCTGGGCGCTGCGGGCACATGACGTACCACATCGCTGGGGTCTGTGGCTCGGTCAGTTGCTCTTCATCATCGCGTTCATTTGGATCTACAGCAGGGGAGTCGAAAACAAACCTTGGGCTAGCCAGGGCATTCGTTACGGTCTCATGATGTCGTTACTGGCCGTGATTCCGGCTGCGTGTACTCAATCTGTTCTTTACCCGGTCCCGTACGTCGTGCTGGCAAAGTGGATCTTCGCAGGCAGCGTCCAGCTTCTGCTGTTGGCTCTCGTTGTGGCGGCATGTTACAGGAAGGGAGCTGCCGATCCCACTGCCGTTCCGCAGACGACGAGCCGCAATCCGTGAGTGAGCACATCCTCCAACATGTCGACCCTCGTCCAGCGCCCCAGGCGCTCAGGTGAGGCGCGTCTTGGCGGTCCCAATCTGCGTAAGGATCTCCGGGCGGCGCAGCATGTGGTAAGGAGCGCCCACCGAGGACTTTGTCAAAAGGCTGGCGGGCGCTCAAGCTGCGCCTGTCTCCCCCTACGAAGCGCGATCAAGCTCACCTTAATGATCTAGGTACGACTACAAGCGAGCAGTTGTTTTTGCGTCAACCCTAAGCACTTCCCCGAGAAGCTAAACATAGGACAGATGTTTGCAACTGTGAGATGGAGAAGTATAAAGAGTTGTTAACAGCAATAATCAGCTTCTTCTTCATCTTTTTGTTGTTATCCAGCCAGCTCTTGTGAGTGCGCCCGAGTGGTCTCGCTTCGCCTCCGCCAGTTCCATCACCGGCGATTCGCCCGCCATCAGTAAATCAACTTCAAGCCGAACTGAATCTCTCGGGACGAGGTGGCTGTGGCGCTGATTAATCCCGCCGAGGGGCTAATTGCCCCGCCCGAAAATACAGTCAGGTTGGGTGTGCCGAAATTTGTGTGGTTCAGCACGTTGAAGCATTCCGCTCTAAACTGCAACGCAATCTTCTCGGTGATCTTCGTGTTCTTGAACAGGGAGACATCCATATCCACCAAGCCTGGACCAGTTAGAGTTCCTCTGCCCAAGTCTCCATAGGTACCCGCCGCCGGCAACACAAACGCGTTCGGATTGAACCATTGATTGGGACTACCGAGCACAATGGGGCCGCTAAAGTTGGAGTTCAGGGAGGGACGGTCCGGATTTCTCGTGTCTCCGTCGCCCGAAACGTTAGAACCGGCCTGAGGCGTCAAGGGGAAGCCACTCATCAACGTGGTAATCGTATTGAACACCCAGCCGCTGACCAGTTTATCTCCCACCCCAAGGGTATGCGCGAGCCAATACTGCCCATGCCCAAAGGGCAGTTCATAACTAGCCGTGAAGTGCGCCTGGTGAGCTATATTCAGCGCGGATGGCCCCCAGTCTTTCCGCAAATCAAATCGATCCAACACCATCTGTGCCTGATTGTTAGATTGAGCCCCGGTCAGCGCGGAATTATCGTCCAGACTTTTCGACCACGTGTAGTTCGCTCGAAATTGCAGTTTTCGCGTGAAACGTCTGATAACGTCCACTTGTAGGGCGTTGTAGCTGCTATTGCCTTCCGTATACCAGAAAAATCCGCCCGACAGATTGGGATTGGGACGGAGACCTACGGGGATATATTCGGCGCCCTGGGGTACCATACTCGTCGCCTTGCCATCGCCGCCGGCAATGCAGCCGCTCGGGTCGCTACAAATCTGCGGCGGAATGCTATTGGGATCTATGCTGACAAGCTGGTGGAAGCCAAAGGATCCTACATAACCAATGCGAAGCGATGTGTTGCGGTCTAGTTGTTGCTCGATAGTTAAGTTCCATTCCTCAAGGGTGGGGGTTTTCGCGTTCGCCTGGACTCCCTGGGGAGCATAGATAGTGCAGCTCGGGGGGAGGGGAGCTCCGGGTGTGCCGCACTGGGGTGCTGGCGGCACATTGGGAACAACAGGGATGATCTTAAATAAGGACTCGTTGGCGAACGAAACTGATCCATTGTAAGGAGGGACCGCGTTGAGTTGAAAGGCGAGGGCGTCTAACAACGAATAATGGATTCCAAATCCCGCATGGACTGCAGTGGTCCCGTGTCCGGAGGGATCCCACGCAAGCGCCACCCTGGGGCCGAAGAGCAATTTTGCGTTGTTTTGCGTGAAGGCCGAATCGCCTATCCGCGGGGTGGTCACAAGCACACCGTTCGCATCGGTAACGAAATTAGAAGCCCTTCCCGCCTCCTCGTTCCAACCAGTGTCGAATTCGTGCCGAATGCCTACCTCAAACGTGAGATTGGACCGTAGTTTGATCGCATCCTGAACGTACCACGCGCCCATGAGGCTTCGCCAACCCAACTCGGTAGCCGTGGGCACTACTTGAAAGGTGCTTACCGTCCCCTGCAGGAACGTCTGTAAAGTGCTGAAACTGGCTTGCCCCAACTGACGCGAAGCGGTGTCTTCATTATCCTGAAGCGGCTGCAACCAGATTCCCAGGCTGATCTGATGAATTCCCCTGCTGATTTGTAGATTATTCGTGAAAGTAAGAAGATTTCTGCGGTTCCAAACGCTCGAGGCATTGTTAGGCCCCGCCGAGGTGATCGTACCATTGGCCGTGGTCGTAACCCCGCCGCCGATGACGATTCCGCCCGGGCTGGCTCCGGACACAAACGAAAGGCTTGGAGAGAACGAGGCCTGGGGCGCGGAATCGTTAGCGAAACCAGCGCGCGAGAAACCGGCCGTAAAGCTGTTGAGGACCCGCGGCGACAGGATATGCGTCTCCTGCAAGCTGATCACCTGGCTGCGGAGCGCCAGAGCCGACGCGAACAGCGGGTTCGCTAACGGGATCAGACCATTACCATCATCTATGGTGTAAGCACCCGAAAGCGTGTCTCGATCACTGAGGATGTAGTCTGCGCGAAGAGTACCGAAATCTTCGCGGATGGATTGCTCGGGATGATCGAATGACAATGCTTCTCCAAAGCATCCACCGCCCAACTCTGTACCGTTTTGCTGCGGCCAGAAGGACATATACGGCAACATCGCCGGGTTCAGGCTCGGGACTGGGGTTTCCACACAGCTGGCATTTGGCAAGGATCCCTGGCGAGCCATTGCGTCGGGGACAACGCTGAGATTACTGACCGCCAAACTCTGCCGAAATCCTTCGTAATTGCCGAACAAGAAGAGTCGATTTTTCTTGATGGGCCCTCCCAAGGAGCCTCCGAACTGGTTTTGCTGGAACGGCGGGATCAAACCCTCATCAAAATAGTTGCGCCCATCCAGAGCGCTGTTGCGGACAAACTCATAGAGGGTCCCATGCATCGTATTGCTGCCAGACTGGGTGACCACGCTGACTTGGGCTCCTTCGCGCTTTCCATATTCCACCCCATAATCACCCGTCAGGACGTTGAACTCCCGGACCGCATCAATTCCCAGCAAGTTCCCGCTAACCCCGCCCGGGGTCACCGCTAGTTGGCTCGATCCCGTATATTCCACTCCATTGAGCAACGTCAGGTTGTCACCTGGTCTTTGCCCGTCTACCGCGTACGCGCTTCCATTGCTCGTCGTAGTATTAGGGCCTCTCAGCGCGGTATAGTTGATGGTGCCGGGATTGAGGGTAATCAGGTTATCAAAGCTACGGCCGTTGAGCGGCAAGTCTTTTATCTCGCGCTCCCCTACCAGCCCGGAGACTGGAGCGGTCGTGGTGTTGACCACGGGAACCTCTTCCGAAACAACGATCTGTTGGACGACTTCGCCCACTTCGAGCCGCAGGTTCACCACCGCTTCCTGGCCTACGTCTAACTTAACCCCCGTCCGGACAGCAGCTTTGAAACCTTCCTTCTCTGTCCTTATTTCGTGCAGCCCTATGGGCAGTGAGAGGACCCGGTAATTCCCGGTTGGGTCTGTTGTTACGACCCGCGTCGCTCCGGTTTCCACATCCTTTACCGTGACGGTTGCGCCGCTCACGGCGGCTCCGGAAGCGTCTTCTACTCTCCCGGAAATGGCGGCGGACACCTGAGCCCACCCCGCATCCGGGCATGCCAGCAGCACTAGAACCGCAAGAAACAGGCGCAGCAACCACGGCCGCCAACCCGGGAACCCTCTCATAAAGGCAACTACAACAACGGCAAAACCGTATGTGGCTCCGAACGTGAAGAGGGTCGTCAGCGAATATAGTGTCGGGTACTTATTCCGTGTGCGATGCGTGTGCGCGAAAGCAGAAACCGCAAGCATCTGACCAAGCCAGAGAGCCAGACCGACGGCCACGATTACTGCGGGGCGTGGCAAAAGGTATCCAATGGTGATTCCTCCAATGTAAGGTACAGCCCCGATTGTCACTGCCGCAAAGCCTCTAGCAATATTTGCGTTTGGCGCAAGCGGAATCAACGGCGCATCTTGGACGGTTCCGTCCGCCAATCGCCGCCTGATAACGAGCCGACCCGGGAGCGCAGTAGCGCCAGTTATCCCTTCGACGATCTTCCGACATTCCTGCGCATCAAGTAGAGCCAAGAACCTCGCCCTGACCTCGCGTTCCGTTTCATCAGCCGCACGAATTATTATCCTATACCCATCGGGAAGTTCTTCGAGAAAGCTATGGCAGAGGAGAATCTCTCTCGATTGAGGCGTAATGGCTGCCTCGATGGCTGGTTCTGCAAATAAGTGCCGCTCCACTCGACCGGGAATAAAGCGAACGCTGTCGTGCCGGATTTGCAACCTGGGTTGTGCGCCCCGTGGCGGAAAAGCCAAGCGCAATGCCAAAGCGATTGCGGCCACCAGCCCGATGGCCAGGAACCACAAGGCTGGATGATTCCCGAAGCCCTCGGAAAAGCAGCTGAGGCCGACCTTCAAAGGGATGTAGGCGGCGCAGAGCAGCAAAAATGCTGTATATGCGAGTGGAATGACTCGGCGTGAAAGGGGAGGCTGGACGCAGAAAACAAACGGCTCGCCGCGCTGATCCTCGATGGCCATCGACAGTAGGTATACCACCGTCGCGGGCAGCAGGAGGCTGACAATGTTGGTAATGTCAGCGTAACTGGCGAAAACAGGCGCTAACTGAGAATTGCTGGTAGGGTTGGCGGCGAGGCAGTGGGAGTCATCCCGGAACACCTTATGAGGCGCGAGGTCGGGCACAAGGGGCTGACGAAGCTTCACGTTGTGCACTCGATGCACGAACGCAAGGCGCTCATGGCCGACCTGTCGGACGCGTTCGTCGCGCTGCCGGGCGGATTCGGGACGCTGGAAGAGCTTTGCGAGGTGGTGACGTGGACGCAGCTTGGCTTGCATGCGAAGCCCTGCGGAATCCTGAATGTCTTGGGGTATTACACCCCATTGCTGGCGATGTTCGATCATGCGGTGGAGGAG
>Ga0066793_10001413_pt1 | contig 10885 bp, 11 predicted proteins | sample PersoiDNA2013189_FD_83876 | JGI IMG/M metagenome (GOLD analysis project Ga0066793, IMG submission 83876) | Permafrost soil microbial communities from the Arctic, to analyse light accelerated degradation of dissolved organic matter (DOM) -... | ecosystem: Environmental > Terrestrial > Soil >...
CGGCGACTTCGTCACGCCCACGGTCGTCGGCGCGGAGGAGTACGACTTCGCCGAGCGGGACCTGCGGTACACCACGGCGATGTTCGAGCTGCTGACCAGCGACCGCGAGTTCGCCAGCCACAACAAGACGATCATGCAGCAGTGGCTCGCCGCCTGGGTGCCGCGCGCCATCGTGGCCGCCCGTGCGCTGCAGCCCATCTGGTCGCAGCCCGACGCCAAGCCGCCGCGGTTCGAGGACGGCCTGGACGCCGTCAAGCACCGGTTCAGCGGAATCCTGTCCGACCTGCACCTGGAAACACCGAAGGAGCTGGCCCAGTGACCACGTTCACGACTGCGGAAAGCCCGTTCAAGGCCGACCACACGGCGTCCAACATGTGCGGCGTCACATTGATGAACAATCAGGTCGGCGCGGTGGTGGCTGAGGTCATGGCGACCAAGCCCAACGTGCGGGTGATGCCGCTGCCATCCATGATCCGGGTCGACGCGGAGCGCCGGATGGACTTCGTCTACGACGAGATCTCCGAGGCGCTGGGCGAGGAGCCCGGCTTCTTCGACGCCGCGGAATTCGAGGAGAACATGTCCACCCACTACGGCCGCATGATCCACGAGGACGACCGGACGATCATGTTCGCCAACCCCGAGGACGCGGCTGAGTACATCGATTTCGATCTGACCGCCAGCTAGGCCTTGCGGCTCGGCCCACGATGAGGAGGCAGCCTTGTACGAGAAGGACGGCGAGAAGTACTTCGTTGTAGATAGTCATATGCACTACTGGAACGCGGCACCGGACAACTGGGTGGCGGGGGCGGAGCAGTACGCCAAAGGCTGGATCGAGTGCTTCCACGCCTACCAGGGGCTCGGGCCGCCGGAGACCCACTGGTCGATCGAACACTTCCAGAAGTACTCCGAGGACGACCTGATGAAGGACGTCTTTGAGGACGGGTACGTGGACGTGGCGATCTTCCAGCCGACGTATCTCAAGGAGTGGTACGAGGAGGGCTTCAACACCACGGAGCGCAACGCGGCCCTCGGTGAGAAGCACCCGGGCAAGTTCATCGCCAACACCCGCTTTGACCCTCGTGATGGCGACGTTGGCCTGAAGCAGCTCCAGGCCAACGTCGACCGGTACGGGTCGAAGGGCGTCAAGCTCTACACCGCGGAGTGGAACAACGGCTCGCGCGGCTACAAGCTGAGCGACCCGGGGACGTACCGCTATCTGGAGGCCGCCCAGGGGATGGGCATCAAGAACATCCATGTCCACAAGGGCCCGACGATCTGGCCACTGGACAAGGACGCCTTCGACGTCTCCGACGTGGACCACGCCGCTACCGATTTCCCGGAGCTGAACTTCATCGTCGAGCACGTCGGCCTGCCGCGGATCGAGGACTTCTGCTTCATGGCGACGCAGGAGCCCAACGTCTACGCGGGCCTGTCGGTGGTCATCGGCGGGCTCATGTACGCCAGGCCGAAGTTCTTCGCCAAGGTCATGGGCGAGCTGCTGTTCTGGGTCGGCGAGGACAAGATGACCTTCGGCAGCGACTACGGCATCTGGGAGCCCAAGTGGCAGATCGAGGGCTTCGTCGACTGGGACTACCCCAGTGACGAGTTCTCGGACTTCCCGAGGGTGAATGTCGCGACCAAGAAGAAGATCCTCGGCTTGAACGCGGCCAAGCTCTACGGCATCGAGGTGCCGGCCGAGTATCAGCTGGATGCCGGCGAGGGAACCCCCGCCGCGCAGGATGACGCGCAGCTGGTCGAGAGGGCATGACTGCCCCGGTGACCGCGGGCAGGCGTGGCACGCGCCCGGCGGAGCTCAGCGCTCCGCCGGGCGCGCCCGGCGGAGCTGTGGTCGAGGCGCCGCGGGTGCTCGCCGCGCTGGATTCGGTGCGGGACCCGGAGCTCGACGAGCCGATCACCGCGCTGGGCTTCGTCTCCTCGTGCACTGTCACACCCGATGGTGACGCGCAGGTCCGGCTGCGGCTGCCCACCTACTTCTGCGCGCCCAACTTCGCCTTCCTCATGGTGGCGGACGCCTACGACGTGGTGTCAGCCATGCCGGGCGTGCGCACCGCGGAGATCGTGCTCGAAGATCACTTCGCCTCTGACGCGATCAACGGCGGAGTGGCCGCGCGGGCCGGGTTCGCGCGGTCGTTCGACGGCGAGGCGGTCGGCGAGCTACATGAGCTGCGCGCCGACTTCCTGCGCAAGGCCGTCATGGCCGGCACCGACCAGGTATGCCGGCCGCTGCTGGCCGCGGGGACCGATCCGGCCAGCCTGCCGGCGCTCACCCTGGGCGATGTGCCCCCTTCCCGTGCGCTCCAGCGGCTGCGCGAGCGGCGGGCGGAACTGGGACTGCCCGCCTCCGACGACGCGCCGCTGCTGATCGATCCGAAGTCCGGCGAGCCGGTGAGCCCGGACTCCCTGCGGCTGCACCTGGGGCGCGCCCGGCTGACCCGGACCAGCCTCGAGGCGAACGGCAGCATCTGCCGCGGCATGCTGCGGCACCGATACGACTCTCCAGGACTGCGCTCCGAACCACGGGGCGAGGAGGAGGAACAGTGAAGGCCGTCCGCTTGCACGCATTTCACGACCAGCCGGTGATCGACGAGGTACCCGAGCCGGCCATCGGTGGTCCGCTCGATGTCATCGTGAAGATCGGCGGCGCCGGCGTCTGCCGCACCGACCTGCACATCATCGAGGGCCAGTGGGACGCGGCCATGGGCACGCCGCTGCCGTACATCCTGGGCCACGAGAACGCGGGCTGGGTGCATGAGGTCGGCTCCGCGGTCACCAACGTCACTGTCGGCGACACGGTGATCCTGCACCCCACGCCGACCTGCGGGCTGTGCCGTGCCTGCCGGGCCGGCGATGACATGCACTGCGTGGCCAGTTCGTTCCCCGGCCTGAGCACCGATGGCGGCATGGCCGAGTACCTGCTCACCTCGGCGCGCGCGTGCGTCAAGCTCGACCCGCAGACCAAGCCGGAGGATGTCGCGGCGCTCGCCGACGCGGGCATCACCGCGTACCACGCGGTCCGCAAGGCCATCCCGCTGCTGTATCCCGGCACCTCGTGCGTGCTGATCGGCGCGGGCGGTCTCGGCCATATCGGCATCCAGTGCCTGGCGGCGCTCACGGCCACCCAGATCATCGTGGTGGACCGCAACCCCGATGCGCTGAAGCTCGCCGAGCAGCTTGGCGCGCAGCACACCGTGGTCGCCGACGGCGGCCAGGTCGACGCGGTCAAGGAGCTCACCGACGGCGGCGCCGAGGTGGTGCTCGACTTCGTCGCCGAGCAGGGTGCCGAGAACGACGGGTTCGCGATGACCCGCCCGGCGGGCTCGTACTACGTCATTGGCTACGGCGGCGAGCTGCACATCCCGACCCTGGACATCATCTCCACCGAGCGCAACATCATCGGCAACATCGTCGGGACCTACAACGAGCTCGCCGAGCTCATGGTGCTGGCGCAAACCGGGAGAGTCACCCTGCACACCAGGACCTACCCACTGGACGCGGCGGCCGACGCGCTCGCCGATCTCGACGCGGGCCGGGTCCGCGGCCGGGCCATCCTCGTCCCCTAGCCGCTTGCGGCACTGTCCCTGTCAGGCACGACTAACCCTTCAGACACCGACGTCCTAGGAGGACCAATGGCCAAGGAACTGCGTTTCGGTGCGGAAGCTCGCGACCTGCTGCTGGCAGGCGTCGACCAGCTGGCCGAGGCGGTCAAGTCGACGCTCGGGCCCAAGGGGCGCAACGTCATCCTGGAGAAGATCACCGGATCACCGGTGGTCACCAACGACGGCGTGACGATCGCGCGGGAGATCCACCTGAAGAACCAGTTTGAGAACATGGGTGCCCAGCTGGTCAAGGAAGCCGCGATCAAGACCAACGACATCGTCGGCGACGGCACCACCACGGCGACCGTGATAGCCCAGGCCGTCGTGCGGGAGGGGATGAAGTCGATCGGCGGCGGCGCCAACCCGGTACTGGTCAAGCGGGGAATCGATCTCGCCGTTGGACAGCTCGTCAGGCACCTGCAGAGCGTCGCGCACCCGGTGGTCACCGAGGAGGACTACGCGAGGGTGGCCGCGATCTCGGCCAACGACGACGACACGGTGGGCGCGGTCATCGCCAAGGCGCTGCACACCGTGGGCGACGGCGGCATCGTCACGGTGGAAGAGTCGGCCGCCCATGGGATGAGCGTCGACTTCGTCGAGGGCTTCGAGTTCGACAACGGCTACATGTCGCCGTATATGGTGACCAACCCGGCCAGCCTGGAAGCGATCGTCGATGACCCCTACATCCTGCTGTGCAGCGAGAAGATCTCCAAGGTGCAGCAGCTGATGCCGCTGCTCGACAAGATCATGCGGGCGCCGCGGCCGCTGGTCATCCTGGCGGAGAACGTCGAGGGCTCGGCGCTGAGCATGCTGGTGCACAACCACGTCAACGGGATCTTCCAGTGCGTCGCGGTGCGGGCTCCCGGCTTCGGCGACCGCAGGCTGCACAAGCTGGAGGACATCGCGACGATCACCGGCGGCGCCGTGTACAGCAAGCACTCCGGATTCAGCCTGGAGACGATGACCGTCGATCAGCTGGGCCGGGCCTCCCAGGTGCGGGTCAACGCGGAACGGACCGCGATCATCGATGGCAGCGGCTCAACCGACGCGGTCGAGTTCCGGGTCGCCCAGCTGCGCGCGGAGATGGAGCGGGCCACCTTCGGGATCGACGAGGACGTGCTCACCGAGCGGATCGGCTCGCTGTCCGGCAAAGTCGCGGTGATCAGGGTGGGGGCCCCCACCAACGCCGAGCTGAAGGAACTGCAGCACCGGGTCGAGGACGCGCTGTCCGCTACCAGGGCGGCCATGGCCGAAGGCATCGTGGCCGGCGGCGGGGCGGCGCTCATGCACGCCGAGGGGGCGCTGGACGAACTGGAGGTAAGCGGCGACTATGCCACCGGCGTGGAGATAGTGCGCCGGGTGCTCACCGAGCCCGCATATCTCATTGCGGCTAATGCAGGCTACTCTGGCCAGGAGGTCGTGGCCCGGATGCAGCAGATGGGCAGCGACGAGGGGTTCGATGCCCTGCAGGGGCGGTTCGGCAACATGATCGAAATGGGCATTATCGACCCGTTGCGCGTCGCCAGGTCGGCGCTCCAGAACGGTGCCTCAGTAGCCGGGCTGCTGCTCACCACCAACACCCTGATCGCCGAGGAGCAGACGCCCTGGGGCGGTAGCGCCGCGCTGATGACCGAGTTCGGCGCGCTTGACGAGGGACTGCACCAGCCGTCCCCCGACTCGAGCACGCCGCAATCCCTCGGCCTCGGCCCGTCGGTTGGCTGAGGTTGGGGCCACCGGCTGGGGACTCGGCTCTGCAGTTGCCGTTGCCGCCCAGGACGGAGCCGTCGGCTAGTACTGCCACGGACCCGAGCGGGCTGCGCCTGCTGCGCTCGCGTGGCCGCGCGCGCGGCGTGCTGGCGCTGCTCGGGCCGGCGTTCGTGGCCGCGGTCGCGTACATCGACCCTGGCAACTTCGCCACCAACTTCTCCGCGGCGAGGTTCGGCTACGCGCTGGCGTGGGTTATCGTGGCCGCCAACCTGATGGCCATGCTGGTGCAGTACCTGTCCGCCAAGATCGGCGTGGCCACCGGGCGTGATCTGCCCGAGCTGTGCCGCGAGCATCTGCCGCGGGCCGTGTCCCGTGGCCTGTGGGTGCAGGCCGAGCTCATCGCCATGGCCACCGACCTGGCGGAGTTCGTCGGGGCCGCGGTCGGCTTGAACCTGCTGTTCCATGTGCCGCTGCGCGCGGCCGGGCCGATGACGGCCGTGGTCGCCTTCGCGATCCTGGCCCTGGAGCAGCGCGGCTACCGCCGCTTCGAGCTGGCGATCGGTGGCCTGCTCGGCATCGTATTCCTCGGGTTCGCCTACGACCTGGCCGCCGTGGGCGTGCCGCCGCGGGGCATCGCGGCCGGACTGGTCCCGAACTTCGCCGGCAACAGCAGCCTGCTGCTCGTCGCCGGCATCGTGGGCGCCACCGTGATGCCGCACGTGGTGTACCTGCACTCGGCCCTGACCAAGTCCCGGGTGTCCTGCAGCGACGACGCCGAGCGGCGGGAGCTGCTGCGTTTCCAGCGGCTCGACGTGCTGATCGCGCTGGGTGCCGCTGGCCTGATCAACCTGTCGATGCTGTTCGTCGCCGTGTCGCTGGCCGGCCGCACGGGCCGCTCCCAGGCTGACACGATCGAGGCCGCGCACGCCGGGCTCGGCCGGGTGGTCGGCGGCGGTGCCGCGCTGATGTTCGCGGTCGCCCTGCTCGCCTCGGGGCTGTCCTCCTCCAGCGTGGGCACATACGCGGGCCAGGTGGTCATGCAGGGGTTCATCCGCCGCCGGATTCCGTTGTTCGTCCGCCGCGGGCTGACCATGCTGCCAGCGCTCGTGGTGCTCGAGCTGGGGCTGCCGCCCACCGGGAGCCTGGTTATCTCGCAGGTCGTGCTCTCCTTCGGCATCCCGTTCGCGCTGGTGCCGCTGGTGGTGCTCACCCGCCGCGCCGACATCATGGGCCCGCTGGTGAATCACCGGATCACCACGGTGACGACCGGGTGCATCGTCGCGATGATCATCGTCCTGAACGGCTACCTGCTCTACACCACCTTCACAGGCTGATCTTGGCCACGCGGTGAACCGCGGGCCGGTGCCCCCCACCGCGCCTTACCTGCTCTTATAGCAGAGTGTAATATAATGGATACAGAGCGGAGTGCCGAGGGCCGCCCGGGATCGCGGGGGAGAGGCATGACCACAGTGCTGGTCGTTGACGACGATCCGGATGTCTGCGACCTCGTCACCTTCAAGCTCCAGAAGTCGGGGTACGAGGTCCGCCGGGCGACGGACGGTGATGAGGCACTCAGCGCCGTCGCCGCGGAACTGCCCGACATCGTGCTGCTCGACGTCATGATGCCCGGACCGTCCGGCCTGGAAGTGCTGGAGCGATGGCGGGCGAACCCGGAGACGGCGACATTGCCGGTTATCCTGCTGACCGCCCGGGCGCAGCAGAGCGATGTGGAGACCGGCTTCGCCCTGGGCGCCGATGACTACATCCTGAAGCCGTTCAGCCCGCGTGAACTGGCCCGGCGGGTCGCCGCGGTGATCGCCCGCAGCCCGGTGAGGTGACTCCGGCCATCGGCCCCGGCCGCATCGCCGGGTGAGTCACCGGTACCCTCGTCGGCATGACGATGGGCCAGCCCACCACGGTGGACCAGGAGATGATGGACGCCGCGCTCGAGCAGGCGCGGGCCAGCCTGGGCGCCGGTGGCGTCCCGGTCGGCGCGGTGCTCGCGTCGGCTACGGGCATCATCGCGGCCGGGCACAACGAGCGTGTGCAGCGCGGCGACCCGGTCGCCCACGGGGAGATCGCATGCCTGAGGAACGCCGGCCGGCAGTCCTCCTATCGGGACATGTCCCTCTATACGACACTCTCGCCCTGTCAGATGTGCACGGGCGCGATCCTGCTCTTCCAGATCCCCAGGGTGGTCGTGGGGGAGGCGCAGACGTTTGCGGGTGACCTGGGCTTTCTGGCCGACCGGGGAGTAGACGTGGTACTCCTGCGTGATGACCGCTGTGTGGCCGTCATGCGGGAATTCCAGGAGCGCTACCCGGAAGTCTGGAGCGTAGACATCGGTGGCCGCTAGCGCAATCCGGTCAGCGTCAGCGACCAGTGAGCGAGCCCAGCGGCTTTTCCGGGTCGCGGAGCGCGTTCGTGTCCACCGGCTGGCCCGCACGGACCAGTTCCTGGATCGCGTCGTTGACGTCCCAGATGTTGACGTTCATGCCGGCCAGTACCTGCCCGCCGCTAAGCCAGAACGCGATGAACTCACGCCCGGCGACGTCACCACGGAAGACGACCTCGTCGTAGCCGCCGGGTTCCACGTAGCCGGAGTACTCCATGCCCAGGTCGTACTGGTCGGTGAAGAAGTAGGGCACCCGGTCGTAGGCAACGTCCTGGCCGAGCATTGCCTGGGCGGCGGCCTGGGGCTGGTGCAGCGCATTGGCCCAGTGCTCGACCCGGACGTGCTTGCCCAGCCGGGGGTGGAAGGCGCTGGCGACGTCCCCGGCGGCGTAGATATCCGGGTCCGAGGAGCGCAGCCGCGCGTCGACCCGGATACCGTTGTCTGTCTCCAGGCCGGCTGCCGAGGCGAGCTGGCTGTTGGGGGTGATCCCGACCCCGGCGATGACCACGTCGGCCTCGACACGGCTGCCGTCGGCCAGCAGCACACCGTTGGCCTGGCCCGCGCGGCCGGTGATCTCGGCGATCTGCACTCCACAGCGCAGGTCCACGCCGTGGTCCTGGTGCAGGGTGGCGAAGACCTGGGCGACCTGGCGGCCGAGCACCCGCAGCAGCGGCAGTTCCGCCATCTCCAGCATGGTGACCTCGAGACCGGCGGCCCGGGCCGCGGCCGCGGTCTCCAGGCCGATCCATCCGGCGCCGATCACCGCGACTTTGGACGCCGACTGGAAAGCCGCCTTGATCCGGTCGCTGTCACCGAGGTTCCGCAGGTAGAGCACGCCGTCGAGATCAGCGCCCGGCACGGAAAGCCGGCGCGGCGAGGACCCGGTGGTCAGCAGCAGCTTGGCGTAGCTGATCTGGCTGCCATCGGCGAGGCTCACCTCGTGCGCGCCGGGATGGACGGCGGTGACGGCGACCCCGAGGCGCAGATCAACATCGTGTTCGGTGTACCACTGCCGGGGATGGACGTAGATCGTTTCGCGTCCGGCCTTGCCGAGCAGGTAGTCCTTGGACAGCGGTGGCCGCTCATAGGGCCATTCGTGCTCCTCGCCGACCATGACAAGCGGACCCTCGAAGCCCTCCGCCCGCAAGGTCTGCGCCGCTTTCGCCCCGGCGAGGCTCGCGCCGACGATCAGGTATGTCGTATTGGTGGTCATGATCAGCTCCGTTGCTGCCGGTCGGATCGTTCCCGCAGGGTGGCGGCCAGCTGTTCGCCGAGCCGCTGCCACGCGGCGTCGAATGTGGTTACGCCGTTGTCTTCGAGTTCCTGCGTGACGTCGTCGTAGTCGATGCCGAGCCGCTGCAACTGGTCCAGCACCTGCCGCGACTCGTCGTAGTGACTACGCACCGAGTCGGCGGGCACCTGGCCGTGCTCGGCCACCAGGCGCAGGGTCGCCTCGGGCATCGTGTTGACCACACCCGGTGCGACCAGGTCGACCACGTAGCGGGTGTCCGGATAGGCCGGGTCCTTGACCGACGTCGAGGCCCACAACGGCCGCTGCGGCCGCGCCCCGGCCGCGCTCAGCGCGGCCCACCGCGCCCCGGAGAACACCTGCTCGTAATGCTGGTAAGCGATGCGCGCATTCGCGATGGCCGCGCGCCCGCGCAGCCCCGCCGCCTCGCTGGTGCCGATCTTGTCCAGCTGGGAGTCGATGTCGGTATCGACCCTGGATACGAAGAACGAGGCGACTGACCCGATCGACGACAGGTCGTGGCCGGCCTGCCGGGCACGTTCCATGCCGTCCAGAAAGGCATCCATGACCGCGTCGTATCGCCGCAAGGAGAAGATCAGCGTGACGTTGATGCTGATCCCCTCGGCCAGGCATGCGGCGATCGCCGGCAGCCCCTGCCGGGCAGCCGGGATCTTGATGAACAGGTTGGGCCGGTCGACCAGCCACCACAATGCCCGCGCCTCAGCGATCGTGGCCGCGGTGTTGTGCGCGAGCCGTGCGTCAACTTCGATGGACACCCGCCCGTCCACGCCGCTCGTCGCGTCGTACACCGGCCGCAGCACGTCACACGCCCACCGCACGTCATATGTGGTCAGTGCGCGAAGCGCCTCCCGGACCTCGACGCCACGGGTGGACAGGTCCCGCAATTGCGAGTCATAGGCGTCGCTGCCGGTGATGGCCTTGGCGAAGATGCTGGGATTGGTCGTCACTCCCACCACATGATCACGAGCGGCCAGGTCGGCCAGGCTGCCCGACACCAGCCGTTCCCGGCTCAGGTCATCCAGCCAGATCGAGACTCCGGCCTCGCTCAGTGTCTTGAGTGCGTCATTCACTATGGTCCCCTTCCCCGCCGCACGGCAGCGAACGATCAGCCAGGAACACCGGCCAGAGCAAAGAACTCAGCCCTGGCGCGAGCATCGGTGCGCAATGTTCCAGTCGTCGCCGAGGTGACGGTCGTGGCGCCCAGGGCTCGCACCCCACGTAGCGTCATGCACGAGTGCTCGGCCTCCAGGACCACGCCCGTGCCGCGCGGGCCAAGGCGCGCGGCCAGGCAGTCGGCGACCTGCTTGGTCAGCCGCTCCTGGGTCTGCGGCCGGGCCGCGAAATGCTCGACCAGGCGGGCCAGCTTGGACAGTCCAAGAATGCGCTCGCCCGGCAGGTAGCCGACGTGCGCGACGCCGGAGAAGGGCAGCAGATGATGCTCGCAGACGGTCCGGAACGGGATGGCCCGCGCCAGCACCAGCTCGTCGTAGCCGTCGTCGTTCGGGAACGTGGTCAGCTGCAGCGGCCGGGCATCAAACAGCTCCGCGTAGGCCCGCGCCATCCTGGCTGGTGTCTCCCGCAGGCCCTCACGGCTGACCTCGATCCCCAGCGCGGCCAGAAAGTCCGCAGCGGCCCGCTCCGCCGCCACTAGGTCCACGCTGGCGCTATCGCTCGCTATCCGCAATTCCGGGCGGGATGGCGGCGCGGTACCATAGTCCTGCTGGTCCGGCTGGGAATACAGCTCAGCCGGATCGAGGGTCAGTTCATGCGTCATGACAGTTCCGCCTCCTGGGCGCCGGCTGGTGCAGCGACGCGGCTGATCGCCACGCAGCAAGATCCCGGCCGGGGATCGAGGGCCGGATGCAGCCCGCCTGCGCCGAGACCCGCGACAAGGCC
>Ga0066793_10001414_pt1 | contig 10883 bp, 9 predicted proteins | sample PersoiDNA2013189_FD_83876 | JGI IMG/M metagenome (GOLD analysis project Ga0066793, IMG submission 83876) | Permafrost soil microbial communities from the Arctic, to analyse light accelerated degradation of dissolved organic matter (DOM) -... | ecosystem: Environmental > Terrestrial > Soil >...
CCACAGACGAGTACGTGGTGATGTCAACGACAGGAAGCTGCGAGCCGCTCGGCTTGTTAGCGAACGCGACGCCAGCAGCGATGCCCGCGAGATGGCGGCTTACGACCGCGACTGCCTCGCCGAGACCAAGCAGCTCAGCATCAGCGTGCTGGACCAGAGCATGGACACGGCGATGAAGACCCAGGAGTGGCTCTTCAGGACTTACATCGGCGCGCGGGACAACAAGGACAGGATCGAGTCGCTTCAGGAGATGCTCAAGAAGCGGGGTAAGTAACGGGGGCTGCCGCGCCGCGGCCTGCGGCGATTATCCCCGCGGCCTGCTCGATGCGTTCCTTGTAGGAGGCGATGGACTTCTCAGACTGCATCCCGCCCTCGACGTAGGTAATATCGAGCACCTGCATGAGCCCGAGCCCGGCCGGATGCGGGTAGACCTCGAAGGACGTTATCGCCGAATAAGGGATCTGGAAGCTCGCCCTCGACGACGGCAGGACCGCCGGCAGTTTGAACAACCCGGGGACATTGTTGGGCACGACGCAGAGGCGGAAGTTGGTCATCTCGATGAATGACGCGTTCTTGCGCTGCCACTTGAACATCGAGTACGGGCCGTCACAGATCGAGACTCCGAACGGCCCGAAAGAGAAGAGAAGCGACTCGGCGGACGCGGTCGCCGGGGGTGCCGTAACCGGGTCGTCCAGTGACACCCCGCAGTGCTCGCAGAACTCATCCTTGTCGCCAACTTGCTTGCCGCAGTGCGGGCAATACATGCCAGTGCCTCTCATTCGTCCGATACCGCCGACGCGCACCGGGAGGGAAGACTCCTGAACTCGTGACCGATTTGTACCATGACCGGGAACGGATTTAAAGTGTGGGAGGAGGTGCGACGATGAGTGCCACGGAAAGCCAGAGGCTCGACCACTACGGGAGGCGCGGGATCGCCGTCTTCCTCTGGTCACACGTTCCGGTCAAGGCGACGCTCGCGGGTGTGGTCCTGCTTTTGCCGGCTTTCTTCATCGGCATGTGGGTAATGATGGCCAACCCCTACTTCGAGTGCACGATGCGCATACAGGACGACAGGGGACAGCAGGTCATCACTTCTGGTCCCTACCGGCTGGTGAGACACCCGGGTATTCCCCGCAGGTCCTTTCAACGCTGACCTACCCGTTGATACTGGGATCGTGGTGGGCCTTCCTGCCCGCTGGCGCCCTGGCGGAGGTAGTCGTGGTCAGGACCGCGCTGGAGGACAGGATGTTGCGGGATGAGATGCCGGGTTACTCCGAGTACGCGGCGAGAACCCGGTTCCGCCTGGTCCCTTTCGCATGGTGAGATCGCCTCAAGCGTAGTTGTGCAGTGTGAACTCGAAGCAGGCTCCACCGTCGTTGTAAGCCCTGATAGTGCCGCCGTAGCGGCGAATTACTTTCTGAACCATCAACAGGCCCAGCCCGGGCCTCCCTTTGCCGCCCGCGTAGAACGGGAAGAAGATGGAGTCGAGGTCGCCCGACGGGATACCGGGACCGTTGTCGCGGAGGAGGAACCGGCCCCCCGAGTCCTGCTGCTCGAGCATCGAGATCTCCACCCTGGGTTGGTCGGCGCTGTTGTGCTCGACCCCGTTGGCGATGAGGTTCGAGAACAGCTCGAACATGTGGGTCTCGTTTGCCATCAGGGTCCCGAGGTCGCCCGCGACCTCCACCGTCGCGCCGTTCGCGGTCAACTCCGGCCTGTCGCGCAGCACTCGCCGGACGACCTCGCCCAGGTCGACATCCGAGACGTCTACCGCGATCCCCTCGACTTCGGCGAGGTCCATCAGGTCGTCGATCATCTGGTTGGCCCTGCGGGTGTTCTTGACTATCAGGTCAGCCATCTCTTTCATCTCGCCGGGGCCGACCCCTGAGGAGTCGAGCATGCGGGCAAGCGTGTCGGCGCCCGCGATTATCACCGTGAGCGGAGTCTTGAGGTCGTTCGAAACTGTGCGGGCGAAATTCTCGAGCTCGATGTTTATCCGCTTGAGCTCGCCCTCGGCCTGCCTGCGGATAACGATCTCATGCTTGAGCGACTCGTTGACCTCCCGGACCTCGTCCGTCCTCATCTGCACGACCTCCACCAGCCGCGCCCGGCGTTTGACGGCCTCCTCCTGCATCTGCTCCTTTTCCTCGAAGAAGTTGCGCATATCCTCGGCCAGCATCGCTATTCCCGCCAGTATGGCGTCGATATCGTCAGCTTCACCTGATGGACGCGGCTTGACCACCAGGTTGCGCAGCCCCATCCGGAAGAGCGCGTCGCTCGCCTCCTCGAGCCTGCCGGCCGGTTTCGCCGCGTCGAACTCGCCCGGCGAGGGCGCATCGTCGGGCCCTCTCAGCCAGCGCATCGAGGCCTCGCGGTCGGAGGAGATTATCCATGGATACTGGGGGCGGTTGGCGCCGGCGAAAAAGCCGGCGATCATCTTCTGCAAGGGGTTGTGGTAGAGGAAGACGAGCTTCTTGTTCCACTCCGGCCGGATGAGCTCGCCGCCGCAGAGGCGGGCTTCCCAGCCGACCGATTGAAGGGTCCCCAGGTCGAGGAGGACGGGCATCGCCATGGCCTCGGCTTGCTGGGTCAGGCTGAGCATCAGGGAGACGTGGGCCTCGATGTCCTCGGCCTTTACGGTCTGGGGGGTCACCTCGACAACGCCGACCCCGTCCTCGATGTAGATCCTGCCGACCCGTGAGGTGAGGTAAGGCCCCTCGACACCGGGCTGGTCGCCTCCGAATTCGTTCTCCATCACTTTCCTGAAACTTTCCAGGGCGCCGGCGGGCGCCGCTCAGGCGATACTATCTTTTGGGTGAAGGCTCCGGGCCGGTGCTTTCTACTCGATGCCCAGGGGATAAACGAAGTCCGCCATCTCGGGGCGCTCGGTCCAGCCGAGCCTCCTGTAGTACTCGCGCTCGTAGGAGGGGCGGTTGCGGCTGTTGAGCAGCGCAAGGCGCACACAGCCCTTCTCAGTGGCGAGCTCCTTCACCGCCTCGATCAGCACGCGGCCGTAACCTCTCTGTCTCTCGTTCTTCAGGACGAACATCTCCGAGACGAATCCCTCGGAGCCCGGCAGGATGAGGTAGGGGAGCCAGTGCACCGCGATGTATCCGCAGACTTTGCCGTGGTTGTTCTCGGCGACGAGCAGCGTGTGGCTCTTGTCGGCGTTGCACATGTCCAGCTGCCGCCTGATGTGAGGCTCGTTCACGCTCGAGAACCACCCCAGCTCGAGGACGATCGAGGCAATGGCGGGAACGTCCTCCTGGGTCGCCGGTCTGATGTTCGGTGGTTGTTCTTTCATATCTCGCCCGGATAGTTGAACGCATCGGTTGCCGCTCGCAATTATCCTACCACATGGTTCCGGCTCAAGTCCCAGCGGGTCACACGCGCCGCGAAAAATGGATATAATTTGGCGCGTCGACAGAAGAAGCTGGAGAAAGGGAAGGTCCAATGAAGACACGCATCACCGAGCTCCTGGGAATCGAGCACCCGATCATACTCTCGGGCATGAGCTGGATCAGCGTGCCGGAGATGGTCGCGGCTGTCTCCAACGCGGGAGGACTGGGATTGCTGGCCACCGGCGCCCTGAACGCCAAGGAGACCAGGGAGTCCGTGCACAGGATAAGAGAGCTCACCGACAAGCCTTTCGGGGGCAACGCCTCGCTGCTGTTCCCCGGGGCGGCCGAGAACGCGGCCGTGATGCTGGAGGAGAAGGTGCCCGTTATCAACTTCTCGCTGGGCAAGGGCGACTGGATAGTGAACGCGGCCAACGAGTACGGCGGCAAGGTGCTGGCGACGGTGACCAACTCGCGTCACGCGAAGCGGGCGCAGGACTACGGCTCCCACGGTGTCATCGTCACTGGCAACGAGGCGGCCGCCCACGGCGAGCCGCCGACCACGTTCTGCCTTGTCCCCAGCGTTGCCGACGTGGTCGACATCCCTGTTATAGCGGCCGGCGGCGTCGGTGACGGGCGCGGGCTGGCGGCAGTGCTGGCGCTGGGAGGAGAGGGTGTCGCGATGGGCACCAGGCTGATGGCTACCAAGGAGAGCCCGCTGCACGAGAACTTCAAGAAGCTCTCGGTCGAGAAAGACGTTTACGACACCATCTATTCCAAGAAGTTCGACGGACTGTGGTGCCGGGTGCAGGACACCCCGGCGGCGAGGCAGGCGACAAAGCACGGGCTGTTCCCGTTCGGCTACCTGCGCGCTATACCGAACTCGCGCTCGATAGCCAAGCAGGTGGGCCTCCCGTACTGGAAGTTGTTCATGGGCGTGCTCGCCTCCGGATGGGACAACGCCAGGCAGCTGGCCTACATGGCCAACGCGTTCAAGCAGATCCGCATCGCGACCGAGCTGGGCGACCTCGAGAAGGGAGTCCTGCCCGTGGGGCAGGTGCAGGGGCTCATGCACGACATCCCCACCGTCCAGGAGGTCATCGAGCGGACGGTCAGGGAAGCCGAGGAAGTCATCACCAACCTGCAGAAGAAGCTCGTCTAGAGCAGGCCTGCCGGGCCTGCGAGGAGTTGCGATGCAGTATCCGGAAGACCAGTTCGTGGTGCGTGGCCGGGATCGCTTCGCGCTCGGCGCGGACGCCGCGCGGGTCTCGGGCGTTCGCACGAGGGCGATCGTAAAGGTGCTCTCGGCCTGGGCGCGGCGGGAGCCTTCAATCCTCGAGGCGACGCGCATGCCCGAGCCTGCGGAGGAAGACACGCTTGCCGAGGTGGAGGGCGCCTCGCGCGCGATGGGGCTGGCGGCGGACGACCTTCTGGCGGCGCGCCGCATCATGGAGTCCCTGGCCATGCCGGGCTGCACCAACTTCGGCGCGGTCGGCACGGCCACCGAGGACCGAGGCGTCTTCATGTCGTGGAACTTCGACGTCACGCCGTTCTTCCGCCTGCTGTTCGGGCGGTTCCCGCTGTTCGTCCGGGAAGTGGAGGGGAAGATCCCTTACCTGGCACACGGTATCCCCGCCCTCTTCGGCATGGGAGTCATGAACGGTGAAGGGCTCACCTGTGTCATCAACGCGGTGGGGGTCACCGACGACGGCGAGGGCTTGTCTCCGTTCGAGCTGAACAACATCGCCATGGAGACCTGCACGCGCGTCTCGGAGGCGGCTAAGGTGTTCTCGGAAGGCCCGCACAAGGCGGTAAAGGCGATGACCGTCGGCATGCTCATGAACTGGAACACAACATGGGCCGACGCCGACGGCAACCTGTCGCTCTTCGAGTACTCGCACTCGCACTTCAACGAGCACGACGCGACCAGGCAGGCCACCATCGCCTCGGCAAACCACCACCAGTTCCTGGACCAGGCCCTGAGCGGCGGGATGAATCCTGACAGCCAGCCTCTCATCGCGGGCTCGTACTCGCGTCTCGCGAGGATGTACGCGCTGCTCGAGGAGTATCGCGGCCGGCTGGGGCCGAAGGTGGCCAAGGAGATGGTCTCAGACCACATCCCCGACTACTCCACGCTGTCCGACTTCGGGGTCGAGCGCGAGTGGTGGCAGGAGAAGCTCGACGACTCCACGATCTGCGCGCATGCCTGGAACGTCTCAAAGCACCTGAGGCAGGGGCACCTGAACGACGCGTTCATGGAGGCCGCCTTCAGCACCACGGTGTACTCGTTCCAGTTCCAGCCGCACCTGATGACCTCCTGGTTCACCGACGGGCACCCGTGCAAGAACAACACGGTCCCCGTCTACTGGGGCAAGCACCTGGGCGCGGAGGTGGAGAGGTATCCGGGCGCGCTCGAGCCGGAGGAGCTTTTCGGCGCCAGGCGGCAGACGAATCGCCGCCTCATTTTCGGCAGGGAGGCGGCCGGCATGGAAGGGCTGATGGGTCGGGCGTGGATGGCCGTGGTGCGCGCCGGTGAGCGCTCGAACTTCAACCCATATTAATTCAAGAAAGGGGTCTGACCCTATTCTTGAATTCTTGCGTTACATCCCCGTGAAGTTCATCTGCGGATAGACTATCTTCGCCAGCTGCTTCGTCAAAAGGATGCCGACCTGCCCGCTGGCGTTTGCGTTGGGGTCCTTGTTGACCAGCACCACTATGACCGCGCCGGTCGACGGCGAGTAGGACGTATTGCTGGAGTACCCGTTGATGTCCCCGCCGTGCCCGACAAGATCTCCGAACTGCATCATGCCCAGGCCGTAGTCGGTGAACTGCTGGTTCCCCGTGGGCACGAAGGTCGTCTGCTCCTTGTGTGACTTCTGGCTGACCAGGTCTCCGCGGCCCAGCGCCAGCGCGAAGGAGTGAAGGTCGTCCAGCGTCGATATCATCGCCCCGGATGCTCCGGCGACCGAGGGGCTCTGCAGGGTGCGGTCGTAGGTACCCGGCGGGCCCAGGGGTGAAGGTCCGTGAGTTATTATGTACCCCCTGGTGTAAGGGGTGGGCATGTCAGGCGTGCTCGGGTAGAAGGTGCTCTTGAGCCCCATCTTGCCGATGATGCGGCTGCGCACCTCGTCCGCGATCGTGTGGTTGGTCAGGTCCTGCGCGATCACTCCCAGCAGTATGTAGTTGGTGTTCGAGTAATGCCAGCCTTTCCCGGACGCGAAATACGGCGCATGCGAGAGCCCTATTTTCAGCAGTTCTTCGGTCGTCCACGGATGGAGCGGGTCGGTGGTGTATACGCTGTCGAAGGCCGGGGCGTCAGCGTAATCGTAGAGTCCGCTGGTGTGGTTCAGCAGCTGTCTGACGGTGATACCGCCGGCGCTGGGGACCGAGACCGGGAACTTGTAGAGGCTGAGCTTGTCGTCGAGGCGCAGCAGGCCCTCGTCGACCAGTTGCAGCGCGACGGTCGCCGTGAACGGCTTGGTGGTGCTCCCGATGCGGAAGTTGTCCGCGGTCGTCATCGCCCTCCCGGTCTTGAGGTCGGCCTTGCCCTTCGCGACGACCCAGGTACCCTTGCCCGGAGCCCACACGCCCACCGCCGCCCCGGGTATATTGTTGTCCGACATGAGCTTGTCGAGAGCGGCTTCCATGCGGGCCTGCGTCTGCTTGCTGAAAGTCGCGGAGCCGCACGACGCGCCGAACACGGCCAGCAACACGAGCGCCATCACAGTGGCCAGCGCCGCGAGCCTGGTGGTGAGCCTGCTCTTCATCGGGGACCTCCTTGGTCTTATAATCAATCGCGCGCTCAAGGATAACTCGTAGGAGCCGGGAGGGCTACGCGTGAAGTTGATGGAGCCGGGAAAGATCGGCGCCGTGACCCTGAAGAACCGCATAGTGATGACACCGATGGGGATGTTCGGCGTGCCCGCGCCCGACGGCAGCCTGACGACGAGGGGCATGGAGTTCTACCTGGAGCGGGCGAGGGGCGGCACCGCGCTGATCTTTCCCGCGGCGGCGCTGGTCACAACGGAGTTCGAGTCGCCATGCTCGGCGCTCAACGCCTTCGACTCGATGGACAAGGTGATGCTGTGGAGCGAGCTGGCCGAGCAGGTCCACCACTATGGCGCGAAGCTCGGCATTCAGCTTAGCGCGGGCCTCGGGCGCACCACGTTCAACTACTTTTTCGATCCCGATCACGTCCCGGTCTCCGCTTCCGCGGTCCCTTCCCACTGGACGCCCTGGATCACCTGTCGGCCTCTGACGGTCGAGGAAATCTCCAGGATTGTCCAGGCATTCGCCGCCGCCGCCTTGCTGGCGCGGGGCTGCGGCATCGACGTCATCGAGATACACGGCTACGGGGGCTATCTGCTCGACCAGTTCGCCTCGTCGCTGTGGAACAAGCGCGAGGACGCCTACGGCGGGGACCTCGAGGGCCGCATGCGCTTTCCGCTGGAGGTGGTGCGGTCGGTGAAGGCGGCCTGCGGGCCGGTGCCGGTCGTCTTCAAGATGACGCCCATCCACCACATCGAGGGCGGCAGGGAGCTCGGCGAAGGGATCGAGATCGCCCGCATGCTCCAGGACGAAGGCGTGGACGCCCTCCACGTGGACGCCGGCTGCTACGAGGCGTGGCACCGGGCGATACCGCCGGTCTACGAGCCGTTCGGCTCACAGGTCGAGATGGCCGCGGCGGTGAAGCGCGAGGTGGGCATTCCTGTCATCGCCAACGCCAAGCTCGGCGACCCGGAGGTGGCCGAGGCCGTGCTCGGCGAGGGGAAGGCCGACTTCATCGGGCTGGGGCGCTCGCACCTTGCGGATCCGGAGTGGGCGCGCAAGGTCGCCGAGGGAAGGCCCGAGGACATCGTGCCCTGCATCGGCTGCTGTGAGGGGTGCATGGCGCGCGGCTTCAGCGGCAAGTACGCCTCCTGCGCGGTCAATCCGTCATGCACGATGGAGGGGAAGTACGGGCTCGAGCCGGTCGGAGCGGCCCGGCGCCTGCTGGTGGTCGGCGGGGGTCCCGGCGGCATGATGGCGGCCGTCACCGCGGCGCGGCGCGGCATGGATGTGACGCTGTGGGACGGCGCGGACCGGCTGGGGGGCTGCCTGCTCGCGGCATCCGCTCCAGGCTTCAAGAGAGACGTGCGCCGGCTGCTAGACCACCTGGTGACACAGGTCGAGAAGCTGGGCATCGAGGTGCGGCTGGGCGCTCGGGCGAGTGCCGGCGACATCATGGACGAGGATCCCGACGCGGTCATCATCGCGACAGGCGCCGGGCCGGCCGTAACGCCGCCGGGGCTGGCAGGCGGCTTATCCGCCCTCGACGTGCTGACCGGAAGTGCGGTCGAAGGCGACAGGGTGCTGGTCGCCGGGGCAGGCGTGGTCGGCTGCGAGACGGCGCTCTTCCTGGCCGAGCAAGGCAAGGAGGTCACGGTCGTCGACCCGGCGGGCATACTGGTCTCCGAGCCGGTCTTCACGCTCAACCAGGCCAGCCTCCTCGAGAAGATGGACGCACGCGGCGTGAAGACGATGCCGGGAGTCGAGCTGCTCGAGGTGGAAGAGGGTGGCGCGAAAGTAAGGGCGGGCCTGGCGGAGTCACTCATCGAGTGCGACGCGGTGGTCCTGGCGCTGGGGTTCACCGCCGCCGCCCAGGTCGCGGACGGACTGGTGGGCGTCGACGGCCTGGAAGTGCGTGTGATAGGTGACGCGGTCCAGCCGCGCAAGGTGCTGGACGCGGTCTGGGAAGGCTTCCACGCCGCCCGCCTGATCTGAGAGGCGCCTACTCGGCGGAGCCGGCGGAGCCGGCGGCGCTTTCTCCCTCCAGTGTGGCGTCAGCCACAGCGCCTCGCGGCTTGCGGTAATAGGCGATCAGCCCGGCCACAGTGATGTTCACCGCCAGCCCCAGAGTGTTGGTTATCAGGTAGGCCTGCCCGCTGTGGTCGTGGACGACGATGCCTATCGCGTAGGCCTCCATCATCAGGAGTCCCACCGAAAGCATCACGAACATCTTGATGTTCAGGTCCCGCACGGTCTTGGTGCGGACGATCTGCGCGACCTGGGGAAAGTACCCCACCAGCATGATGCACCCGCCTATGATCTGCATTGCGTAAAGGAATTTCATGTCGCGCCTTTCAGGTCGGGTCCGCCTGCCTATATTCTAGAGGTTCAAGAGTGGCGGTGCATGGTGTCGATTACAGTTTCGAAGACGCACATTCGACCGGCACCCGCCCGTTGGTTTTTCGGCTACGCAGGTGACGCCCTTGAGTCTTTTGAACAGGAAGCTTCTGCGCGACATGCGCTCGCACAAGTCGCAGGTCGTCGCTGTCCTGGTAATCGTGGTGCTGGGGACTGCCATCCTGACGACGATGCTGATCGTCCCCCGCGCTCTCGACGGCTGGGTGAACTACATCTTCGGCAGGACCTCGTACGAGGATTTCAAGATCGAGGCCCGCGCCGTGCCCGCCGAGGCCGTCGCGCCCCTTGGCTCGCTGCGGAACATCAAGGCGGTCCAGGCGACCATCGAGAAGGAGACGTCGGCCTCGGTCAAGGGCAAGGAGCTCACACTTCGGGTGGTGTCCCTGCCTGACGATGGCAGGTCGGCCGTCAACGGGCTGATGGTGGAGTCGGGAACCTACCCGCCCGCGGGGGGCGGCGCCGGGTTCCTGGCGGAGCGCCACCTGGCAAAGCAGTTCGACCTCAAGCCGGGCGACAGCGTGAAGCTCATCGTGAACGGTAAGAACCTGGCGGTGACGATGTCAGGCTCGGGATCGAGCCCGCGTTTCCTGCGGCTTGTCGCCGACCAGAACACGATGCTGAGCGACCCCGCCCAGTTCGGTGTCATCTTCATGAGACAGGACGACGTGCAACGCATCTTCGGCACCGACCGCTACAACGTGGTCGCCTTCAGAGCGAAGGACGCCCGCCCGGCGGCGCTCGAGAGCACCATGAAGGGGATGACGGCGCGCATGGCGCCCTACGGGGTGGTGGGCGCCAACAGCGGGGCCGACGAGCAGAGCACCCGGCTCATCGAGATGGACCAGAAGAACATGAAGAACGTGGCGGTGTTCTTCACCCTCATCTTCCTCTGGGTCGCGTCCCTCGCCATATACATAACCCTGGCCAGGATCATCTACACCGAGCAGCGACAGATCGGGACGGCACGGGCGCTCGGCTACGAGAAGGGCACGATAGTCAGGCACTTCATGCAGTACGGCGTGTTCTTCGGCGTGACCGGCGGACTGCTGGGCGCGGCGGCGGCCGTGGTGCTGGGCCGGCTGACCGTCCGGGCGTACGCCGGTACCCTGGGGCTGCCCCCGGTCTCGGTCAGCACACAGCCCTGGGCGATCATCACGCTGGGGATCGCGGTGGCGATACTGCTCTCGGTGCTGGGCGCGGTCATGCCGGCGAGAAACTCCGCCGGGGTGGTGCCGGCGGCGGCGATGCGGGTGGACGCAGGGGTGACACTGCGCGAGCCGACAGGAGCCGACAAGAGGAGGGCCGAGCGCAGGAAGATCTTTCCCGCGTGGCTGCGCTTTCCCTTGAGGAACCTGTCCC
>Ga0066793_10001415_pt1 | contig 10882 bp, 12 predicted proteins | sample PersoiDNA2013189_FD_83876 | JGI IMG/M metagenome (GOLD analysis project Ga0066793, IMG submission 83876) | Permafrost soil microbial communities from the Arctic, to analyse light accelerated degradation of dissolved organic matter (DOM) -... | ecosystem: Environmental > Terrestrial > Soil >...
AGCCTGTGCACCGCCTGCCGGCGGCGGCCGGGACCCTGGGTCAGATACGCCGGACGCACGATCTCGGTCGTCCTGGCCGCCGACGCCGTCACATTCGTCAGCGTCCCGTTGGTCGACGGCCGCTGGTCGGTGCAGGCCTCGCTGCCGCTGGCGCTTTGCGACGTGGCGCTGATCGTTGCCGCTATTGCCTGTTGGTGGCCGCGCTGGAATCTGGTCGTCGAGCTCACCTACTTCTGGGGACTCGCCGGCACGCTGCAGGCGGTAGCTACACCGGATCTGTCCGCCGGCTTCCCCGCATGATGCCGGGAGTATGGACGATCCGCTTCTTCATGCTAATGAAGGTAAGAACCACCTACTTCCTAAACGGAATAGCGGCAAATGAAGCTGTCATATCGCGGATGGCGCTTTCTACCGGCAGTCGTTCCATGCTGGATGCGCCTACAAATCCCTCACATTTCACTTTGCTCAGAATGAATTCAACATCCTTTGGTAGGGAAATCGGCCCTCCGTGACATAGCACCTTGATTTCCGGATTGATCTTGCGGACTGCAGCATCCATCTGTCCAATCAAGTCCGCTGATTCCTCCAGTGTTAGTGTCTTGACAGCCCCGATGGAGCCCCCAGACGTAAGGCCGACATGCGGCAGCAGCAGGTCGCAACCAGCCTTGGCCATGCTCTTTGCCTCTTCCACGGTGAAGGCATACGCCATGGTGAAGATATCCATGGAATGAGCCAGGCCGATCATATCAACTTCCCTGTCATAACCCATTCCGGTCGCTTCCAGTGTGGCGCGGAAATTACCGTCAATCATCCCCATAGTTGGGAAATTGTTTACCCCCGAGAAGCCTGCATCGATCACCTTCTTTAGGAAAACAGACATCACCCGCGTGGGATCGGTTCCGTTCACGGAACAGACAACCGGCACTTCTTTCGTTATCGGCAAAACCTGACGTTCTCCCATTTCCAGCGCAATAGCATTTGCATCGCCATATGCCATCCAGCCAGAAAGCGAACCAAGGCCGTGCATGCGATAGCGGCCCGAATTGAACACCATGAGGATATCGGCACCGCCTTCTTCCTCGCATTTAGCGGAAATACCGGTGCCAGCCCCACCAGCCACGATTATTGTTCCCGTTGCCAGTTTTGCTTTGAGGCGGTCAATCAATTGAGTTCTAGTGTATTGCTTCATATGATTCTCTTACCTTTTTGGTTGATTCATCATAGAGAGAAAGATATCTGCCGCCCGCTGGGCAAACTGTGGATCGTCCAGATGATGTTCGTCTACCAGTAGTTCAACATTCCTATTCAGGTTTTTCTTTAGAGCGTCAAGTAACGCCTGGTTCGCCTCTGGGTAGTAAAAGATATTCCTAGGACGGTCAAGGGATGACAACCCGCCCAAGGGGAAAAACAATTTCACCTCGCCTTTGGCTCCGTTCAATTTGCGGGCAATAAATTCTCCGATCGCGGTATTCTCCGCCGGCTCTGTCCGCATGGTCGTCATTGTCGGATTGTGATAATTCAGGATCCGCCCTTTGAATTTTTCGGGAACCTGATCCCGCGGTGGTAGCACAATCGTATCCACTGCGCCCGGGACGATCAACTGGGGAATCGCTGCTGCGCCTGCGGCTTCCAGCCGTTTTGGGCCGGCATCATGCAGCCCGCCAACCAGGTGCGCCCCGATTTCCGCCAAGGTCATATCCATCACGCCACGCACATAGCCCAGACTGACCATTCGCTCCATTGTCCGTCCCCCTACACCCGAAGCATGAAAAACCCAGGTCTCATAATCGGCGTTTTCAACCGCTTTGCGAGTAGCGCTTACTCCTTGCGTGGTAGTCCCATACATGGTAAAAGTGACCACCGGTTTACCGGAGGGTTCATATGGTTCATGGCGCTGCACCATTCCAGCGATTGCGCCAGCGGCGTTCTTTAGCACCATTTGCAGCATCGGGTTTAACCCCGCAATATCCAGAATAGACGGCATCATCAAAATATCCGAGATATCTATGTGCCAACGAGTGTTCCCGGATGCCAGGGTGGAAACCAGCAATTTCGGGATGCCGTAAGGTAAACCCCGCATGGCAGTTGCACAAATGGTTGTTCCGCCGGAACCGCCCAGGCCGATCACTCCGTGTGCTTTATCTTCCGCCACGAGTTGGGAAAGGTGAACCGCCGCCGCCTTACTGATTCTTTCCACCGCCTCGCCGCGGGGTAGAGCTCGCAGCACGTCAATATCTTCCCCAATCATCCATGCAACCTCGCCTGCATTGATGTCAGCAGCGGTGTCAGACTGGTTATGGACACCAACATCCATTAATAAGGCCTGACAGCCGGAAGCAATCACCTGGTTCTTCAAATAAGCCAGTTCCGGCCCTTTGGTATCAACCGTTCCTATAACGATGACTGTTTTCATTCCTGCCATTCAATCTTCTCCCTGAGAAGTAACCTGCCTCTTCAGACTTCGCCAGCGCCAAGTTCCTGATCACGGCTACCGATGCGCTCAGTGCCAGCGTCATCAGTTACACGAGGGGACGACAGCCCGAGGATCACGATGCACGCCACCCCGACCTCGGGATCTCTCATGAACATTAAGAACTTCTTCGGCGTCATCATCGGCCAAGCCATCTGTCGCGCCCCCTTCACCAGCATCAAGAAAACTCATCGTCGCGATATCGACCCTCATCGACGGGTGAAAGATCGCTGTCAACTCTTCACCTGGACCAAGACGGCCGACCAAAACCTCAACAAAGCCCGACCCCGTTAGAAAGACTTCAAACACGCGACACTAGGTCAATGCGTGCGAAAGTCGCTCCAAATGATCAGGTGGAAAGGTCAGGTCGTTGTTTCCTAACAGATAGGTGCGGTAAGTCGCTTGCGCGGCTTGTTCAAGGTTCAGTGCTCGCCGGTACGCCATCTCTATTGTATCGCCAACGGCAGAGCAGCCATGAAATGCAAGGATCACGCAGTTGTGGTCCCTGCAGACCGCGCCGGCCGAGTCAGCGAGTTCATCAGATCCGCTTGGCAGGTAGTCAACGCGTCCGATGCTTCGGACATAGAGCGCGTGGTCCATAGATATGAGACGGATTGGTATGTCCAACGCGTCAAGAATGATGGTGTACTGAGGATGCAAATGGATGACGGCATTCACGTCTGGCCGCTCGATATAGGTCCGCTGATGCAACTTCCATTCGCTGGATGGTTGGGGCTTAATGTCTGCAGCGTCGCTTTGGAGAGTCATCTCGACGAAGTCGTTAGCGTCAAGCCGATCTAGCCATGTCCCGGACGTAGTGATGATGAATCGATCCTCGGCGGGAAGTCTGGCAGAGAGGTTGCCACTACTTGCCAGGGTTAAGCCCAGCTCAACGGCAGACCGCCCAACATAGATGAGCTCCGTGATGAGCCCTTCGATGCCCACTGTCCCCTTCACGCCTACAACAACTTTCGGGGTGTCTTTGCGCGGAATTCCTCGACCGAAGCGCGGTCAACTATCCCCGCGTCCGAGCCGAGCCCGGTCGCAACCATGCTCCCGGCGGCAAGTCCGTACTCCGCCGCTTCAGTCGGCGACAGACCGTCAACTAGGCCTGCGATAAACCCCGCACTGAATGCATCCCCACACCCCGTTGTATCGAGAACATTAACCTCGTAGGCAGGCAGGCGAATCTCATCAGAGCCTCTCTGAGAAATACTGATCCCTTCGCCACCCATTGTGATCACCAGGGTGCCGACACCCCGGTCGAGAAAATAGTCGATCGCGCCTTGTCTCTTGTCGCATCCTGCGATCCTGAGAGCATCCTCATAACTTGGAAAAAAGAAGTCCACGTAGGGCAAGACTGGAAGCAGAGCATCGTAGTCTGAGTCTTGCCCTCGAGGAAGGCAGTCGACAGTAGTCGTGACCCCTAGTTCACGCATTCGCTTGAGAAGTCCAGCCGCAGGCTGACCGTCTACGCCGTCCATCAAGCAGACGCCGCCAAGATGGAAGACCTGAAGATTGTCAAGTTCCGCTTCGGGGAGATCCTCAACCTTTATGCGGCTGTTGGCACCCACAACATGCAGCGCTGGCCGGCTGCCGTCGGGGCGTATCGGGAGGATTGTCGCTGAAGTCTGCACGTCTTCGACAGTCTTTAGCGCCTGCGTGTTGACACCCGCGTCTGCCATAGCCTGACGAATGTAGGCTCCCAGAGCGTCGCAACCGACAGCTCCGACGGTCGCTACATCCACGCCAAGCTTGGCCAAGTCAACGGCAGTAGCAGCAGCGGTCCCCGCGACGGTGATGCGGATCTCGTCGATCACCTCCAGGCCTTGGCCTGGGGGAATATCCGTGACGTATCGCCCAAGGACATCAGCGATGTGCAACCCGAAAGTGATGACCCGGCTCATACATATTCCTTCGTGGTAGAGATACGTCCGACAACACGACGAAGGATTTCGGCGAAGCCGTCGGCCGTTCGCGCCGCACGTCCGATGAACAACCCGTCCGTGCCGGGCAAGTCCAGGAAAGCTGTCGCGTTCTGGGGGTTCAGGGAGCCGCCGAGCAGCACAACCTGGGTACGTTGCGATGGGTCGCTTTGCCCTGCGCCCACGGCCATCTGCAACGCCTCGAGCACGGCCGCAACATCCTCCGGTGCGGGCACTCGGCCGAGATCCCCGATAGCCCAAACCGGTTCATAGGCAATCAGCACGGATGAGAAGTCCTCAACGCCTTCGAAGGCCCCCCACAACTGCTCTAGTACGTACTCGGTCGCGCCGCCGGCCTCGAACACTTTTTCCGGCTCGCCGACGCAGACTATTGGTCGAAGACCATTGGCCAACGCGCTCTTGACCTTGAGGTTCACCACGCGATCAGTCTCGCCGAAGTTTGCCCGGCGCTCGGCATGCCCAATCTCGATGAGACTCGCACCGGCGTCGGCGACCATGCTCATGGAGATCTCGCCGGTCCATGCCCCAGACTCGGCCCAATGTGCGTTCTGGACCCCGAGCAAGATGTTGGTGCCCTCGCCCAGAAGGTCGACGAGGATGTCGAGTGACGTCACGGGGGGAAGGATGAACGGCTGGATCCCTCGAAGATCCAGATCCGAGATCTGCGATATGAAGCTGTTCGCATATTCGCGCGAATCCGCCCGCAGCTTGTTCATCTTCCAAGACGTCCCAATCCACAGCATCGCTCGTACCGATCAGGATTCGTACGAGTCGATGGCGTGCACCTTTTCGGCCGAGCGCGACTCTGGGTCAAACGTGTAGCCAAGCCACTCCCTAGCGAGTCGTCGAGCCAACTCGAGGCCAACCACTCGCTGGCCGAAGGTCAGGACCTGCGCATTGTTGGACAAGACGGCACGCTCGACCGAGTAGGAATCGTGAGCTGTCACCGCCCTGACTCCCTTGACCTTGTTGGCCGCAATCGCCACGCCCAAGCCTGTGCCACAAACTAGAAGTGCGCGGTCCACCTTGCCCTGGGCGATCAGCTTTGCAGCGGCGACAGCGACATGCGGGTAGTCGATGTCCTCGCCAGACTTGATACCGACGTCGATCACCTCGTCCACGCGCTCATCGGCTTCGAGGTCCCGCTTCAGAACTTCCTTGTAGTCATACCCCGCGCTGTCGGCGCCAACCGCTATCTTCATTCTCACTCATCCCCAAACATGTCGGTCATGGCTGCCATCAACATGGCAAAGGAAATGGCACCGGGATCCGGTGTGCCGATGCTCTTCTCGGCGTGGACTCGCGCTCGGCCGCGTTTTGCTGGGATGTCCGCGGTCTTCTCGGCGGCCCCCTGGCAAATGGACGCCGCGGTCTGCCATGCCGCCCGCAGGGATGCCGCTCGCTGTTGTGAAAGAGACTCGGCGAACGGCACAGCGGCGTCGATCATCGTCTTGTCACCAAGTTCCGCACCGCCGAGCTGAACCATGGCACCTACCGCTGCGTGGACTGCACTGATCAAGGTCTCCCGCTCCGAGGCACGCTGATCGTCAAGGCAAGCCCCAACCGCGTTCAGTGCGACGCCCCAAAGAGCACCCGAAGTGCCGCCTGCCTTCTCGGACCAAGCGTCGCCTGCTCGCATCACCAGGGTCCGTGCACCAGCCTCCGCAGCTAGCGACGCCCTTGCGGACTCGACGGCTGCCCGTACCCCGCGGACCATCCCAATGCCGTGGTCACCGTCACCAGCTATCGCGTCAATGTCCCCCAGTCTTGCCTCGTTCCTGACCAGCACGTCCTCCGCTATCAGCAGCCCTTCAGTGATCTTCGCGGCCAAAGAACGTGACGCAGTCGAGCCTGAAACAACCGCTTCGATGAGTTCTACCCCGAAATCCTCAGCAACCAACTCCCTGGCCTCGCCGACACCCTTGCGATAGGCAGGCGCGTCAGCAGGTGCCGTCCAGAAACGCTCAAGTTCCTCGTCCAACCACATCAGCGTCAAGGAAAGACCGGCCATGTCGAGGCTGGTGCATTGTTCCCCCACCACTGGGTCGATCACCGCGTAGCCACGGTCGGCCAGCAGTTCGGCCACCTTTCGGTACACGACAAACAACTCTTCGTACTTGACGGTGCCCAGCCCGTTGACTAAGACAGCGACACGTCGTCTATCGTCAGGCGGGGCCTCGGCGTTCACTCTGTCGAAAAGGAGCCTGGCAATGTCGTCGGCAGTGCCCATCGGCATCTCGTCAATGCCAGTCTCGCCATGAATCCCCAGTCCGACACCCATTCTTCCCGGGGGCACCGTGAAGAGCGGGTGATCGGCGCCGGGAAGGGAACAGCCGCTGAATGCAACGCCAATCGTCCTGGTCGACGCATTCGCCTTCACAGCAACCCGTTCAACTTCGCTCAGGCTGAGGCTAGCCTCAGCGGCAGCGCCAGCCACCTTAAACACGGTCAGGTCGCCAGCGATCCCTCGCCGCGTCTCGACACGATCGACTGGTGCGGAGGCGAGGTCGTCGGTAACCGCCAGGAGCCGCACGTCGACGCCCTCTGCACGAAGTCTGTCGGCTGCTCGCCCAAAGTTAAGGACATCGCCAGCGTAGTTCCCAAAACTGACGAGAACTCCGGCACCATGATCAGCGGCTTTGATAACCGAGTACACCTGTGATGCGGCGGGTGAAGCGAAAACATTTCCACAGGCCGCACCGTGGGCCAGCCCGACTCCGACCCACCCAGCGAACGCCGGGTAATGGCCAGCCCCCCCACCGATGACCAGGCCCACCTCGCCGTCGGGCGTCCTCGTCGATCGAACGACGCCCCCATGCACCTTACGCACATAGCGATGGTTGGCAGCGACAAAGCCCTCAAGTGCCTCGTCCGAAAAGTTAGCTGGATCGTTCACGAGACGTGTCACGGCATTTCCTCCATCAACAAACTGTCACCCGCCGCGGCACCGACCCCAATACGCCTGCCCTCGGAGTCGAATAGGCACGCGGCGGACTCCGTCACGCTGGCCCAAACCTCGTCGTGCAGGCTGACAAGGTTGGAGCGATGCGCCTTGATTCGCACCCGAGATTCGCCCACCATGCAGTTCAGAATCCATCTTCCGCCCACGCCCACAGCCCGGGTGACGACTTTCGCGCGGACGGCGTTATCTGCCTGCTTGTCGCTGATACTGATCCGCTCTGCACGGATTCCGACCACATTGTCAGTCCCAGCCAGCGAGGTAGTCTGGAAGGTAACAGGACGGTCAAAGACGGGAGCAGTAACCGTGACCATCGAATTACTTGAGCCAACGACCTCGGCAGGATAGAAGTTCATTCCAGGAGACCCAAGGAAGTGTCCACCAAAGGTGCTGCTCGGAAAGTTGAATACATCGCGTGGCGGACCAGACTCTACTATCCGACCATCCTTCAGCAGGACAATCCTGTCCGCCAAAGTCATCGCCTCGGTCTGATCGTGGGTGACATACAAAACGGTCTGCCCTAGTTCTCGGGCCACCCGCTTGATGTCGCGCTGGATCTCCAGCTTGGAGACGATGTCTACATTGGTCACCGGCTCGTCGAAGATCACCACAGCAGGTCGACGGATCATCGCTCTGGCCACCGCCACCTTCTGTCGTACGCCGTTTGTGAGAGCATCGACCCGGCGTGTAGCGACGGATTGGAGATCCATGATCCCTAGCAGCTGGTCGACCCTCTCCGCACGCTCTTCAACGCTTAGCTTGCTCTTGCCCCTAGCTTGTTTGAGCGGAAGTTCGAGGTTCTCCCGGACCGACATTCCTCGGTAGACCACTGGGTACTGGAAGACCATCCCGAAATCACGCTTTCCCGTGGGCAGGTTTGTGACATCCTTGCCGCCAAGAAGCACCGAACCGCTGTCCGGCTTCTCCAGCCCGGCAATCATCCGCAAGAGCGTGGTCTTCCCACAGCCGGACGGGCCGAGCAAGCAGGTCACCGATCCTGTCTCGAAGACCGCATCAAGCGAGTCGGTGGCCACCGTCGATCCATACACTTTGCGCAGTTTTCGGATCTCGATCTCGCTCATGAGTCGCCTCCAACCGCGCCCGAGATCCGCTGACCAGTCACAGGATCGAATGCCATCAGAGCATGCGCGTCGAACCAGACACCCTTGATATCACCCTGCAACTCAGGCGCATCACTTCCCGTCGTAACGGTGAGCAACTGGGCTTCCTCCCCACCACGGATGTAGACGACCGACTCACCACCTAGGTCCTCGATCAGTTCCATGTCCCCTGCCGCGTGAAACATTCCTTCACGAGGCAGCAGGGAGAGATCCTCCGGACGGACGATCAGGTCCACGTTGTCGACGTCAGCCTGCCAATTGTGCAATGTCGCGGCGAAGAAGTTCGTCGTCAAAGTGGTCGACGTCCCGTTGCGAGTCACCTTGGCCGTCAGTTTGTTCGCACGCGGGAATCCGAGCGCAAGCGCAGTCTGCACGTGCTGCGGGTCAAGGTAAGCCTCCGGCATATCCGCAGTCTCCACGAACCTACCGCCCGACAGAATGCCCACGGTGTCCGCCAGTGCCATCGCTTCGAGCGGCTCAGAAGTGAAGTACAGGAACGTGGCACCAAGGTTCTGCTGAAGGAGCCGTAGATCCTCCGTGAGTTGCTCACGAAGCTTGAAGTCCAAGCCAACCAGCGGATCGTCAAGGATGTAAAGCGCACTCTCACGAACCAGGCCGCGCGCCATGGCGACACGCTGCTTCTCTCCGCCCGAGATCTGGTCGACTCGCTTATGCAGGATGTCCTGCACGCCAAGCATGGCAGCGACGTCTCCAACCTTCCCACTAACCGCCGCTTTGGCCTCCCTTGCCACCCTGAGCGGATACCCAATGTTGGCCTCCACCGAGTACTGCGGAAAAAGAGCGAACGACTGGGGCACGTATCCGATACCCCGAACTCCCGGCGCGACCCCGGTTATGTCCTTGCCGTCCAACAGGACCTGGCCCTGGTCGGGTTCCTCCAAGCCACAGATCAGCCGAGCGAGCACGGACTTGCCGTTACCGGGCTCCCCGCACACCACTGTGAACGACTTCTCAGAGACCACGAAGTCGACTCCATTGATGACCGGTACATGTGCGAAGCTCTTGACGAGTGAACGGATCTCAAGCACGTCGTCAACTTCCGATCTGCGCGAGCAGAGGGGCGAGAACATATGACAGCGCGAATATTCCTCCGACGATCACCCAGGTCACGACCAGTGGAATGACTAACCTTCTGGCTGGCCGATCCTCCGCAATATTGTTGAAGGTGAAGCCGATAACGACCAACGCCAGCATCATCAGGATGCCGAACGAGTAAACTGTAACATTGAGCCCCTGGCCTATAAGCACAAGTGCGACCAGAAGCAGGACCGAGAGGATCGACTTGACCCGTGCGACAACAGTCGAAGTCATCAAACTTCACCTCGAACCGTGCCGAAGGTCATGCCGATGAGCAAGTACTTCTGGAAGAAATAGATCATCACGATAATCGGAAGCATGTATATGGTCGTCGCCGAAGCGATGAATGTCCAATCGACACCTCCAGATGAGTACATGCCGGTGGCGATGCCGACCGGGACGTTATTGCTATTCGCGCCGCCCACGATGTAGTTGAACAGGTACTCGTTCCACACGAAGATGAAGTTGAAGATGAACGCGGCGATCAGGCCAGGGCGCACCTGCGGAAGGATGATCTTGAACATCACCTGCAGACGACTCGCGCCGCTCATCAACGCAGTCTCATCAAAACGCTGCGAGACCCCGTCAAGGAAGCCCTTGAGGATCCAGAGCGAGAACGGGATCGAAAACATGGCGTAGAACAAGATGATCCCGATCAGGTTGTCCGTCCACCCGAACGCTGAGTACATCAGATATAGAGGAACGATCGTGGCAGCAGCCGGCACCATGCGCACACTGAGCAGTAGGAACATCAAAAAGTCACTGCCAGCTAGCCTGAAGCGCGAGAAAGAATACGCCGCCAGAAAGGCCACCACGATGGCGATCGTCACCGACGCAACCGACAGGACAAGGCTGTGGACGAACTGCTGTGTGAATGAAGGACGATTGACAGCGTCCAGAAGGTTCGCCGTAGTGGGGGAAAAGAAGATCTGGGGAGTCTTGGCTAGCAACTCATCGGTAGTCTTTAGCGACGAAAGGAATATCCAGAACACAGGCGCGAAGAAGACCAGCGCGATGAGCCAGAGAAGCATGTAGTAAGCCTGACGTCTGAGCTTGGCCATGTCTATGCATCCTCCTGCTTCTTTAGGTTGAGGACATACAAGTAGAGTGTTGTAAAGCCAATCGCCACGAACAACGCGATCACAGCGACGGTGGACGCCATGCCCATGTCTAGGGAGTCGAAGCCCAGCCGGTACAGCCGGAGTCCGAGAAACTCTGTGGATGTCCCCGGGCCGCCCGAAGTAAGGAGGAGCACCAGGTCGGTGGTCTTGAAGGCGTCAATGGTCCG